>JAABUR0100001193.1_pt1 | contig 48450 bp, 51 predicted proteins | sample 5560091 | NCBI WGS metagenome assembly JAABUR01 (sample SAMN10711879, study PRJNA513375) | rock metagenome | isolation source: Antarctica rocks | place: Antarctica: Victoria Land, University Valley sud | reverse complement strand
ATGACAGAGGAGCCTTAGACCCATGGTCCATGCAGACAACGAGTTCATGTTCACGTCGGAATCGGTGACCGAGGGCCACCCCGACAAGGTCGCCGACGCAATCTCCGATGCGATTCTCGACGCGGCCCTGGAAGCTGACCCGTACTCCCGGGTGGCCTGCGAGACGCTGGTCACCACCGGCATGGTGGTGATCGCCGGCGAGATCACCACGCCGGCTCAACTGCCGTTCACCGAGATCGTTCGCGCCACCCTTCGCCGGATCGGCTATACCGCGGCCTGCGGTTTCGACCCCGAGCACGTTGCCGTGCTGGTCGCCGTCGACAAGCAGTCGCCGGACATCGCTCAGGGCGTGGATACCGCGCGTGAGGCCCGGGCCGGATCGAGCACCGACACGCTCGATTCCGTCGGCGCCGGTGACCAGGGAATGATGTTCGGCTACGCCACCAACGAGACGCCCGAACTCATGCCGATGCCGATTGCGTTGGCCCACCGGCTCGCCCGCCAGCTCGCCGACGTACGCAAGAGCGGTGTGCTGCCGCATCTGCGCCCGGACGGCAAGACCCAGGTGACGGTGCGGTACGTCGATGGCGTGCCGGTCTCGGTCGAGAAGGTGCTGATCTCGACCCAGCACGACGAGGACTCCGAGGCCGACCTGGTGGAAGAGCTGTGGGACGAGGTAGTCGTCAAGGTCATCCCGGCCGAGCTCTACGACGCCGAGGCCCTCCGGGCGAACTTCTACGTGAATCCGACCGGCCGCTTCGTCATCGGCGGCCCGGTCGGCGACGCTGGCCTGACCGGACGCAAGATCATCGTGGACACCTACGGTGGGTTCGCCCGGCACGGCGGCGGTGCCTTCTCGGGGAAGGACCCGTCCAAGGTCGACCGGTCAGCTGCCTATGCGGCCCGGTACGTTGCGAAGAACATCGTCGCGGCCGGACTGGCCGACCGGGCAGAGGTCCAGGTCGCGTACGCGATCGGGGTGGCCCGCCCGCTGTCGCTGCTGGTGGAGACCTTCGGCACGGAGAAGGTGTCCAAGAGCGTGATCCGAGACCTCGTCGACGAACACTTCGACCTGCGCCCGGCCGCCTTCCGGGACTACCTGAAGCTGCACCGGCCGATCTATGCCGCAACCTCGGCCTACGGACACTTCGGGCGCGACGACGTGGACTTCACCTGGGAGAACACCGACCTCGCCGACGTCCTCCGCGGCGCAGCCGGACTCTCCTGACTCCGGGGCCGCCTTGCTCGTGATCTTGACCTTATTGCGGCGACACGCCGTAGCAGGGCTTCCAAAACCTCAAATAAGGTCAAGATCACCGATATGAGAGAGGTGCGCGGCGGCCAACAGAGGTCGGTTTCTGGCAGCCTTTTCGGGTCAGTAAAGGGACGTCTGAGAGACTCGTGGTAGTCGAGGTGAGCATTGACCTCGGTGAACATGGATGCCCGTACGGTCGAACAGTTGGTGACTGCATGACAACGAGGCAACGACGCAGCGCTGACTTTGCGGTGCTTGCCGACGGTGGCCGGGAGCGGACCATGCGGGCCGCGTACGAGCTGTTCAGCCGGGGCGGGACGCGGACCATCGGGGTGGACGCCGTTGTTGCTAGGGCAGCGGTGGCGAAGATGACGCTGTACCGGCATTTTCCGTCCAAGGAAGCTCTCGTGCTCGCCTTCCTCGAACGACGCGAGCAGCTGTGGACGCGCGATTGGTTAGCCGCCGAGGTGGTCCGACGCGAGAGCGAACCGGCAGGGCGATTGCTGGCGATCTTCGATGTCTTCGATGAATGGTTTCAGACCGAGGAATTCGAAGGCTGCACGTTCATCCAGGTGCTGCTCGAACACACCGATCCGACGAACCGGGTGCGGGTTGCCACGATCGCCAACCTGGAGAACATCCGGGGCTTTCTGAGAGAGTTGGCCGCAGCTGCCGGTGTCCCGGACACTGACTCCTTCGCCCGGCAATGGCACATCCTGATGAAGGGCTCGATCATCTCTGCTCTTGAAGGGGACACCCGAGCCGCTGTGCGAGCCAAGGAGATGGCCACCCTGGTGCTACGACACCGCGGTATCAAGATCTGATACCGCGGTGTCGTCCTGCCACGATGGATTCATGGCGTGGGTTGCGTGCCAGTGCCTACTTCTTCGGTGGGCCTAGGAGATGCCCAATTTCTCGGCGGCCATCTGCGTGCCCTTGACCCGGTTGGTGACCTTCTGGAAGGCGACGTCGCGGGCGTAGTCCGGCGAACCGTGGTTGGGCTTCTCGTCGATGCTGAACGGTGAGAAACCGCAGTCATCGGTCGAGCCCAATTGCTCCTTGGGAATGTGATCGGCCGCCGCGACCAGGTGATCGCAGACTTCCTCGGCTGACTCGACGCGCGGATTGCCGGGATTTATGACCCCGATGTAGGCCATCTGCGTGACACCGTCGGCGTCGCCTCGAAGATTTTTACCGATGGACTTGTGCACCGTCTCCTTGTCCCGCTCGCTGGCGAGCTGGATCAGGAAGTAACCGGCGTTGATCTTGAACATGCTGGGCAGCAGATCGTTGTACGGGACATCCGCGCTGTGCACCGAGTCCCGGTCACCGCCGGGGCAGGTGTGGATGCCGATCCTGGTCCGCTCCTCGGCCGAGAACCGGCCGAGAACGTTGTTGTTCAGTTCGATGAAGTGCGGCAGCAGGCCGGCCCCGGTCCAGGGGTTGCGGGGGTCGGCCCGCGTGGCTAGACGGCCCTCGGTGAAGTCGATCGAGACCCGAGCCGCACCGGCCTCGAAAGCCTGCCGGATGTCCTTCTCCGTCTCGTCGCAGACGTCGGACTCGAACTGCTCGCGGGAGTAGTCGGAGATCTCGTCCTTGAGCGGGTAGAGCAAGGCCAGCATGGAGGGCGCGATGACAGCCTGCTTCAGCGGCTTGTCAGTCATCCCGAGCGACTTCTGCAGCGTCTCGACCGCGTAGTGCTTGTACTTGAACGGTCCATGCGTCAGGCGGGGCAGCTGGCGGCCGTGACCGTCGGCGAAGATGGCGAAGAACTGGCCGCCTTCACCGGAAAGGGTGTCGACGAGCCCGGTTCCGGCCAGGGTGTCGGTGATCGGATAGGTCGCGAAGCTGGACCAGCGCTGCTCACCGTCGGAGATGATCGGCGCGCCGGTTGCAGCACCACGGTCGAGGCTGTCCTGAACAGCTTCTTCCTGCAGCGACTCGAGTTCTTCCTTGCTGGTCGTACCAGCGTCGTAACCGGCGTAGGCCTCTTGTAGTTTCGCCGGTCGGGGGAGGGAACCGACCGGCTCGGTGGGAATTCCGGTGGCAGTTCTCGGATCGTAATCGGTCATGTGCAGCGCACTCCTTAGATAGAGACCGGTCTGTCTCACATCGGAAACCGGAGCGTAGCCTCGCCGATACAACAGGGGCAACGGTTGCGGCAGGAAGTAGAAAACCGATGGGCACGGACAACTCGCGGGCTCGGCTGCGGGCCCGGTTCGCCGAGCGGGTCGTGGTCTGCGACGGTGCCATGGGAACGATGCTGCATTCCACCGGCGTCCCGCTGGATCGTTCGCTGTGTGAACTCAACGTCACTCAACCGAGGCTGGTCCGCGATCTGCACACCGCGTACGTCATCGCCGGCGCCGACATCATCCAAACCAACACCTTCGACGCCAACCGGCTGAGGCTGTCCCGGGTTGGCCTGGAGGACAGCGTCGTCGAGCTCAACATCGCCGGCGCCCGACTGGCTCGTGCGGCGGCCAGGGAGAGCGACCGTACGGTCCTGGTCGCCGGCTCGGTGGGTCCGGCAAACAGCGCGACGGCGGTGAACCGGGTTCCTCGGCAGATGCGCGCCGAAGTTCTGCGGGAGCAGATCGCCGGGCTCGTCGACTGGGTCGACCTGCTGATCCTGGAGACCTTCGGTGACTTGGACTCCCTCGTGCAGGCCGTCGAGGTGGCCCTCGCGGAGAGCGATCTTCCGATTGTCGCGCAGCTGACCTTCGGCGACGACGGCGCAACGCTGCGCGGAGAGGATCCGGCGGCCGTGGTCGCCGTGCTCGATCAGCTGGAGCTGGCCGCACTGGGAGCAAACTGCACCGTCGGGCCGGCTGCTCTGCAGGACGTCATCGCCGAACTCGCCGCCCTCACGAACCTGCCGATATCGGTCCAGCCCAACGCGGGTACGCCACAACGCCTCGGCCACCAGGTGCGTTACGTGCACAACACCGGTTACTTCGCTGCTGCCGCAGCCGAGTTCGTCGGCAACGGCGCTTCGATCGTGGGTGGGTGCTGCGGTACGACCCCGGCGCACACCCGGGCGATCGCCAAGGCCGTGGCCGGGTTGGTGCCCCAACGGAGGTCGGAGCGCAGGCCGACGGTCCAGCCCGAACTCGTACGGGCAGTCGGGCCACCGAACGAGACCACCTCGCCGGCACCGGCCTGGCCGCAGGACTCAGGATTCGCGATCATCGCCGGGCTTGCCGCGCCGCAAGGTTCCGACGTCGCCGGATTCGTCGATCAGGCACAGGAGCTGACGGCCGCGGGCGCCGCGCTGCTGGCGATCACCGAACCCGCGCCGCCGGCGACCCGGGTCGGTCCGGTGGCGGCAGCGGTCGTGCTCCACGAGCGGGTCGAGGTAGAGGTACTGCTGCCGGCCGAAACAGCTGACCGGACCCTGCCTGCCTTGCAGGCCGACCTCCTCGGTGCGCACGCCCTCGGGCTGCGACTCGTGGTCTGCCGCACTGGCTCTCCTCGGGTCGCCGGAGACTACCCGGACCCGGCCCAACCCTGGGACGTGGACTCGGTCGGCCTCATCGCAGCGCTGCGGGGGCTCAACGAGGGCCTGGATTGGCGTGGCGTCGCTACCCGGGAGCGGACCCATTTCGTGATCGGCGGGTCGATCAGCACCGCTGCTGTCGATGTAGGCCGCGAGGTCGACCGGGCCGAGGCCAAGGCGCACGCCGGCGCGCACTTCCTGGTCACGGACGCGATCTACGACGCGGACCGGGCAAGCGAGCTTCTGGCTGCCCTTCCGCTGCGCGGCATCGACCTGCCGGTGATCGCCTCGATCGCGCCGTTCGAGAGTTTCCGGACGCTGGAACGGATGCGCCACGAAGTACCCGAGATGTCGATGCCAGCAGACCAGATGGGCGTACGACGGCGGCTGGGCGTGGTGCCGGGCGAGGCGGTCGAGGCATCCCTGCAGGTGGTCGAGAAGCTGCGTGGGTTGATCTCCGGAGTGCTCGTCCACATCCCACGGGAATCCCAGCAACCCGCCGTTGATCTCGTACGGCGGCTGGCCGACCTCACAAGCCGCCCGTGAGCAGGTCCCGATCCGGTGCCGGCCGACAGGCCGCCATCCGACCCCGCTCATTGCCCGGAGGACAGGGCCTCGTACCTGACGGGACGATCGAACCGCCCACAGATCTGGCCGAAATGCTCACCGGCCTGTCCCGGCAGAACTCGGTCTACCGGCGCACCATCGCCGTCTGCGACCGGCTGGCCGATAGCGCTCTCAAAGGGGTCGATCCGAGCGAGCTGACCCGGGTGTTCGCAGAGCTAGTCGGCAAGCGCGTTGTTCTGATGGACCCGGCTTTCGCCGTGCGTGCCCATGCCGGCGGCGATTCCTCGGTGGCCCCTGTCCTGGCCTGGGATCGGTCCGATCCCAGCGTCGACCGGCTGCTGGGTGCTCTCGCGGCCCAGCGCCGACCGCTGCGGGTTCCCTACGTGCCCGGGTCCTCCCTGGCGCAGGGCTGTCTGGTCACCCCGATCGTGATCGGCGAGGACACCCTGGGCTATCTGGTGGTGCTCGAGGACGGCGACGAGTCCCAGCCCGACGATGCCGACCTGCTGACCGCCACCTATGCCGCGACGCTCTTTGCGCTGACCCTTGCTCACGAGCGGACCAGCACCGAACTCGGGCTGCGCTATCTACGGACAGTGGTCGACGCGCTTGTCTCCGGACATTTCTTGGACGCCGACGACGCGCGGGAGAAGGCTCGCTCCCTCGGACTGGCCGACTCCGCCGGTTTCCGGGTCTGCGTCGTGCGAGATCCCGACGCCGGCACCGTCGAAACCGGTGCTCACGGCGTAGCTGCAGTCACTGCTGCCTTTGCCGCTCGTCTGCCCGAGGCCAAGGTGACCGTTCGCGACTTCAGCCTGGTAGCGATCGTGCCGGAGCCGGTGCCCGGCGCTGCGAAGAATGCGATCTCCGGGAGCGCCGCCGCTGCTCTGGACTCGGCTCGATGGTGGGAGCAGATCTGGCGGGAACTGTCAGTCAACGAGGCGCTGACCTGCGGCGTGAGCGAGCGTATGGAGCGGCCAGAACTCGCTCCGCTCGGGCTCGGGCAGGCCGAACAGGCAGTCGATCTTGGGCTCCGGCTCGGCCGTCGCGGGCAGCTCATCGACTACCACGAGCTGGGCCTCTACCGCTTGCTCCTGCGCATCGGCGACATGGGCCAACTCTGGCGCTTCGCCGAAGAAGTCCTGGGAGCCCTGATCAGCTATGACACAGCGCACGGAGGCCACTTGGTCACCACGCTGTCGGTTTATCTGCGCAATCAGAGCAGTCTCAAGCAGACCGCCCGGGCCCTGCACGTGCACGCCAACACGGTCGCCTACCGAGCCCATCGGATCGAGGCGATCACCGGTTTGGACCTGACCGATCCCGACGACCGGCTGCTTGCCCAGGTGGCCGTGACGATCGTCGAGTCGCAGATGGCTCAGGACAGCACCGTCTGACTGTCCGAGCTGACTGTTCGCGCAGTGCCCGACCGGCGGAATCTGTGCCGGGCCGGTGTTGTTGGTCTGAGTGTGAACGCTCTCAGCACGGCGAATCCAAATCGACTTGCGCGGCGATCCACCCAGAAGCGGCCGCCGGGACGTCTTCCTGGCGCACGCGTATCCTCGCCGAGTCGGGGGTATCTGTCCCCAGGCGCGTCCAGGAAAGGATCGTCGGTGGCTGAGGAAACCCGTGCAGAACGCCACGCTCGGTTCGAGCGGGACGCGCTGCCCTTCCTCGACCAGCTCTATCCGGCCGCGCTGCGGATGACCCGCAATCCCGCTGACGCCGAGGATCTCGTCCAGGAGACCTTTACCAAGGCCTACGGCGCCTTTCACCAGTTTTCGGAAGGCACCAACCTCAAGGCCTGGCTCTACCGGATCCTGACCAACGCCTACATCAACAGCTACCGCAAGAAGCAGCGCCAGCCGCAGCAGAACTCCGTCGAGCAGGTCGAGGACTGGCAGCTCTTCGCCGCCGAACAACACACCTCCACCGGCCTGCGGTCGGCGGAGATGGAGGCGCTGGACCGGCTCCCCGACAGTGATGTGAAGGAAGCGCTCCAAGCACTGCCCGAAGACTTCCGCCTCGCGGTCTACCTGGCCGATGTCGAGGGCTTCTCCTACAAGGAGATCGCCGAGATCATGGAAACTCCGATCGGCACCGTCATGTCCCGTCTGCATAGAGGCCGCCGCGGCCTGCAGAAGATGTTGGCCTCCTACGCCGCCGACCGAGGCATGGTCCGGACCGGTACGGGTGGTGAGGGCGTATGAGCTGCGGAAACCATCACGACGTCCCGTGCTCGGAGGTGCTCGCCGAGGTATTCCTCTTCCTCGACTCCGAGTGTGACGAGCCCCGCCGCCATCTGATCGCCGAGCATCTCGAGGAATGCGGGCCGTGTCTGCAGCAATTCGGCATCGAGCAGCAGGTCAAGGAGCTGGTGGCCCGCAAGTGCGGGGGCGACCGGGCGCCGGACGGGCTCAAACAGCGGGTCCGCCAACACCTGAAGTCCATGGTGGAGGAAGCCGACAGCCGGTGAGCATCGCAGCGAGGAACGAGCGAGGAGCGGAGCCGGCGCGGAGGCGACCAATGGGCAAGGAAGCCGACAGCCGGTGAGCATCGCAGCGAGGAACGAGCGAGGAGCGGAGCCGGCGCGGAGGCGACCAATGGGCAAGGAAGCCGACAGCCGGTGAGTCGCGCATATGCCTGAGGTGGTTCTGGTTGCTGGACGCGGCCCGATGGCCGCCCGCGCGATCAGATCCTGCCAACTAGGCGGAGCCAAGGTAGTCGCCGTCTACTCCGAGGTCGATGCACACGCCGTACACGTCCGGATGGCCGACGAATCGGTTCTGCTCGGCGCGGCAGCGCCGGAGAATTCCTACCTGGACATCGCGGCGCTCGTCGAGGCAGCCCAGGTCAGTGGAGCGCAGGCTGTCCTGCCCGTCCATGCCATCCTGGCTGGATCAGCCGAGCTGGCTCAGCTGACCAGCGAAGCTGGCCTGCTTTGGATCGGGGCCGACCCGGCTGCCCTGGACGCTGTCGAGCAGTCAGGACTGGCTGCGATCACGGTCTCCGACGATGGATCGCCGGGCTGGGTGACCGGCCTGGCGGACGGATTCCGGATCGACGGTCTGATGGTGCGACGGACGCCAGCTGGCGGTGCCCGCCTGTGCTGGTCCAGCGCCGAGGAACCTGACGCGCTGGCGATGGATGGTCTTCCGGTTGCCGCCGAGCTCCTGGCCGCTATGTCGGAGCTGATCGTTGAGCTGGGTTGGCGCGGACTGGTGTCGGTCGCCTTCGCTGCTGATGGTGCACCCATCGCGGTCCGCGGGGGTGTCCCGGCCGAGCTGGGACTCGTCGAAGCGCGGGCGGGTCGCGACCTCGTCCGGGCGGCCATCGCTCTTGCTGAGGACGTCCCGCCGCCGGCCGGAGCGCCTGGGGTGCCCGCGGCGGTCGGCTGTGAGCTGCGAGCCACGGCGTTGCCGGGGGAGGGCCGTGGAGCAAGGATCACCGAGTTCGACGGACCTGAGCGCGAGGGGGTCGAGTGGGAGCCCGGGTACATCGCCGACCAGATCCTCTCACCCTGGTACGACCCGGTTCTGGCCGTCCTCGGCGTACCGGGTGCTGACTTGCCCGCCGCGGTCGACGGATTCCTGGAAGCTACGGCCGGGATCAGCGTCGCCGGTGTCGGCAGCGATCTTGGCGAGCTCCGGGCGGGGGCGCAGGACATGGCAACGCGGCTACGCGCCGGTGGCCGATGACCGTGCTTGGATGAGCACCGTGGTGGAGCAGATCCAGGCCGAAATGGTTTCCAACGTCTGGAAGATCGTGGTCGCCGTCGGAGACCGACTGGAGCCAGGGGACACCGTGGTGATTCTGGAGTCCATGAAGATGGAGATTCCGGTCGTGTGCGAGGCCGGTGGAGTCATCACCGAGATCGCCGTGCACGAGGGCGAGGTCATCCAGGAGGGCGATCTGATCGCCATCATCGACAATGCTCAGCCTGCAGGAGCCAGCTCCAGCACATAGGCCAGCAGCTTCTCACCCGGAAGGGGCCACCAATCAACCTCGGGGGCCCGGACGAACCCCAGCGCCTCGTATCGGCGATGGGCGGCGGCCATCTTCGTGCCAGTCGAGATCACCATCCTGTCCTTGCCGGCCGCCCGCGCGCGGGCCAGGCACTCCTGGATCAGGGCCGTACCGATCCCCTTGCCACGAGCGGATGTTGCCACCGCCAACATCCGGAACTCGGCATCGCCCTGGGACACCGACAGCTCGGCGTACGGGCCACCGTTCAGAACAAGAGCCACCGCGCCGATGACCCGTTCCTCCTCGTCCACCGCAACGAGGATGTCGGTGTGCAACGCCCGGCGCTGGGCGTCGGCCAGGCTCGAGGAGTACTCCTCGGGGGCCAGCTGCCCGTCCCGATAGACGCCGACGGTGAGGGCACCGACCGCAGCCAGTTCGTCGGCACGGGCGAGGCGGATCGTGGCGGGGAGCACGACGGGTGAACCTACGCCAGCGGCGCAGACGCCTAGGCTGGGCCGGCCATGTCCGCGCTCTCCGACCTGCTCAGCGAGCAGACCGACCTCGGGTCGGATGCCGCAGCCCACCTTCAACAGTTGGTGGGCGACTGGCAGATCCTTGCCGACCTCGCGTTCGCCGACCTGTTGTTGTGGGTTCGGACTCGCGACGGCGAGCTGCTCTGCGTCGGACACGTTCGGCCGACGACGGCACCGACCTCACATCCGCTGCACGAGGTCGGCCGGCGGGTCGCCGCCGGTGAATTGAGCTGGCTGGATCGGGCCCTGGATGCGGGCGGCATGATCCGCGATCGAGATCCGGAGTGGGGCAACGGGATTCCCATCCGACCGGAAGCCATCGCCGTACGGCACGGTGGTAAGTCGGTTGCAGTGATGGGACGCGACACCAACCTGGACTCGCCACGTACGCCGTCGGAACTGGAGTTGGCCTACCTCGATGCCGCGGCCGAACTGTTCTACATGGTGACCGAGGGAAGCTTCCCCGCTGTGGTCGAGGGCAGCTCTGATTCGCTCGGGCCACGGGTCGGCGACGGGTTTGCCCGCCTCGATACCGGCGGTGTGGTGCGCTACGCCAGCCCGAACGGACTCTCGGCCTTCCGCCGGATGGGACTGACTGCGGACCTGGTGGGCCGCGACCTCGCCGACGTCGGTCGTGACCTGATCGACACAGCGGATGGCGGCGACCGCAGCGCGGTCGAACCGGGTGACATCAGCGCGTTGCGCCTTGCGCTCGCCGCGGCCGTCCCGCACACCGGGGAACTGGCGGCCGGATCGGTCACCGTTGCCTACCAGATCATCCCGTTGAGCCGTCGGGCTTCCTCGCACGGTTGCGTCGTGCTGCTTCGCGATATGACCGACCTGCGCCATCGCGACCTCGCCCTGCAGTCCAAGGACGTCTCGATCCGGGAGATCCACCACCGGGTCAAGAACAACCTGCAGACCGTCGCGGCTTTGTTGCGCCTGCAAGCTCGCCGGATGCATCACCCTGCCGCGCGCGCCGCCTTGGCGGACTCGGTCCAGCGGGTCTCCTCCATCGCACTCGTCCACGAGACCCTGGCCGCGTCGCGGGACGGCGCGGCCGACCTAGACGGAATCCTGGACTCGCTGATTCCCATGATCAGCGACGTCAGCGCAGCCCGCCCAGGCGTGGCCATCCGCCGGAAGGGCCACCTGGGCGAGCTGTCGGCCGAACTGGCGACGCCGCTGGTGATGGTGCTTACCGAACTGCTGCACAACGCGGTCGAACACGGTTACAGCGACCGCGACCGGGGCCAGGTTCTGATCACCGCGGAGCGCACGATCGGCACCTTGACGGTACGGATCAGCGATGATGGCCGGGGCCTACCTCAGGGCTTCTCGCTGGAGGCCAGCGATTCCCTCGGTCTGCAGATCGTTCGGACACTGGTCGAATCGGAGATGCGGGGGTCCATCCGGCTGGTCCGGCGGCGGGTCGATCCTGGCCTGGCATCCCATCCAGAGTCGGCCGGAACCGAGGCCGTTCTCACGGTGCCGCTACCGCGGTGATGAGCTCGCTCAGGCGGTCTGGGCGCGCGCCCGGGCGCTACGGCGCTTGAGTGCACGACGCTCGTCCTCGGACAAGCCGCCCCAAACGCCGGAGTCCTGCCCGGTGGCCAGCGCCCAGTCGAGGCACTCCCGGGTCGCCGGGCAACGACGGCATACTGCTTTGGCCTGCTCGACCTGCAACAGCGCCGGGCCGGTCGTCCCGATCGGGAAGAACAGCTCGGGGTCCTCGTCGCGGCACAGGGCGCGGTGGCGCCAATCCATCGGGAACTCTCGCTTTCGGCTGGACGAAACTTCGGTCACTTGCACGTTGTCAACATGTCGCGTCGTGGAACGGTCCGGCACGGCTGGGTTTCAGTCAACCGATAACCAGCCGGTCCGGTCCGCTAACGCGGCCTGCTCTTTGTGAATGCTTTCACGAGTGCGCCCGTTGTCAAGGCTTTCGGGCAGCCGATGCACGGCTGGTGAGCAACTTCACCGGCTCGAGGGGTGTCCGCACAGGCCGGCTCAGCCCTGCGTCGGGGGCGTGGACGGCGCCGGCGGAGCCACGACTCGGAGCGCATCCGGCACGCTGCGCAGGCTTAGCTCCTGGCGCTGCCCGGCCCAATCACCGTCCACCTGCCAGTCCAGAGGGGTTTCGGCGCTCAGCCGGATCCACGGCAGATCGTGACCGGTGACCGTCCGGCGACCACGTGGGCCGGTGCCGCCGCGCATGCTCTGCTGGACGTGGCGCAGCATCCGCGCGACACCCACCTTGCGCAGGGCGAAGATGTCCAGACCGGTCTGGAAGCTGGCCAACGGGGTGGGCGCGATGGGCCACGACCGGACGTAGGTCCACGGGTTGACGTTGCTGACCAGGCACAGGAAAACGCCGGTGACCGGCTTGTGCCCAGGGATCTCCACGGTCAGCTGCGGGTGGCGCCGCCCCTGCCCGGTCATGAACTCGGCGACCGCTGCGCCGATGTAGAGCCCCGGAGACGCACGACGTCCGGCGGCGCGGCGACGCTCGACCGTGGCGATCACGTCGGCATCGAAACCGAGACCGCTGGTGAAGGTGAACCAGCGCTGGTCGGCCTGGCCCAGCGATACCGCTCGGGATTGGCCTGACCGCAACAGATCGAGGATCTCGGCAGTGGCATCGATCGGGTCGCGGGACAGGCCCAGGGCCCGGGTGAAGACGTTGGTCGATCCGCCGGGCACGACGGCCAGCATCGGAACGTCTGGACCTGGGCCGGCCGAGAGGAGCCCGTTGACGACCTCGTTGATCGTGCCGTCCCCGCCCAGGGCGACAACGACATCCAGCCCGTCGCGCCGGGCTTGCTCGGCCAGTTCGTGTCCGTGACCGCGATGGGTGGTCTCGACGACATCGACCTTGAGCTCGCTGGACAGCGCCCGGGTCAGGACGTTTCGAGTCTTGACGGTGGTGGCCGTAGCCACGGGGTTGACGACCAGGATTCCGCGCACGACGGGTCAGGATACCCACGACCGGCGAGTTGGTACGGCTACCGCGTACCGTCGCCTCGTGGCTGAGTCAGATGATGACCGGACCCGGGACCGCTCGCCTGCATCGGTGCGGTGGGCTGCTGCGATCGTGGCGCTAGAGGGGGTCCTCGTGCTCGCCCTCGCGCCGATCGGGTTCGTCGGAGGCATCTTGCTGAGCGTTCCCGAGAGCCTCGGTCGCGCGTGGGCCGAGGTGTTCACCGCGATCGCAGCTGGCGCGCTGATCCTGTTCCTGGCTCGTTCCCTGTCGACGCAGGCGGGGTGGAGCCGCGCGCCGGTCGTGGTGATCCAGATCCTGGCGGGCGCCGTGGGCGCCTCGGTGGCCTTCCAGGCAGGCAAGCCGCTGTTCGGCCTTCCGATCCTCGCCGCAGCGGCCACCGTGCTGTATCTGTTGTTCACCCCTGAGTCGAACCTTGCCTTCTTCCGGGATCTACGGCGCTGAGTTCAGCGAGTTCGCTCAGGGCGTCGTCGGTGAGCCGGTAGACCGTCCAGTCGTCCATGGCCATCGCCCCGAGCGAGCGGTAGAACGCGATCGAGGGGGCGTTCCAGTCCAACACCGACCATTCCAGGCGCGGATAACCCTCGGCCACGCACTCCCGAGCGAGTGCCGCCAGCAGCTGCGTCCCGATGCCCGAGCCACGGTGCGCGGGAGCGACGAACAGGTCCTCGAGATAGATCCCGTGCCGCCCCCGCCAGGTCGAGAAGGTACGAAACCAGAGCGCGAAGCCAACTACCACTCCGTCCAGCTCCGAGACATGTCCGTAGACACTGATCCGGTTGCCGAACAGGGCGTCGTGCAGCGCAGCGTCGGTCATCTGGGCGTTGGCGGCGGCGCGCTCGTACTCGGCGAGGTCACGGACCAGCTGGCAGACCTTGGGTACGTCGGCGGGCTGCACCCGACGTACGCCGTACACCGACGTGCTCACCCGGTCGGTACGGCCATCCGCGCGGGCAGCAGCACGGGGATCGCCAGATAGCTGTAGGCGATCAAGCAGCCGGTGATCGCCGGGTCGATGACGAAACCGACCGTCAGGACTGCGGTGAACGCGATCAGACCGTACGGCCGGCGGCTCTTCGGGCTGATCAGCGAACGGAAGGAGCGGTACCTGATCGAGGAGATCATCAGCAGCGCGGGGACTGCCAAGATCACGACCGCAATGAAGCGCTGCGCGTCGTTCTCCGGAGCTGGGAACGCGAAGACCGAGGCGATGATGACCCCGGCGGCACCTGGGCTGGGTAACCCGTTGAAGAAGCGCTTGTCCGCGGTGGGGTCGATCGTCACGTTGAAGCGAGCCAGCCGGATGGCCGCACACGCCAGCCAGAGGAAGCTGGCCAACCAGCCCACCGGGGCGATGTCCAGGTCGGTTCCGGACAGGACCGTGAACGACAGGATTGCCGGTGCCACCCCGAAGGAGACCAGGTCGGCCAACGAGTCGAACTGCAGGCCGAAGGGAGTGACACTGCGAACCAACCGCGCCACGGCGCCATCGGTGATGTCCAGCACCACCGAGATCCCGATCAGGACCGCGGCGAACTGAGGTCGGCCACTGATGGCCATCAGGACGCTGAGGAAACCCGACATCATGTTGAGCAGGGTGAACAGGCTGGGCAGCAGCCCCAGCAGGCGACGGCGCGGATCGGTGGTGACTTCGACGTTGGACCGCAGGCCCATGCGACGCGCCACCAGGCCCGATCGAACTCGAAGGCGCGATCCATCCGGTTGCGCCGAGGGCTGTGCGGAGTCCGGTGATCCGGCCTGGTCGGTGCGGCGGAATGGAGAAGGTTGGCGCGGCATCTGCGCCTCGCGCCTCCTGCCTGTCGATCACGCGGCCGGCTTGCAACGCTGCCGGATCAGGTGGAAATCGGATCGTCCCAGCGTGCGATGACGGTCTCGCCGCCTCGGACCCGGTCCCCTCGTGCAGAAATCACCGTACAGTCTCGCGGCACGAAGACGTCCATCCGCGAGCCGAACTTCATCAGACCCATCCGTTCGCCGGTTCTGAGCTGCGCCCCGACCTGCGTACGGGTGACGATCCGCCGGGCAAGCACGCCGACGACCTGACGGAACACGATCCGCCGCTCGCCGTAGTCCAGCCAGATCTCACTGCGTTCGTTGTCCATCGAGGACCGCTCCCGATAGGCGGCCAGGAAAGCGCCCGGGCGATAGTCACAGCGGGTCACGGTTCCCCGGTAGGGCGAGCGGTTCATGTGCACGTCGACCGGCGACAAGAAGATGCTGACCTGCTGCCAATCGCCGGGAGGTGCTACGCCCGGCTCCGGGTCCCCGGACACGACCACCAGGCCGTCTGCTGGTGCCAGCACGTCATCGGCCGGGGTGGGTAGGCGATCACAGCTTCGGTCAGGGTCACGGAAGAACGCCGTCATGAAGAGGGCAAGCCCACCCAGTGGCAGCGCAAGCCACCGGCGCCGCGCCACCGCGAAGAGCAGAGCGGGCACGGCGAAACCGGCGATGAACGGCCGCCCGGCCGGATCGATCCTCGCCCGCGGAGAATGACCCGACACGGCCGGGCTCGTCAAGTGATCAGGCAGCTTTCTTGGTCTCCCAGTAGGCAGGCGTACTTCGGATCCGCACATCTTCCGCCAATTCGGCGCCTGACCTGCGACGATACCGTTTGCAGTTGCTGAACATGATTGGCAACCGACGGACCTCCTGCGGACTTTTTGCGGACTGAGCAGTCCATTGTGGACTGTTGCCAGCGGGCCTCCACGAACTCTATACGCCCGCTATACGCCGCGACTGACCGATGTCGTCTCCGTGAGGGGGCGCGGCCTGTCGGCCACACCGCGCTTGCCAAGATGCTCCAGGATTGTCGACCCGGGTCTAACAGCGGTGTAACAGCCTTCCGGTCCCACGTCGATTGGGATGGCCCGCGGGCGGCTATCCGTCACCACCGACTCGGCCGAGGTGGTGGTCGGCTGACGATGAGTCAGGAAGGCCGGCGCCCGGCCTCTGCATCATGCTGTTCTTTGATCCAGCGATCCAGGTCGTCAATGCGGTACATGACCCGGCGCCCCACCCGGAAGCCGTCCGGGCCGATACCCAGGTGCCGCCAGTACCGCAGCGTGGCCACCGGGGTCCGGAGGATGTCCGCAGCTTCGCTCAATGTGAGCAGTTGGTCATGCATCGGTGTCTTCACACTGCGTGTCTGCTCCACGGTCAGACCCGTCTTCCAAGCGCTATCAGCGTCCGTTCGTGGCAGCACCCTCTGACTGACCGGCCGCGTGTACGCCTGATGCCGTATCCGGCCGCCTCTTCGACGGTGATCAACGGTTTGTCCATGACATTCTTGCTTCGTTTTCAGCGGCCACTGTGCTGTCGTGGCACCGAATGACCTCGTGCCAGCGGGTAACTGCCACAAGCAAGCGGCCGGAGATGTGTGTCACTTCTGCGCCGGAGAGGCTGGCGGCTGGATCGAGCTGAAGGCTTGCGCTGGAGGTGACCACTAGCAGGCTTGGCCAGCATCCGAGGATCGGTTCGTGGCCGACGGCATGTAAACGGTCCAGGGTCAACGCCACATGGATGCGCGACGCGGACAGGTCAGTCATGGGACTGCCTCGCCAGACTGGCTCCGCTTTCGCGGAACATGGTCGTCCAGCTCCTGGTGCGAAGGGCAACAGCCCCGGCGACGAGTGCAGGTTGTTCTCTCATGTCACTTACGCTGCTCGGCTACCTCCCGTTTTCCTCCCGTCCCAGGATCCGACCGTCACAGTCCGGCGGTCATGACGAGGCTGTTTAAGGTAAACGCGCAGGTCAGAGATACGGGAGGTACCTTCGGCCCGAGGCGGTAGAACGGCTCAGAGCAGGTGCCGGCGGCGGCCTACGGGAGGTGCCGGGATGACCCCGGGAGGTCATCCTCGCGGTACGGGAGGTCGTCTCGCTGGGTACGGGAGAACCGTGCGAGGCATCCGGTCGCATGTGGGGAGTCGGCCGCAGGCAAGGCCGTCGCCGGCGGTCGTCCTTCGTTGCTCGAGCTTGCCGAGGGTGGACACAGCGAACCTGACGCCCCCGAGCCCAACTGCTGGACTAGCACCACGGGACGGGAATGCGCGGGTACGCAACGGCACGGGTACGCCGTTCACAAATTCGAGCTGCAGCCGCGCTGCGGCTCCCGATCGGGCATGCTGCATTTATGGGCGCCCCGCCGCACTGTCGGCTTGCTCGCCCGTCGCGGCGGTGGTGGCTGCTGTTGTCGCCTTGCTCCGGCACGCTCCCTCGGCGGCGACGGTCGCCATTGTGACGGCCGTCTTCGGCCTTGTGTGGATCTTCCGCACGGAGCAGTAAGCAACCGCCGTTGGGGCGTTGACCCTCTGCTCACGGGGAGGGCGAAGTGGGAGAATCAGGACGGCCGCATCGGCTTACCTGTCGGCAGTTGTCCGGGCGCTACCGCTGGCCATGGCGACCCGTCGTGGTACTGGCCTTCGAGTCGGCCGACCTCGCGCATCAGCGCAGCTGAGATGAAGTCTGAAAAAGACCGGTGCCCTTCGTGGGGACGTGTCCAGTCGTAGGCGGCCCGGGCGCGGGCCGTGTCGGTCGGGTACTGGTAGAAGCCCACCTTCGACTTAGCGGCCGGGATTGTTGATGCTGCCGTAGGTGGGAGGGTGCGCTTCTGTGTTTTTTCGGAGGACGTTTGCGCGACTGGTGGGGTGTCGACGGGTGTGGCGACGGCGGGGCCCAGCACGGGATCGTCGGCGGGAGCCTTACGCAACCGACCGACAGCTGGCGACTGGCCGAGCTGTTTGAGGGTCTGAGCGTCGGGACGTGCGCCGGGGCGACGGGTTGGTGGCATGGCGGTCTCCTTCCGGGTCATGGTTAGGCAGGCAGGATGCGGGTGGCTAACGCGGTTAGTGCGTCTGTCACATCCCTGCCCTTGGCGCCGTATGCGGACACGGGGTGGGCGGCCGACGCCGCGGTGGGTACGACCTCGCGCTCAGGAATGAACGGCTCCAATAGGTGCTCGGTGTAGTCCGTGCGAAGCTGCTCGGCCCAATCGATGCGGTCACGGCGGTCCGCCCGGTAGCGATTGACCACAACCCCGGCAAGGCATAGGTCACTGTTGAAGTGCTGTTGCACGGTGGCCAGTGTCCTCGTCATCTGCGCCAAGCCATCGACGCTGGCCGCGCGCGCTTCGGTGACGAGTACTGCTGCGTCCGCTGCGGTGAGTGCGTTGACGGTGAGCTGCCCCAGGCTTGGTGGGCAGTCGAGCAGCACGACGTCCCACGAATTGAGCACGCCCTCCAACGCGGTGCGCAGCCGGTACTCACAGCCGAGATCCTGGTCTTGCTCTCTGCCGGCCAGAGTCAGCTCGGCGGCCACAACGTGGAGTCCGGGCCATCCCACCCCCGCTGGAAGGACGGCCTCGGCGATGACACCCTCTGGGACCTGCCGGGTCTCCGGGTCGACGGTCAGGACGTCGTTGAGGGTGAACGGTGGACAATTCTCGATCCCGACGTTGCTGCTGGCATTCGCTTGAGGATCGGCGTCGACTAGTAGCACACGCAGGCCTTGCTTGACCCAGGTGTCGGCCAGGTTGACCGTAATCGTCGTCTTGCCAACCCCGCCCTTCTGGTTGCAAACCGCAAACACCCGGGCGTTCATGGTGCCTCCAAACGCTGCTAACAGCACTAACACTCCTGACACTACCAAGGGATCTAACAGTAGCGTTAGGGATAGCGGGCTGCATGTGCACCGGGCAACTTAGTCGCCCCTTGCATGCGTTGAAACACAGCTCTGTTGCTGCTCGGCGATGCTCGCGGCCCCGTCAGCATTGCAGCCCGCGTCGTGGCAGCAGCCAGAATGCCTGCCCGGCGATGGTTCAGACCGACCGATCCGAATGAGACCCGACGGCTGGCGCAGCGGACAGGCGTTGCAGGCGTGCATTGGGAGCCGGGTGGGTGTCTCGCAGCCAGCCCAGCGGTCTGTTGGCCCGGCAGGGGGCGAGGTGGGAAAGGGCGGTAGCCAGGTCAGGTCCAGCGCCAAGTCTGCAGGCGTAGGCATCGGCTGCGTGTTCGCCTGCCCGGCTGAATGCGGAGGCGGCGATGGGGTAGCCGAGGACTGCCAGCGCGAGGATGGCGAGCAGGGTCAGCACAGGGATCACCTGTTCTGGTGCGCCGGCTTGGTCGCGGGCGATGTTGAGGAAGGCGACGGCGAACACGACTGGCCAAAGCAGTTTGGCGGTGGCAGCGAAGGGCAGACCGGCGCCCAGGCGCATCACGGTCCGGTAGGTGGCCTGCCAGGGCCAGGTCAACCATTCGGTGGGCAGGCTGTAGTGGGTGCCACGGGTCGCGTGGTGGCCTACCTCGTGCATCGCGACTGCGACGCCTTGGGCAGGGCCGATGCGTCGGGTGCTGAGTAGCTGCAGGAAGCCGCTGGTCACTGCGATCGTGCGGCGGCCCACGCTCATGGCGTTGGCGTGGTCGTCTCGGTGGACATACCAGTCAAAGCGGTCCGGTTCCAGCCCGCAGCGGTGCTCCACCCGGGCCTGTAGCCAGTCCAGCCAATCCTTGTCGACGCCGGTGGGCCGCCGGAACCTGTACACGTGACCGACCACGAACCGCTCGGCTGCGGTCGAGAGCAGCAGCGGGGCGCACAGCAGCCATGTGGCCAGTGCGAGGACAGCGAATTCCCCCAGCCAGGCGAAGGCGACCAGGACCATGACCGCGCTGGTGAGCACCGCCGGAGCGGCACAAAGCAGTTGCTACGCCCCGTGATGCCGGCCGCGGCCGTCCCCTCCGGCCATGAGTTCCTCCCCTTCCATCCCGTGCAGGGTGTTGGCCTGCAGAGTGTCAGCAGGCTCTGACAACTGGCGTGACCTCCTGTCCGCAAGCGGGGCGTTTGCGGGCTCAATCGAGTCCTGCGCCGATAAAGTGCCACGGGTGCGAAAGGACTCGCGTGGCGCAGCCGCGATTTCGAGGTGACCGCCTCCGTGCGGCGCGGGAGGCAGCAGGGCTCACCGAAAAGGACCTCACGCTGATCTTGGAGCTCTCCGGCCCGTACCGGATCAAGCAGTGGGAACGGGGGATCGAGCGGCCGCAGCCGCGCTTCGTACCTCGATTGGCTGAGGCCGTCCGGATCCATCCCCTGGATCTGCTGGATGTCGATCCGGAGGATCCGCCGCTGGCCGCGATCCGGATTGCCGCAGGACAGGGCACCAAGCAGATGAGTGGGCCAGGCATGTCCTTCATGACCTACCAACGCATTGAGGATGCACGGTCTAACACAGAGGTCACGGACGAGATGATCACCGCCATCGCGGAGACGCTTCGAACCGAACCCAGCCGGATCGAGGCAGCGATCCTGCGTACCCGCCGCGACCACGCCGCCAATCACATTCAGTGAAGAAATTCTTGCTCAGCGCTACCGATCACCTGTTACGGTAAACCCATTCTCTTCTGCACTGCAGGAGAGAACCCAGAACTACGGTACCGGCCAGGGGGTGATCAACATGCCTGCACGGTGGCTTCGAGCGGCTGTCCTGGTCCTGGCCTCGATGACCTTGTTCGCGTGCTCGCCGCAGGCTGACGTGCCGGCACCGACCGCGACCAGTGAGACGACCGCTACGACCACCCTGCCGCCTACGCCGGAGGAGTTGGCCGCCGATGCGGCCATGACGGCCTTCACCGAGCTGTTGCGGGTGACAGATGCGGCGAGCCAGGACCCGGGGGCTAAGGACTGGGAGCCCGACATCCGGCAGTACGCCGGCGACCCGTACGCCTTCGCGACGGTTGAGGACGTGCGCCGCTACGTCACCCTCGGCATACGGCAGGTGGGCGACACCGAGTTCACTGCTGAGGTGGCGAGCGTTGATCTAGCTTCGCCGCAGGGTCCGACGGTGTCGCTCACGGTCTGCTACGACAGCACGTCAGCCGATTTGATCCAGGTAGACACCGGCGAGGTGATCCCCACCGGGACGCTGCCTAGCTACGTGTGGAACGTCAAAGTCATCCAGTTCGAGTTGGAGCCGGATGAACCATGGTTGGTCAGCGTCGTCGAGCCACTTACGGACCAACCGTGCTAGCACGAGCGAGCAAGGTTCTCACGCGCATGCTGCTGCTGTCGGTGCTATTGCCTATCGTGCCCAGCCTTGCCGACCCACCGCCGGTAATTTGCAAGGAGTACAACCGGGCCGGCACCTGCATTCTTTGGGTGGCCGACCCGGGCGGCCCTCCGGGAGGGATTCCGGAACCCGGCGGCCCAGGTGACGGAGATCCGGGCGGCGGTTCGGGCGGCGGACCGAATTTCAATTCGTGCACCTATTCGCTGGCCAGCCCGCAGCCCCCACCGTCGGACCCGGTGTGGGGCGGTAACACACCGGCGGATGGTGCGATCTATCTGCAGTCATGTCCGACCTCGCAACCCGACGCCGGCGACGGCCGCACCCTGATGTTCGTGGCGAATGGCGCGCTGCCCGGTCCGCCGGTGGATCCGCGCGTCCTGGCGGAGCAGGCCATCGCGACGATGACCTTCCTGCCGCCGCCGATGCAGACGATGCCGCCGACGGGTTCTGAGGGTGCCATCGTCGGCATCCCGGTGTGGATGTGGGTCACGCCTGGAGTGACGACCACAGGTGCGCAGACCGCGTCCGCCGCTGCTGGCGGTATCACGGTGACCGCGACGGGCAGCGTTACTCAAGTCAACTGGGATATGGGTGACGGCACGGTCGTCACGTGTGGAATCGGCACTGCGTATGACGGTTCGGGCAATCCGTCGCCGACATGCGGGCATGTGTACGAAGTCAAGTCCACGAAGACCGATCCAAATGGCGTTTACACGCTGACCGCGACCTCGACTTGGACGATCGTCTGGTCCGGCGGCGGGGAGTCCGGCGTCGAGGTGCTCGAGACGTCCTCGACGAGCACCCTTCGGGTGACCGAGATCAACGTCTTGAACGTGCCCGGAGGCTGAGCTGATGCCGTCCCTATCGATGCCTACTGGAACCCGGCGCCCCGATCCATCAGCGCCCGGCAAGTTGAACGGCGCTGCGTCTGCGTTGCCGACAGCCCCGGCGGTGCAGCCTCCTGGTCGGCGGCGCCGGCCGAAGTGGGCGCTGCTCGGCTTGGCGGTGCTGCTCGTCGGGGGCCTGCTGGGGATGTACCTGTATTCGGCTACGGGGGAACGGGTGTCGGTTGTCGCAGTCGCCGAGCAAGTGTCCTTCGGCGAGCAGCTCGAGGCCGGCGACCTGGTGGAGGTCGGCCTCGCCGGCGATGACCGGCTGCGTCCGGTGCTGTGGGCCGACGTCGACGACGTCGTGGGGATGACCGCGGCCACCGACTTGCTGCCGGGGTCGCTGCTCACGATGTCCGCGCTGACCAGCGACCCCATCCCTGGGGATGGGCAGGAGTTGGTGCCGATCGCCTTGCAGGCCTCCCAGCTGCCGGCGATCGGGCTGCAGCCGCGCGATGAGGTGCTGCTGGTGGCCACCGCCGCGGGGCAGGCCACCACGGCGGGGGAGACCGCGGCACCCGCGCCAGCGCGTCCGGCCACCGGGATGGTGGTCCGCGTCGGGGCCGCAACAGCGACCGGCGTGGTCGTGGTCGACGTGCTGGTCGACACCGGGGACGGCGCGGAGTTGGCGATGTTGGCCGCCGACGGGCGGATCGCCCTGGTCGTCCTACCCCGAGGCGGCTGAGCCCGTGACCACCGTTGCCCTGTGCTCAGCCAAGGGATCGCCAGGTGTGAGCACGGCATGTCTGGCGCTGGCCCTCATGTGGCCCAAGCCGGTTGTGCTCGTCGACGCCGACCCCGCCGGCGGTGATCTCCTGCCAGGGTTCTTCCGCGGGGAACAGCCAGCCGGCCGTGGCGTGCTCGCGTTGACCTTGGACGCACGCAGCTCCTCGATGCGGGAGCTGCTCTGGCTACAGGTCCTGCCGATCACCGATTCCAAAGCGTGGCTACTGCCCGGGGTCAGCAGTCCCAGGCAGCTGCGGTCAGTGGACTGGGCGCAGCTGGCCGCCACCCTTCCTGGCCTGCAGTACCAGCTCAAGCCGGTGGACGCGCTGACCGACCTTGGCCGCCTCCGCCCGGAGTCGGAGGTGACCCGGCCGGATTCACCCGGGCCGGAGCCGCTGCTGCAGGCAGCCGACCTGGTGGTGATCGCATTTGCGGGCACCCTTGCCGCGGTCCGCGCCGCGCAGCTGCGGGTCGAGCCACTGCAGGCGCTGCTAGGAGACGGGCCGGGCCGAGCTGGCCGCCTGGTCGGTGTGCTGGTGGGGCGGCCGCGGCCGTACGGGGAGGGCGAGATCGCCCGGGCGCTGGGCATTCCGGTGGTCGCCGCCCTGCCGCATGACACTCGCACGGCTAACACCCTGATGGCCGGCGCCCCGGCCCGGCGCGGCTGGCGCGCGGCGCCGCTGATGCGCGCGGCCTCGGCGACTGCTGATCTGCTGGTTCAGCTGGCCGCGGCCCACCGGGTCGAGCCGCCACCGGCGCCGGCCCGGCGGGCGGCTCCGTGGGCGATGGCCAACCAGCCAGGCGGGTGGACACCGGCTCCGCCGTCTCCGGGAGCGCCGACAGCGGTAGGGGGCGAGCGTGGTCGCTGACCTGAACACCGTCTGGTCGGCGCCGGCGGAACCACCGCGGCGTAACGGGCACGGCCGCGCAGCGGGCCTGGTGCGGGGGGCGGCGCAGCCGGACGGTGATTGGGCGCTGGTCGGTGAGCTATCGGATCTGGTGGGGGACCGGCTCACTCAGGTGATCAAAACCCGCGAAGAGGCCGGTCAGCAGCTGAGCGAGGCCGCCAAGCGGCAACTGGGCAAGAAACTGATCGAGGAAGAACTCCGGAAGATGATCCGGGATCGCTCGGAGCTTGGGCAGTCGATTCCGGCGCCGGGGGAGGAGGACTGGCTCCGACGGTCGATCTATGCCGTCCAGTTCGGGTTGGGCCGTCTGGAGGCGCTGGTCGCCGACCCGGACATCGAGAACATCATCATCAACGGCCACGACCGGGTACAGCTGCGCTACGCCGACGGCCGGCTTGTCGACGGGCCGGAGGTCGCCGATTCCGAGGAGGAGCTGCTCGCCCTGGTCAACCGGATCGGCACCCGGCTGGGATCGGCCGAACGCGCGTTGACCCCGGCCAATCCCAAGTTCCGGATGTCGCTGCCTGACGGGTCGCGGTTGTCGGCGGTCAGCTTCGTGACCCCACGGACCCAGGTGGCGATCCGCCGGCATCGCACTGCCGCGGCCAACCTGGCGGATATGGCCGAGATGGGAATGATCTCGTCGTCGCTGCGGGCGTTTCTGGGTGCGCTGGTGCGCTGCCGGAAGTCCACCTTGGTCGTGGGCGCACCGAATGCTGGGAAGACTTCGCTGCTGCGGGCGATGCTGCATGAGTGCGCGCCTTCGGAGCGGATCGCGATCATCGAGTCCGAGAACGAACTGAACTTGCACGCCGACGGCGTCCGGCATCCGTGGATCTTGCCGCTGGAGGCCCGCCCGGGAAGCACCGAGCGGCACGGGGCCGGCGAGGTGACCTTGTCCGACTTGGTGAAAGTTGCGCTCGGCCAGACGGCCTCCCGGCTGGTGGTGGGGGAGGCGCTGGGTGGGGAACTGATCCAGCTGCTGAATGCGCTGATGACTGGCGGGTCCGGGATGGGCACCATGCACGCCGAGTCCGCCCGGGACGCCTTCACCCGGATGACGGTGATGTGTCAGCCGATGCCAGCCGAGGCGGCCTATCGGCTGGCCGCGGTCGCGGTGCAGTACGTGGTGGTGGTGGAGCTGGTCGACGAGACCGCGATCGGCGGCCGGATGCACCGCTACGTGCGTGAGGTGGCCAGGGTCGCCGGGGTCGGAGTCGGGGGCCTGCCCGACCTGGATTACGTCTATCAGGCCGGTGAAGACGGCCGCGCAGTGCCACTGGGGAAGGCCACCGACCTGCTGACCCTGCGGCGGGCCGGCTTTGACCCGGCGTGGCTGGATCCGTCGAACGGCGGCTGGAAACAGCCCCTGGACCTGGTGGTCCGCGGATGACCTGGCTTGCTGGCCTGGCCGGGGTCGCGGTGGTCGGCGGACTGTTGCTGATCGGCGCCGGACTGTATGGCAGCACGGCTGCACCGCGGCCACATGGCACCAGCCGCCGGGTCCGGGCACTGCTGACCCAGCCGGGCGGTCACCGGTCACGGCGCCGCCAGCTCGAGCTGATCGCCGGCGTCGCCGGAGGACTGCTGGTGTTGTTCATCAGCGGCCTGCCGGTTCCGGCCTTGGCCGCCGCGGCTTTGGTCATCGGCATTCCCGCGTTGCTGCGTTCAGTGGCCGGGACGGCGGCCGAGATCGACCGGCTGGAGGCATTGCAGACCTGGGTGCGCCGGCTATCGGACCTGCTCACGACCAACTCCGAGCTGACCAAGATGCTGACCGAATCGGCGCGGACCGCCCCGGCACCGATCGCGGCACCGCTTGCCGATCTTGCGGTGCGCCTGGATGCGGGCTGGCCGGTCGAGCCGGCGCTGCGGATACTGGCCGAGGACCTCGACTCGGCCACCGGGGACATGGTCGTCTCCGCGCTGATCCTGGGGCTGCGCGATCGCGGCGGCGGATTGGCCGAAGTGCTGACCCGGCTGGCCGACACCATCGCCCATGACGTCAGCACCCGACGCACCATCGAGTCCGATCGGGAAAAGCCCCGAGCCACCGCCCGGCTCGTCATCTGGATCACCTTGAGCGTAGCCGCCGGAATGACAGTCTTCAACCCCAGATTCCTGACCCCGTACTCGACCTCGCTGGGCCAAGTCGTGCTGGCCCTGATCTGCCTCTACATGGTCGGCTGCCTGATGTGGCTGCGGAAACTGGCGGCCAACCCGGCCGAGCCGCGTTTTCTGAACATGAGCGCCCCATGAGCCCGCTGGGCTGGGCTGCGGTCATCGGGGTGGTAGTGGCCGCCGGGATCCTGCTGGTCGGCTACGGACTGGCCCCGGTCTACCCGGCCCTGGGCCCTGCACTTGGCCGTCTGGACCCGGCCACCGCGCGACAGCTGGTCCCGGCCGGCGCGTTCACTGCGGACCTCGGGCTTGACGATGCCGAACCGGAGCCTGCCCCGGCACAGCAGTGGTGGGCGCGGCTGCAGGGCCGGATCACGGCCAGGCTTGGGCGGATTCCGGCGATCAGCATCCCCACTGCGGATCTGAACCTGTTGGAACGGCCGATCGAGAATTTCCTCCTGGCCAAGGTCGGGTTCGCCGCTGCCGGGCTGGTGGTGGTGCCGGTCTTCACCTGGTTGCTGGGGCTGAATGGGTTGGAGTTTCCCTTCGCCGTGCCGGCGTTGGCCTCGCTGGCGGCTGCGGCCGGGGGCTTCTTCCTGCCTGACCGCGACGTCAAGGTCAGGGCAGGCAAAGCCCGCATGGAGGTACGCCAGGCGTTGTGTGCCTATCTGGATCTGGCCGCGCTGGCCAAGGCCGCCAACTACGGTGCGGTCGACGCGCTGTCGCACGCGGCGGCGACGGGGCAGGGTTGGGCGTTCGCCCGGATTCGGGACGCGCTGCATTGGGCGGAGCGCCACCAGCTGCCGCCGTGGGCCGGCCTGCAGCGGATGGCCGAGCAGGCAGACATTGACGAGCTCGCCGACATCGCTGCGATCAGCCGAACCAGCGGCGACGGTGCCGCTGTGTTTGCGACCCTGCTGGCCCGTTCGGCAAGCCTGCGCTCAGCGCTACAGGCTGAGGCCACCAAGACCGCCAACGCCCGAGGGGAGCAGATGACCCTCCCGGTGGTCGCTCTGGCCTTCGGCTTTCTGGCCTTGATCCTGTTTGCCGTGATCGCCCGGGTCCTGGGCATCTGAATCGTGAAGGGAGATAACCGAATGCCCAACCACACCGCAGTGATCGCCTTGTCCCTGGCCTTCGGGGCTCGCCACCGCTTACCGAACCGGAATCTGAACCGAGAACTCAGCCTGAGCGCTCGGCACCTAACACCCACTGAAGGGGAAACCATCATGTCCGCTCCATCCATCCGGCGCCCTGCCCGCCGTCTTCGGTCCACGTTCTCGTTGTGGCTGGCCGTGTTATTCCTCGCCTTGGCCCAGCGGGTCGCGGCTGTCCGGGCCGACGGCGACCGCGGTGAGCAGAACACCGTTTCGGTGGTCGTGTGGGCGGTGGCCGCGCTGGCTCTTGCCCTGATCGCGACCGCGGTCATCTCCGGTTGGGCCACGAACCAGCTGTCGGTTTTCGGCGGCTGATCCGGAACGAACGAGGTGCCGAAGATGAAGGCGATGCTGCGGTCTCGGCCGCGTGGGGACCGGGGTAACGCCAACATCGAGCATGTCCTGATCTACCCGGTCCTGCTGCTGTTCATCTTCGCCATCGTGCAGACCGGGGTGTACTTTCACGCCCGGAACATGGCGTTGGCCGCCGCCGAGTCCGGGGTCCGGGAGGGTCGGATCGGGGCCTCGGCTCAGGTGGGCGCCGAGACCGCGCAGAGCTACCTTGATCAGGTCGCCAACCAGACCTTCACCGACGTGTCGGTGTCCTCGGCCGGGTCGTCTGCGACCGAAGTTCAGGTGACGGTGACCGGCACGGTGCCGAGCCTTTTCCCGGGCCTGTGGGACATCGAGGTTAGCCAGAGCGCCCGGGGCCCGATCGAGGCACCTCGATGAGGCGGGCCGGGTCGAGGGACCGGGGCAGCGCATCCGTGGAGATCGTGGTGTGGGCGCCGGTGCTGGTCTTCCTCCTGCTGCTCGTCTACTGGTTGGGCCGGTACGTGCTCGCCGATTTCGCCGTGTCCGAGGTGGCCAGCAACGCCGCGCGGGCCGCCTCGATCGCCCCGGATGCGGCGGCGGCGCAGGCCAGCGCCCAGCTGGCCGCCGAGCAGAGCATCGTCGAGCAGGATCTGCGCTGCGTGTCGCTGTCGGTGGTCGTCGATGTCGCCGCGTTCGCCACACCGATCGGGCAGCCGGCCGCGGTCACCGTCGATGTGACCTGCACCGTGGACAACTCCGACCTCGCCTGGGAAGGCATCCCGGGCAATCCCATCCTGACCGCCTCAGCGGTCAGCCCCCTGGATCAGTACCGGTCCGGCTGATGAACTGCTGGCCGAACCGGCACCGCCTGCGCGGGGACCGCGGGTCGGTGACGGTCTATGCCCTGGGGATGATGCTGGCCTTGTTCGTGGTGGCCGGAGTGGCCGTGGACGGAACCCGGGCCGCGCAGGCCTCGGCTCATGCCAACGCCATCGCCGCCCAGGCCGCCCGAAGCGGCGGGCAGGCCATCGACCCGGCCGCCGCGGTGCAGGGCCAGGACGTCGTCGATCCGGCCGCGGCGGTTGCCGCCGCACAGTCCTATCTCAGCGCCGTTGGGGTGTCCGGGCAGGTCCAGATCGTGGGCAACCAGGTCCTGGTCGATGTCACGATCAGCACCGAGACGACCTTCCTGCAGCTGCTCGGGATCAGCACCTTCACCTTGGACGGGCACGCCACCGCAGATCTAGCCCGGAGCTGACTGATGATCCGACGACTCTTTGCCGCACTGGCCAGCCTGGTCGCCCTGGCCGCCATGCTGGTCGGGCTACCAGTGGCCCTGTGGGTGCTGGGCCGGCAATGGCTGCCCGACCACATCCCGAGTATCGAGGAGATCAGCACCGTCCTGGGCCGACCCGACGACGGGTCCCTGTTCGCTGGGGCCTTGGTGCTGATCGGCTTCGGCGTCTGGGTGTGCCTGCTGGTCAGCTTCCTCGTCGAGGTGCCGTCCCAGCTTGGGTGGCTGCGGCGCACGGTCCGGATGCCGCGCGGGCTGGGCTGGTCCCAGCAGGTCGCCGGCGGCCTGCTGGCGGTCGTGCTGTCGGTGGGGATCTCGCAGGTGGCAGCCGCCTCGACCGCGCCGGCCGCCGCGCAGATGCAGATGACGAGCTCTGCCTCGTCGTTCACGGCCGGGCCGCCCTACACCCAGCCTCTCGCCGCGCCATCTTCCCTTCATCCAGCCCCGGCTGCGGCGGCTGCCGCGCCGGCGTCGGCCGCGGTGACCTACACCGTGGTTCATGGAGACACGCTGTGGGAGATCGCCGAGACCACCCTGGGTGACGGGATCCGCTACACCGAGATCCTCGACCTCAACCGCGGCGTAGTCCAGGCAGACGGCGGCTCCTTGACCGATGCCGGCGACATCAACCAGGGCTGGGTCCTGATGCTGCCCGCCGACGCCACTGCCGTGCCCCTCAGCGGCTCGGCGCAGGTGGTGGTCGAGAGCGGGGACACCCTGAGTGGGATCGCCGCCGACGAGGACCTGCCGTCATGGCAGCCGATCTTCGAGGTCAACGCCGGCGAGGTGCAGCCCGGCGGCGGTGTGTTCACCGACCCGGATCTGATCTTCCCCGGGCAGGTACTAGACCTGCCGGCCACCGCCGCCGAGCCGGCTCCGCCAGCGGAGCCGATCCCCGCACCCCCGCCACCTAACACCGACCCGGTCCCGCCGGCGCCTCCGCCGGTCGAGGAGCCGGTCCCCGACCCGCAGCCCGTACCGGTTGAGCAGCCCGAGTTGGGGCAGGACCAGTCGCGGGCCAACGACGGGGAGTCCCAGGACGCCGGAGCGGCAGCGGATTCATCATCGCCGGACCTGGTCACGGTTCTGGCCGGGTCCGGGGCGTTACTGGCCGCCGGCGTCGGGACGGCTTTCTTGGTCTACCGGCGCCGCCGGTATGGCCGCCGCGGGCCGGGCAGAACTCTGGCCGCGACCCCTTCGGCGCTGGTCCCGGTGGAGACCGCCGTGCTGGCCGCTGCCCGTAGCGGCGAGGCCGCCTTCACCGCCCTGGACCTGGCCTTGCGCAGTCTGGCGGTCGCGGTGGGCCAGGATCTGGTGGCACAGCTGCCCGATGTCGTCGCCGCCCGCATCGACGGGAATCGGCTGGATCTGCGCCTGCACACACTTTCTGTGTTGAACCCGCCGGCACCGTGGACGGTGGATGAGACCGGCTGGTGGTGGTCGCTGGATCTGGGTTCGCAGTCCTCGGTCGACCCGGTCCTCGCCCGCGGCCGGCTAGCCCCTTACCCGGCGCTGGTCAGTGTCGGGCATGACGCTGACGGGCGCTGGTTGCTCGACTTGGAGCGGATCGGCACCCTGCGTCTGGGCGGCCCGGCCAGACGGTGTGAGGACTTCAGCCGTCACCTGGTCGCCGAGCTCGCGGTCAACAGCTGGTCGGACTTGAACTACGTCACGATGGCCGGGTTCGGCGCCGAGCTGGTCGACTTGCATCCGGCTCGGCTCAGCGTCGTGGAGGATCTGGCCGGCGCCGCGGCCGGGCTGCAGGACCGTCTCGAGGACAACGCTGAGGTCTCGGCCAGGCACGGTGTCAGCGTCCTGAACGGGCGGCTGCGCGTGATCGCCGGGGATTCCTGGATGCCGGAGATCCTCGTGGTGGCCCCCAACGTGGCCGTCGGGGGGGACGCGGTGAACGCGCTCAGCACAGCAGTCGACGGCCAGCGCAACGCGGTGGCTCTGGTCCTCGGCGGGCAGGGAGCAACAGCGGGGGATGGCTGGCAGGTCAGTCTCACCGACGATGGCCGGCTGCTGATCCCTGAGTTGGACCTGACCCTGCAGGCACCGCAGCTCACCGCCGAGCAGGGCGCCGACATCGCCGCCCTGGTCGCCTTCGAACGCGACGCCAGCGATGCGCCGATGCCGGCCGCCGCCGGCCGGGCTGCGTGGCAGACCTACTCCGACCAGGCCGGCGCGTTGGTGCCGGAGGTCACCCTCCCGCGGGAGGCAGAACCTGCCGAGCCGACCCGGGGACCATGGACCCCGGCAGTTCCCGGGTCGGTCCTGCCCCAACCCACCGACACCTACGTGCAGGCCTCGGCCGCGACCGTCGAGGACGTCGAGGCCCTGGCACCAGCCACCTCGACCGAGCTACGCGACCGCGTTGAGGACGACCTCGAGCAGCTGGATCAGGACCTGGCCGACTGGTGGAACCCGGACTGCCAGCGGCCGAGGCTGAGCCTGTTGGGCCCGGTCAGCGTCAGAGCCCACGGCGACACCAAAGCCGTGGCGGCCTCCGGCCACCGCCGGGTCTACGAGGAGGTCATCGCCTACCTGGCGACCCGTCCCAACGGTGCGGTCACCGATCAGATCGCCGTAGCCCTTCGACCCAACGCCGATGACCCCACCAACGCCCGGGCCAACGTGTACCGGACCTGCAATGGCGCCCGGAAATGGCTCGGGAAGGACCCCGACACCGGTGAGGATTACCTGCGCTCGGCCCGCAGCGGGCCCTACACGATCAGCGACCGGCTGCTGGTCGACGCCGATCTGTTCTGCCAGCTGCACACCCGGGCCGGCGTCCGCGGCGGTGACGGCGTGGCCGACCTGCGGGCAGCCCTAGATCTGGTGACCGGACCACCCTTCGATCAGCGTTCGGCCGGCTACGAATGGCTTGAGGGACTCGATCATCACTACACGGCGATGATCTGCGATGTCGCGCACCTGGTCGTCACCGCCGCCCTCCCGGACGAGGACACCGACATCGCCCGTACGGCGGTTCTGGCCGCTCTGCGCGGGGCACCCCAGGATGTGAAAATCCTCGTCGACGCCGCCTGGGTCGCCTTCCAGGACGGCAGTGAAGCCGAAGCTGAGGCATACGTGGGTCGCATCGTCGAGGCCTGCGGTGTCGAAGTCGAGGAGGACCTGGATCCGCCGGTGTTCGAAGCGATCGGCCGGGCGCGGGGTCTGCTCGACCGGGCGGGCTGACTTAGCACAGACCCACCCACTCCGCCGCCGCCAGTTCGGTGACCGATCCACCGGTGTCGTCGGCTGACTCACCGGCGTCGCCGACGACCGCGCGGATCAGGACCGGTGGGCGAGGTCGGCTACCCGGTCGATGTCGCGGCGAAGTGCGGCAACCGCGGCGGCAAGGTCACCGCCGCCGGCATCGATGCGTTCGGCCACCCATTGGCGGATCAGCGCCGACGGGGTGAGGTGTGCGCGGTCGGCGGCGGCGCGGACAGCATCGTAGGTATCGGCGGGCAGCCGTACCGAGAACACCGCCGATGCCTCCCGGGCTTCCTCCTGCGCCGCCGCGCTTTCTTCCTCGAGGTATTCGGCCGCCGTGCTTGAGAGCAGCTGGTCGATCTGCGATTCGGGTCTTGCTGTCATCTCGGGTCCTCCAGGTATGCGCGTCGCTCTGAGCCGGTGGTCTTCCAGGCTGTGACGCCCCACAGTTCGCCGTCGATGTGGGCCGCGATCACGGTGATGACGAACCCGGCGGTAGGGGAGTATCCGACGATGCGTACGGCCCCGGTCGCCGACTTCGCGTCGGGATCGTTGACTCGGGCTCGTGGATCGGCGGGTGCCTCACTGGCCCACCTCACTTCGATGTTGCCGGCGTCGGGATAGCGCTCCGCACGGGTAGAGATGTGCTCGGCTCGTGCCTGCGTCCAGCGAACCTCCACCCACCCTAGTGTAGTCGGGTCGACTACAGCAGCGGCTTGTCGGGTGCGGCGAGGCTGTCCCGTAGCCCTGCAGGCCGATCTCCCGTACTCAGGGATTGATCTCCCGTGGCGTCTCGCACGGCTCCGCGTGCAGGCCTCGGACTCGGCATGGATGGCTTTCTGACCGGGGTGATCTCCCGTGCCGGTGGCCTGCGGTTTTGCCTGTCACAGGCCGGCCGCGGGTCGGCGGGAGGTGCGGGCCGGGAGGTCGATACGGGAGGAAAACGGGAGGTCGCTGAGCAGGGTCGTCGGCATGAGAACGGATGTGGTGCTCTGCGCGGGGCGTGTCGATGCGGGCCGGGCAGATGACTGACGGGCTGGTCCTGCAGATGCCGGCCCACCCGGGCGCGCCGTATCGGCCACCGCCGATCGAGAAGATCAAGGCTGCGGTGATAGCCATCCGGGCCGGCCGGTTCGACGCCGCGGTTGCCGGCGGCGACCCGGTACCGGCCGAGACCTCGGCGCCGATATACGGGCATGTCCCGTCGTCGCTCGCCGAGTTGGGAACACCCACCGTGGTGGTCGTGGCCGGGCATGCCGGGGCCGGCGCCTCGACGGTCGCCCTGGCCCTGGCTGAGGCACTCAGCGGCCGCTGGCAGGTGCAGCTGGTGGAGTACTGCGATCCACGGCGATCGGGTCTGGGCGCGGCTAGCTGCAGTGAGCTCGGCGTCGACGAGGCCGGGTGGCGCCGCGGGCGCCGCGGCTCGCTGGAACTGGCTCGCCTTGGCACCGGGTACGACCTGGCGCAATGCATCCCCCCGCCGCAGCCCTTGCCCGCGCCGCGAGGTGCCCCGGCCGGTGACCGGCTGCTGGTCTTGGATCTGGGCTGGACGGGCACCTCGATGCTGGGTCAGTCGGCGTGGCTGCCCGCAGTGATGGGGTCCGCGGAGCTGGTCGTGGTCAGCCGGCTCACCGTCCCCGCGGTACGTCAGACCGAGCACGTTCTCACCGCCCTTGGCCTGCCCGCTGTGTTGGCCACTGTCGGGTCTGGCCGCTGGCCGGGAGAAGTAAACGCGAGCTGCGGACCGGCGCTGCGGGCAGCCCGCGACGCCGGGCGCGCGGTGATGGTCCCGGTTGACCGTCGGTTAGAGATCTCCGGCCTGACCGCCGACCCGCTTCCCAAACCTGTTGCCGCCGCCGGCAAGGCGCTGGCGGCTCAGTTGTCCCCCGATCAGCCGGTGCTGCCAGGGATGTGTGTCACTCCTGAGGAGGGGTTCTGATGTTGATGTCCACCCGAGGTAATGCCGGGCAGATGTCCGGGCTGGGCCGCCGGATGGGTGAGTCGGTGACGGTCCTGGCCGCGCTGATCCTCACGTGTGCGGCACTGGTCGCTCTGGCCGGGCCGGCGGCAGCCGCTCCGGAGCTGGTCGCCGCGGTCTGCCCGGAGGCGCCGCCTGGCACGCAGGAGTTCGCCGATGACGTCACCGCGTGGGTGAAGTGGGGCGTGCTGGCCCTGATCGGCATCGCCGGAGTGACCTCGATCGGCGCCATCGTCGGAGGCCGGATCTTCAACCACCCGCACGCCTCCAGGCAGGGCGCCACAGGCATCGCCTGGACGATGGGTGCCGCGATCTTGTACGGGGTCATCTTGGTCATCATCGACTCGATCGTCGGCAGCGGGTGCACCTGATGCGGGGCCGCTCGAGCGCCGGGCCGGCGCCGGCTTGGACCCGGAACAAGCTGTTGGCCGTCCTGACTGGCGCCCTCATGGTCGCGGTGCTGCTGCTGGCCGGGGTCGGGTTGGCCGTCTGGTACGCGCTGGGCCCGCAGGGCAGCGCCGCCGCTGGGACAGGCGCCGCACCGTCAGCCGGTTCGGCGCGGGCCCCGGCAGTCCGCACTGATCCCCGCCAGGACGCACTGGCAGCAGCGCCGATGCCGACAGCGGGACAGAGCGATGCAATGCCGGGACCGTTGTCGACCCGCGACCCAGGAGTCATCGAGCTACCCCGGGCCAGCAGCGACGGGCCGGCCGATGTTCCGACCGGATTCCCGCACACCCCGCAGGGGGCGCTGGCACAGCTCGCGGCGATCGACGTGACCGCGATGCAGACCGGGTCCATCGCTGGTGTGCAGGAGGTCATCCGCGGCTGGGCCGCGCCGGGCGGGCCGACCGCGCAATCATGGACGGGCACCCGCGGCATGGCGACCATGCTGTCCTCGGCCGGCCTGTCCGGCGGCGGCTCACCGCAGCTGGCCGTCGTGGTACGCCCGGCGATGGGGCTGATCAAGGGCACCGTCGGCCCTGACTTCGCCGTCGTCTGCGTGGACTTCGAGTTCACCGTCACCCTCGCCCAGACCGCCCGGATCGCGATCGCCGACTGCCAGCGGATGGTCTGGGACACCGACCGGTGGCTGATCGGCCCCGGCCCCGAACCCGCGCCGGCGCCGTCGGTGTGGCCGGGCACGGACCTGGCCATCGAGGTCGGCTACCAGGACCTCCGCTATGCGTAGGCCGAGTCCGAACGGGCGTCAGAGCGTGGCCGCCGTGATCGGCCATCACCTGCACGGAGCGGCTGGGCTCGCGCTGGCCGTGACCTGCGCGGTGCTGATCGGGATCGGCCTGGCCAGCCCAGCCGAGGCGGGCCCACCGCCGACTAGCCCAGCCCCGGTTGTCGCGGCCTTTCCCGTCGCCCCGGTGGAAGAAGCGGGGGAGGAGGACGACTGCGGGGATAACGACTTCTGTCTGATCGGCGATTTCCTGTTCGGCTGGATCGGGGACGCCGCCGGCGAGGTCGCCTTGGATGCGTGGACATCGGCGATGACCGCCATGTGGGCCGCCGGGCTGTGGGTCCTGGGATTGGCGTTCTCGGTGATCGACGCCCTCACCACCCCGGACCTGTCGGCCGACGGACCGCTGGCCCAGGTGTACCCGATCACCTTCGGTATCGGCGCCGCGCTGGTGATCCTGATGGCGCTGATCCAGATCGGGGTCGCCGCCTTCCGCCGCGACGGTCAGTCGCTGGGCAAGGTCGCGATCGGGGTGTGCCAGTTCGGGCTTGTCTGGGCCGGCTATGTCGGGACCGTGGCCCTGCTAGTCACCGGAGTCGCCGGCCTGACCACCGGGCTCCTGCGGGGCCTGCTGGGCATCGACACGCTGGCCGCCTTCGACACCACGTCGAACTGGCCGGAGGAGATCACCGATCCGGTGGTAGCCACCGTGCTGGGCTTCTCGGCGATCTTTCTGCTCTTCCCGGCCTCGGTGGCCTACCTGCTGTTGATGCTGGTCCGTGAGGCAGCGCTGATGCTGCTCGCGGCGACCTCGGCGATCTCGGCCGGTGGGCTGACCGCGGAAACGTCCTCGGCCTGGTTCTGGAAGTCGCTGCGGTGGTTCATCGCCGCCCTGCTGATCGCGCCGATGGCAGTGCTGGTCCTCGGGATCGGGGTGACCATCACCGAGGGCGTGGTTGGCGGCGGCGCCGATGACATCGCGGCCGAAGTCGGGACCGCGGTGGTCGGCTGCCTGCTCATCGCCATCGGCGCGGTGTGCCCCCTGGTCCTGTTCAAGCTGCTGGCCTTCGTCGATCCCGGCACGTCCAGCGGGGTCGCGATGCGGCAGTCACTGGCGGCCTCGGGTGGGGTCACCGGCCTGCTCAGCCGCAAACTGTCCGGCGGGCAGGGCGGCGGGCAGGGCGCCGGCTCCTCGGCGGGATCCGGTGCCTCGACGAAGGTCGCCGGCGGCCGCGCCCAAGGTGAGTCCAGTGCCGATGCGGCCACCCAAAGCCGGTTCGGGGCCGCCGTCAGCGGCCTTGGCACCGGATCGGCCAAGCTCGGGCAGCTCGCCGCGGGGGCTGCCGCGGTCGGCTCGGACCTGCTCTCCGGGGCCGGAGTCGGACACCAGGCGCCCTACTACGGCCAGCCCGCTGCCAGCCGCGGGGCAACCCCTGGAGGCGACGGGCCGGCACAGACCGGATCGTCGCAGGAGGCCGAGCCGCCGCCCCCGCCGGCTGCCGACGGTGGCCCACCGCCACAACCGCCGCCCGATCCTCCGGCGCCGCCGGATCCCACGTTCCCGCGGCCACCGCCGCCACCCTCACCGGTGCACAACCCGGCGGAGACCACGAGCAGCGCGGCGACCATCCCGCAGCCCGGGTACCGGCCGGCCGAGATCAGCCGGTGGGGCTGGAAGGCCGACGCTGCCGGACAGCGGCCGGTGACCGAGCCAGCTCCGACGGGCGGCGCGCGATGAGCGCGGCCCGCTACAGCGACTACTCCCGCGACGTGTCGGGCTGGTTCCTGGGGATGACCGGGCCGCAGCTGATGCTGCTGACCGGCGCCGGCATGCCGGCCCTGATCGCGTTCAACGCCGGCGAGTGGCTGCTGTTCGCCGGCTGGCTCCCGGTGTGGGCGCTGCTCGCCCTGCTGGTGCTGTTGCCGGTTCGCGGTCGTCCCGCGGCCCGCTGGCTCATGGATCTGTTGATGCACGCGATGGGAGTACTGATGGGCTGGAACCACTTCGCCTCCAAGGCCGCCGTAGGGCTGGCCACCGACCTGTCCCAGGCCGACCTACCCGGGGTGCTGGCCGGGATCCGCACCCACGACGGCCCGCCCTACGGGCAGCTGCTGGACCGCCCGGCCATCGTGCAGGACCTGACCGCTCAGACCTGGGCGGCGGTCGCGCGGATCACCCATCCTGGGATCGGGCTGGCTGAGGCCCACGAGCGTGACCGGATGGCGGCCGGGCTGGCCGAGCTGGTCGAGATCGCCGCCCGCACCGAGCTGGTGGAGCTGTTCACACTGCAGGTCCGCACCGTTCCCGACGACGGCGCCGAACGGGCCGCCTGGGAAAAGGCCCACACCCGCAGCGCGGCCCCGCAGCTGGCCGTGCAGGTGAACACGATGCTCGCCCAGGCGCTGACCCCGGCCTCGGTGCGCAACGAGGCCTTCCTCACCGTGGTGGTGCGGGAGGAGCGGATCTCGCGCGCCGCAAAGGAATGCGGCGGCGGCGTGGACGGGCGGGCCCGGGTTCTGCACGGGGTGATGGCCGAGATGGAGGGCGCGCTGCGCGGCGCGGTCGGCTGCAGCTCGGTCGCCTGGCTTGACTCACCAGCCCTGGCAGCCGCCGTGCGCACCGGATTCGCTCCCGGCGACCGGGCACAGCTCACCGCCGCTGACATCGCCGCCGTGGAGGACCCGGCCATCGCCACCGGAGTGCCGATGGCCGCGGCCGGACCCAGCCAGGCCCGTACCGAGGTGCGGCATTACGACCACGACGCCTGGTCATCGGTCAGCTGCACCGTGCTGCTGCCCGATCAGGGCGCGGTCCTGGGCGCCCTGGCACCGGTATTCGTGCCGACCATCCCCGGGGAGCGGCGCTGCGTGACGGTCTTCTTCCAACCCCTGCCACTGGCTAAGGCAACCAAACTGGTCGGCCGCGAGGAAATGTCGGCCACCACCGGCAACGAGATCAAAGCCCGGATGGGCTTCAAGCAACGAGCCCGCCAGCGCCGCGACACCGAACGGATCGGCGGGCAGGACGAGAAGCTGGCCGCCGGCCGCGCCCTGGCCCGCATCGGCGTGGTCGCGTGTGTCACCGTGCCGCGAGACTGGCCGGTCACCGAACACGGAAGGCGGCTGGAGGCCTCGATCCGCGCCGCCGGGTACGTCCCGCAGCGGCTGGACCTGGCCCAGGACTCCGGATTCGCCGCCGCGGTCATCCCGCTCGGGATCGGGCTGCCCCACCGCCGGGGCCGGCGATGAACGCACCGTCAGCGACCCGGCCGCCCAGGTCGAAGACCGCACGCCGGGGCCGCGATGTCGGGAACCTGCTGGCCGACTTCGGGCATGACCTGCCCGCACGGGCGGTGCAGCCAGCGGTCCCGGCCGAGCGGAACCCGTTCGGGCAGGCGGTCGGCCGACGTGGCCCGGCGGGCCGTGGTCGGGGCCGGGCCGCCGCTACCGCGCCGATGTCGGTGTGGCGGATGACCTCCGAACAGGCGCCGGTGGCCTGGCCGCTGATCGCGGCCAACGGGCTGCCCCCGACCGGCGCGCAGATGGGCATCGACCTGCTCTCCGGTGGCGCGTTCTACTGCGACCCGATCGGCTGGGTGATCAACGACGACATCCCGGTCACCAACCCGAACGTGGTGGTCTTCGGCAAGCCGGGCCGGGGCAAGTCGGCGACGGTGAAGGCGTTCTGCGTACGGATGCTGGCCTTCGGCTACCGCACCCTGATCCTGGGCGACACCAAAGACGAGTACGAGCCGATGTGCCGGGCCTTCGGCGTGCAGCCCTTCATCATCGGGCACGGCCTATCGACGCGGGTCAATCCGCTGGCCTTCGGCCCCCTTGGGCACGGCTGGGCGGGGCTGGATGCGGCCGAGTCGCAGCGCCGTTCGGCGATCATGTTCGCTCGGTGGATTGTGCTGATCCGCGGCCTGGTCGGCTCCCAGCACGTGGCCTTCGGCCCGGTCGAGGAGACCGCGGTCGGGGCGGCTCTGCGCATTCTCACCGGCTACCGCACCGGCACGACTCGGCTGACCGAGGTCACCATCCCGCAGCTTTGGCATGCCCTGGACGAACCCGCCGACGAGTTGGTCGCGGTCTGCCGCTACGCCGACCGTCGGCACTTCCTGGATGCCACCCGAACCCTGCGCGACGCGCTCGGTAGCCTGGTCAAGGGCCACCTGGCCGGGCTGTTCGATGATCACACCTCGATCGCGGTGGACTGGCGCGCTCCGATCCAGTCCCTGTCGCTGTCCCGGCTGGAACCACTCGGGGATGAGGCAGTCGGCATCGCACTGACCTGTCTGAACTCCTGGGGTCAGGCGATGCGGGAGATCGCCGAGCCCGGCGACATCCGGATCGTGGTCCGGGACGAGACCTGGCGCCAGATGCGGCTGGGCCCGGAAGCCATGAAGAGCCTGGATGCGAACCTGCGGCTGTCCCGCCGCGACGCCGACGTGCAGATCCTGCTGGCGCACAAGCCCTCGGACATGCTCACCGCGGGCGACTCGACCTCCCAAGCGGTCGCGATCGCCCGTGACCTGCTGCACCTGTGCGATGTCAAGGTGCTGCACGGCCAGGACCGGGCGGTAGCTGACGAACTGGGCAGCCTGCTCGGGCTGGCGCCGATGGCCCAGCAGGTGGTCACCGGTTGGGCCATCGCCGGTAAGGGCCGCGCCCTGTGGCTGGTCGGTGACCGCGCCTACAAAGTGCAGACCATCCTCACCCCGGTCGAGAAGCAGCTGACCTTCACCAACGACGCCATCAAGGCCACCCCCCAGAAGTTCGAGAAATCTGAAGGCATTTCGGGCCCGAACTCGGGCGTGCTGCTCGATGCCTAACTTACTTGGGGTCGTGAGTTCGCGACCTTCGGACTTGATCGTTGCGGTCCGAGAAGAGGATTGGTGGGCCGACCGGGAGTGGTGCTATCCGGTGAAGGGCTTCTCCGCAAAGCAAAATTCGTTGCCCTCCGGATCTTGCAGGACCGTCCATTGGTGGCTGCCGAGGCGATGGTTGCCGATGATGCTTGCCCCGAGTTCGACGATCCGGTCGATGGCTGATGGGTCCGGGTCGAACAGGTCGAGGTGCACTCGGTTCTTTGCGCGTTTGGGCTCGGACACCTTGTTGAAATACCAAGCGGGTTCGGTTCGCTCACCGTCGGATCCGCCGATTGTGGCGAACTCGGGGCCGCTGCCTTCGTCGAGTGGGCGGCCGAGGACGGCCGACCAAAAACTTGCTGTTCGCAAGACGTCGCCGCAATCGATGGCTATGTTGCCGACCCTTGGCGTCATGAACCGATTGTGCCCGCCGCCGGACCGCTGGGTGACGTCAACTGCTGGGCTCGCCCGGGGGGCGGTCGGAGTGAGCCAAGTCGGGGTTGTCGGTCGCGTCGAGGGTGTTCGCGTATCGGAGTGCGGTGTCGATGGTGATGCCGAACAGGTCGCAAATGCGGCGGACGTCGCCGCCGGTGGCGTGGATTTCGTTGAGGATGCGGTCTTCGCGCAGGGCTTGGGGGCTGATGCCGGCGCGGACCCAGGGGAAGTAGCGGCCGCTGCGGGTCAGGCGGGGGGCGGTCTTGCGGTTGATGAACAAGTAGGGGTTGATGCTGCCGGGCCAGGTGCGGGCGCGGTGGTCGAGCCATGCGGCGAGACGGACGCGGACCGGCGCGGCCAGTGGGATCACTCGGCCGGACAGGGTGAGGCGGCCGTCGATGATATCGCTGAGCCGCAGATCGCCGATCTGTTTGCTGGTCAGGGCGTGGAAGGCGACCATGGCGACGGCCAATGCAATCGCGGCATCGGGCGAGTCGAGAGCGTCACGGATGAGCTCAGTGTCCAACGGCAGCGGCACGGTGCTGTTGGTTTGGGTGAGGCGTGGGCCGCGAGTCGGGTTGGCGAAGATCAGCTCGCGGCCCTTGAGGGTTCCGAACAGCGACCGCAGCCCGGACTCGGCGAGGTAACGCCGCCCGCCGCCGTCGGGAAGCGAAGCGACGACCTGTTCGGGCGTGATCTCGGCCAAAGACTGGTGACCGGCTGCGGCCCACGACTCGACAATCGGGGTGATCGCCAGGATGTGCAGCCGTGCGGTTTGCGGGTCGCGGGAGTGTTGTCGTGGCGGCGTCTTGCTGCCGTCGAGCAGTACCTCGAGCCAGACCTGCAACTGGGACATCATCGGTTCGGGCAGCAGGGCGGTCTTGGCGGCGAAATACCGCTCGACGTGTCGGGGCCGGTCATCGATGAGCAGACCGGCGGCAGCCAGGACATCGAGGGTGGATTGGATGTTGCCGCTGTAACGGGGCAGCTGCAGCACGTCGGTGGCGTTGATCCCCGCGCCCGGCGTCGCCTGCAAGGTCTGCAACAGCCGCAGCGAACGGATCACGTCGTTGCGCTGTCGTTGGCTCCACCCGTGCGTGGCGGCGTGGTCGCGCACGATGGTCTTGCAGTAGTCCTCCAGCTCGACGTTCACGGCCAGCGAGCGGCGTCGGATCAGCTCGGGGTCGGGAGTCACGTCGAACAGCAGCAGTTGCGGCCAGTTGATCGCCAAGGGCGTGACCTGCCCCGCCGGTCGGTTCGCTGGCCGGTGCGCCCGGCCGCGGGTGGGCTTCAACTTCGGGGATCTGTGTCGCTGGTAGTACATGTTCGCGAAGAACAGCTGGTGCCCGTGCCGGCTGGCGCCTACCAGGTCGAGAGCGCGGCCGGGTTCTTGGACCAGGCGAGCTTGCTCGAGGCAGGGCCGGCAGGCACGCTGCTCGGCGATCCGTGCGGTGCGCCCGCAGTAGGCGCACTCGCCGAGCGGGCAGTGGGTTTGCCACCAGCGGCATCGCCAGCACAGCCAGCTGTATTGCCGGTAGACACCCCAGGCCAGGCAGCCTCGGCACGAGCCTCGATAGCGGGGGCCGCCGGCGTGGCACCCGCCGCACAGCCCTTCGCTGAAGTACTGCCCGGAGCCGCATCGGCGACACGGTGGCGGGATGAACGGGCCGCCGGGCAGGCAGGTGTAGCAGTAGTCCACGCGGGGCCGCACCCAGGCGACCGGGTTGACCTGGCAGGCGTTGCAGCGCGCCGGTGGTCGGGTCACAGAGGCGGTTCGGAGCGCGGTTTGCCGAACCGCGGCGCGACAAGCGGCGGAGCCTGCTCGGAGTTGGCGGTCTGCTGGCGCTGCGGTGCCCGGTCGGCGACCTTGCCCGGCTCGGGGATCAGCAGCCCGGCCGGGTCGCACTCGAGCACCGAGCAGATCACGTCGAGGTCATCGAGGCGGATGGTGGTCGGGGTGCCGGTCCACAGCGCCGACATTTTCCCGGCGCTGATCTGCAGCCCGGCGTCGGCGAACAGTCGGCGCAGCTCGGTCGACTTCCAGATCCCGCGCTCGGCGGCCTTCATCCGCAGGTTCCAGCGCATAGCCTCAGCCCTTCCCGTTGAATCGGTGTTCCAGACGCCGGTTCGAGTGCAGCCAGGACTGCTCGACGTGGTCGTCGTGGACGTGGACGTAGCGGGTGGTGGTGGACAGCCAGTCGTGACCGAGCAGGTCCTGCAGCGCTTTGAGGTCCATCCCGCCGCCGTAGAGCGAGGACGCGCAGTGGTGCCGCAACACGTGCGGCGTCAACCGTCCCGACCACGCCGGCAACCAGTGAGCGGTCTGCCCGGTGAGCCCGCGCCGCAGGCTGTCATCACCGACCCGCCCGCATCGGTCGAAGTCAACGTCGCGGCGTTCGCTGGGCAGCATCGGCGCGTCCGCGTCGGCCCAGTCGCTGCCGTACTGGTGGCGCACTTCGGCCAGCCACCAGTCGATCAACTGGTCCGCGCCGTTGATCGCCGGGACCAGCCGGGCCTTCGGTCCGCGGCCCCTGCTGCCCTTGCCGTGGCGCACGTGCAGCTTCCCGAACGCGCCCAGGTCCGGGCGCCAATCACGGATGTCAAGCATCCGCGTCTCGTTGATCCGCAACCCCAGCCGGCGCCACAACGATGCCGCGAAGTAGTCCCGCGCCGCCGGCAGATACTTGCGGGCCTGGCTGACCGAGCCGCGCCACTGCCCAAACAGGTGCTCAACCTCGGTGTCCGAGGGCGGCACCCGGATCTTGCCCAGCGACGCGCCGGACTGCCGATTGAACGCGTCGATCGGCTGCTCCACCACACATCCGGTCAATGCGTGGATATCGCCCTGATAGCGATTGATCACGAAGTCGTAGAACTGCGCCAACGTCCCAGCCTTGCCAGCCCGGGTAGCCACGCTGCGTCCCACCCGGCGCAGCTCGGACAGCCATCGATCCGCGTCGTCGCAGGAGGCCGACCACAACGGGCCGGCCAGCGAGCGTCGGAACTCGATCACCGCGAACCGGGAGTTGGCGATGTGCCCATCGGTCAGGCCAGCGGCAGCCATCGCCAAGGCGTACTGGTCGACGAGCTCTTGCTCGAAGTCCTCAGCATCCTCGCTCGTGCGCAGCGGCCGGGCCGACGACAGACTGCGCACCACCGCGAACTTCACGACACTCCTGGTTCAGCCGATCGGCGAATCGATCGACCATATCAGCATCCGATCGAGAATCCTGAAATACTTTCGAACTCTTGCTGCAACGACTGCAACTCCAGCGCGCGCGACCCACAGCGTTCTGCAGAGGCTCGCTCCCCAAACGAACCTGCGGCAATAGAGACAGGGTGAGACGGCCCGTGGGAGCAGCCCAGGAAGCCGCCCGGTCGGCCGCCCGGCGCCGGCTATGGCGGATCGCGGCCCCCATCGCGGTCCCGATCTTCGCCGGCTTCACCCTGCTCGTGGTGCCACTGGCCTTCATCGCCGGCCAGGCCGGGGTCCAAGCATCCGCTGCGGTGATGAGCTGCTCGGTCGGCGGAACCGCGGCCACCGTCGCCGGCGTGGACATGGACGCCGTGCAGATGGGCCGCGCGCAGACCATCACCAACATTGCCGCCGCCCGCGGCCTGGACTCCTACGCGGCCACCGTCGCCCTGGCCACCGCCCAGCAGGAATCCAGGATCCGGATGCTGGCCAACGACGGCTCCGACCCCACCCTGACCAGCGCTCAAGCCGCAACCACCACCGAATCCCTGACCTACCCCAACGACGGGATCGGCTCCGACCACGACTCGGTGAACACCTTCCAGCAGCGCTGGATCTCCGGCTGGGGGTTTATCGCCGAGCTGATGGACCCGGTCTATGCCGCCGAGGCTTTCTACAACGCCCTGGTCGAGGTGTCGAACTGGCAGACCATTCCGCTGGCTGAGGCCGCCCAGGTCGTGCAGGTCTCGGCCTACCCAGACGCCTATGCCCAGTGGGAGACCTTCGCCGCCGAGCTGACCTCGATGCTGTGGCCGGCCGCGGAGGCGGCCGCCGCCGATCCCGGCGGGCCTACTGCCGGTGTGTGCGGCGGTCTGGCCGTGCCGCCGGGGTCCTGGATCCGGCCGACCGACGGGGTGATCACCTCCGGCTTCGGGATGCGGAACGGGTCCATGCACGAAGGGGTCGACATCGCCGGACCCCGCGACACTCCGATCTACGCCGCCGCCGACGGCGTCGTGAGCCGCGCCGAATGCTCCAGCGCCTACTGCGACCGCGACGGGAACCTGGGCCTGGGCGGCTACGGCAACGTCGTCGACATCGACCACGGCGCAGGGGAATCCACCCGCTACGGGCACATGTCCTCCTACACCGTCACCGCCGGCCAGCAGGTCAGCGCCGGGGGGCTGATCGGCTACCAGGGCTCCACCGGGAACTCGACCGGCGTGCACCTGCACTTCGAGACCCGCGTCGACGGTGCGGCCGTGGACCCCATGGGCTTCATGGCCGAACGCGGCGTCGACCTCAACGTTCAGACCGCCGGATGACCCACAGCAACCGGCACCCAGCCGAGCACCAACCCACCTCAGGAGGAACCCGATGAGCCACCGCAGAACCGCACTCAGCGCCACCCTCGCCGCCGCCGTGCTGGCCGGGCTGATATCTACGGCCGGACCTGCGCAGGCCGACACCCGCCTGCTGATCGGCATGGGCGACTCGTACTCCACCGGCGCCGGGATACCGCCCGAAGGGACGGGTGCCGGCGATTGCCGGCGATCGGCGCGGGCCTACCCGCTGATCGCCGCGGCCGAGCTCGGCTTCGCCGGGCAGAACGTGGCCTGCGGCGGGGCAGTGCTGGCCGACCTCACGAGCACCAGCCGCCGCGGCTCCCCGGCGCAGATCGACGGCATCGCCGGCGCGGACATCGTCGTGGCCACCATCGGCGGCAACGACGTCGGCGGACCCAATGGCGTCCTGGATTCCAGCCGCAGCGCGGCCAGCATGACCAGCTTCGCCGCCTCCGTGCAGGCCCTGGGGCCCCGGCTGGTCGCGACCTACACCGACCTGAGTCGGGCCGCGCCGAACGCCGCGGTCTACATCCTCGGCTACCCCGACATCGTCCCGGCCACGCAGGCGGCCCTGCAGGACTGCCTCGGCGCCCGTGCCGAAGGTTTGCAGGCCGACGACATCCATCACAACGTTGACCTGCTCAACGCCACCGTCGCCGACGCCGCGGCCGCGGCCGGGGCAGTCTTCGTCGACACCAGCTCCTCCTTCGCCGGGCACGAGATGTGCACCCCCGAGGCCTACGCCAACCCACCGGACGATCCTTGGCCGGCCTCACCCGGTGCGGCGCTGCACCCGAACGAACTCGGCCACCTCGCGTTGGCCGCAGAGCTGCTCGCGGCCATCGGCGGCACACCGGACACGCCGGCGCCGCCGGCCCGGCCGGCACCGTCCGACCCGCCGGCCACCACCCCGTCCCCGCCGGTGCTGACCGCCCAGGAACGCGCCACCGCCCGGGATCTCGCCGCAGCACTGCTGGACCGGCTCCGCGGCCTGTTCGATCGGGGGGGCCTCACCTCCGCACCTGGGCGGCCGGGCGCAGGGATCCACCGATGAGCGCACGGGTGGGCAGCGCCGGTCGCACCGACGTGCCGCCGACCACGTGGGAGATCCCGGCCGCGGCCGCCTTGGCCTGGCTGCTGACCGCAGCACTGCTGTTCCCGGCCGGGCGCGGGGGTGCTGCCTGGGTGTTCGGGTCCGGATGGGTGTGGCCGGCCGGGACCGAGGCGTTACTGGCCTCGGTCGGCGGCCTGGCCACCGGCCATCCCAGTGCGGGACTGACCGCCGTGCAGGCAACCGCGGTCCCGGCCGCCGGCGCGGTGTATGCGGTGATCGCCGTGACGGAGTTGCTGCTGGTCGCGGCCACCGTCGTCGCCGTGCGGATCTGGTGGACCACGATGGGCCCGGGCTCGGTCCGGGGCATGGCTAGCCGCGCCGAAGCCGAAGCCGTCCTGGGGCTGAGCGAGCTTCGCAAGGCCCGGACCCTGCTGCGCCCGGACATCTACCGGCGCAGTAGCCGAGCCGTCAGCGACACCGAACCCGGCGGCGTCGACGAGCGGCTTCGCCAGCTGTCGGGCCGCTACAGCGACAACCGGTCCGGTGCGAGGGTTCCGGACGGCCCGCTGTGACCCGCTTCGAACCGGCCGACGTTGGCTGGCACCTGGGCCGATCCCGCTCACCGCGCGGGGTTGACCTGTGGGTCCGTTTTGATCGGACCACCGGCGTGTACGGGCCGCAGGGCTCCGGGAAAACCCTGGACCTGCTCACCCCCGCCCTGCTCCAGGCACCCGGGGCTGCGCTGGTCACGTTGACCAAGGCCGATGACTTGCTGCTCACCGTCGACCACCGCGCCACCGGCGGCCGGCCGGTGGCCGTGCTCGACCCGTTCGGGTCGGTGCCGGGCCTGCCCGAGCTGGTCTGGGACCCGGTCGCCGGCTGCGTTGACTCGATGACTGCTGAACGCCGGGCGAAGGCCTTCGCCGCCGGCACCGTGTCCGGGGCGGTGACCGGCGGCGGCGGTGACTCCGCGGCCCGGTTCTACGCCTTCGAGGCCGCCAAGGTCCTGCAGGCCTACTTCCACGCGGCCGCGCTGACCGGCCGGACCCTCGACGATGTTCTGCAGTGGGCTGCCCACCCGCAGGCCGCGACCGAGCCCGAAGACATCCTGCGGGCCCACCCGCACGCGGCACCGTTCTGGGACGGGCTGCTGCACGGGGCCCTGCACGGGGATCACCGAACCGCCGGGAACACCGCCACCACCGTGCAGCAGGCGCTGAGCCTGTTCTTCCAGTCCTCGATCCGGGCCCGCTGCGTTCCCGGTCCGGGCCGGGCGGCCACCGACATCGCCGGGCTGATCGTGGCCGGTGGAACCATCTACCTGCTTGGCCGCGACGACCCCTACGCCTCGGCGTCACCGTTGATGACCGCCCTGGCAGAGCACGTCCTGGACACCGCGCTGCAGCTGGCTGATGCCTCCGAACATGGCCGGCTGTGCCCGTCGTTTCTTGCCTGCCTGGACGAACTGCCCTCGACCACACCGCTTCCGACCCTGCGGACCCGGATGGCCAATGACCGTGCGTTGGGGATCTCGTTCCTCTACGCCGCCCAGACGTGGCGGCAGCTGGTCATCATCTACGGCGAGGACGAGGCCCGAGCGTTGTTCGGGTTGACCAACAACATCGTTGTCTTCGGCGGCGGCAAGGACGGGCACTTCTACCGGGAGGTCTCCGAGCTGCTCGGGGTGGCCCGGGTCCGGCGCACCTCCTACAGCTACGGCTGCGGCGGCGGGGGCCGCTCCACCCACGGCGAGGACGTGCCGATCCTGCGCCCGGAAGAGATCCGCGGCCTGCCCCCCGGGCAGGCGCTGGTCGTTGCCGAAAACGCCCGGCCGCTGATCGCCGGCCTGCACCGCTGCATCACTGGGAAAGCGGGGGAGGGCCTGCTCGAAGCCCAGGCCGCCGCCCGCGACCGGGTCGCCCGAGCCCGCGAGCAGACGCTGAGCCCGGCCGCCCGGGCCGGCTACGCCCTGGAGGCGGCCGGCCGCGTCGGGCTGCTGCGGGCCACCCATCCGCAGGCACCGGCCGAACCGGGGCAGCGATGATGCTGCAACCGTTCCCGGCCGCGCCGCAATGGGTCCGGCAAACCATCGACCAACTCAAGGTCCCCCCGGAGCTGCTGAGCCCGGCGGAACGGGCCAGCCTGCGGGAACTGGACCGGCCCTGGGATCCGGCCGGGTGCTCGATGGTCGTACGCGCCCAGCTCTGGCCCTGGCTTGACGACGTCGCCGGATGGCTCAACCACGAATACGGCTGGCAGACCGCACACAGCATTCCCTCCTGCTGGCCGCTGCACCCGCACCTGGTCCACGAACTCGCCGTGCTGGCCTGCCTGCGCATCGCCGCCGCCGAAGCCACCAGCCCGCACATGTTCGAGGAATGGCACCGCTACGCCCTACCCGGATTCCTCGAGCGGATGGCCGACCGCCTCGGGCCGGCCGGCTGCCAACCCCCGCGACACCTCGACTGGCCGGCCAAGTCCCGATACACCGAATACACCAGCCCCGAAGCCGTAGACCGGCGTAACCAGATCTTCGAAGCCGACACCGGCGGCCATCCGCGACGCGGATCAGACCCACCACCGCCGCCACCGACCCGGCCACCGCCACCCGCGCCGCGGCTCCCCGGCACCGGGCGGCGCCTGAGCGCAGTCCCAGATCCCGACCACGGCCAAGGAGTCAGCAGATGACCAACCCCCGGCCTTACCCCGACCACGGGGGATGGGTAACCCTCGAAGCAGGCATCCAGTTCAGTCACCGCTGGCTCGATAAACGCACCCCGCGGCTGCACGCCGCCTGGCAGCGCTCCCGCGACGATGAACAGCGTCGTGCGATCGCCGCCAGAATCCTGCAGG
>JAABUR0100001192.1_pt1 | contig 48473 bp, 42 predicted proteins | sample 5560091 | NCBI WGS metagenome assembly JAABUR01 (sample SAMN10711879, study PRJNA513375) | rock metagenome | isolation source: Antarctica rocks | place: Antarctica: Victoria Land, University Valley sud | reverse complement strand
GCAAGCAGGTCCGGCCCGGTCGCAAGGTCGGTCACGTGACGGCGTACGGCGACGACCTCGGCGACGTGCGCGAACGGGCCCGGCACGCGGCGGCCTGGTTCGAGGGCCGCCTCGGCAACCGCTCCGATTGAGCCGGATCCGAACCTGACAAGTCCGAGACGACCCGACACACTGAGGAGCGCGGCAGCCACAGCTGACACCGACACGAGGACGACACAGATGACCAGACAGGACCCACGGGTCGCGATCGTGATGGGTTCGGACTCCGACTGGCCCACGATGCGCGCGGCTGCCGACGCCCTCGACGAGTTCGCCGTCGCATACGAGGCAGACGTGGTGTCGGCGCATCGGATGCCCGACGAGATGCTCGCCTACGGCCGAAACGCCCATGAGCGAGGGATTCGCGTGATCATCGCCGGTGCGGGCGGGGCGGCGCACCTGCCGGGCATGCTGGCTGCGGTGACGCCCTTGCCGGTCATCGGCGTGCCGGTGCCGCTGAAGCATCTCGACGGCATGGACTCGCTGCTGTCGATCGTGCAGATGCCCTCAGGGGTACCGGTCGCGACGGTGGCGATCGGCAACGCCCGCAATGCCGGGCTGCTTGCCGTCCGCATCCTGGCGATCGGTGACGAGACATTGCGCGCCCAGCTGCTCGACTTCCAGGTGGCGCTCGCGGAGTCCGCGCGCGCCAAGGGCGAGGTCGTACGGGGGCACGGCGGAGATTCGTCGTGAGCCCGGCGCCGGAGCGGGTCTTCCTTCACATCGGGCTGCACAAGACCGGCACGACGTACCTGCAGAACCTGCTGGCAGCCAACCGGCAGCAGCTGCGCGGCCACGGCGTCGACTATCCCGGCGGCAAGGACGAGCCGGTCCAGGCGTTCGCCGCGCTGGACCTGCAGGGTCGCCGTCCCCGCGGCTACAACGACAAGCGCGTCGAGGGGTCCTGGGAAGCTCTGGTGGCGGCGATCCAAGCCCGCGGGCTGCCGACCGCACTGGTGTCCGACGAGCGGCTGAGCATGTCGACGCTGAAGCAGGTACGCCGAGCGGCCGGCTCGTTCCCCGACTCCGAGGTGCACGTTGTGGTCACGGTGCGCGACCTCGGCCGGATTGCCGTGTCAGCGTGGCAGGAGGACGTCAAGAGCGACGAGACCTGGACCTGGCAACAGTTCGCTGCGGCGATCAAGGACCCGGAGCAGATCGCCAAGGCGCCGGCCCGTGGCTTCTGGCTGCGCCAAGACATCCCCAAGATCTGCGAGACGTGGGAGGCGGCGGTCCCGGCCGCTCGCGTGCACGTCGTCACGGTGCCGCGGTCGGGTGCGTCACCCGACGAGCTGGTGAGGCGGCTCGCGGCGGTGGTCGGGTTCGACGCCGTGATCCTCGCCGAGCCTGCAGCGTGGACGAACGAGACCGTCGGGGTCGCCGCGACCGAGGTGATCCGGCGCGTCAACGAGCGGCTGGCCGGGCGGCTCAACCAGCGTGAGCACGACCGGGCGATCAAGAACACGCTCGTACCGATGCTCGCCCAGCGCACCGAGCCGGTCCGCTTCGGCCTGCCGGAGGAGGATGTGGCGTGGGCCAGCAGGCGGGCCGACGAGATGATCGCGGCGCTACGAGACCGCGACTACCCGGTCGAGGGTGACCTCGACGAGCTGCGCGTCGAGTTCCGCACGGGCAGCCGGCGTCCGGACGATCCTGATGACGCCGAGCTGCTGGACGCGTCGGTCGACGCGTTGGCTCTGCTTGCGGAGGAGTACGCCACCTCCTGGTGGGTGCGACGCAAGGCCAGCATCGAGGCTGACCTGGGCGCGCCGAACCTTGCCAGCAAGGCGCGCGGCGCCGTCTTTCGAAGCCAGCGCAGGGCCGCCGAGCTCGCCGACCGCAGCTCGCTGGCCGCCAGGGCGGTGGCATCCGTGCTGAGGGCGCGCGACCGGGCCCGCGTCAGAGCTCGCGACAAGACGCAGCGGCGAGGCGCCGAGTAGTGCTCGTCACTGCCCCGACTCGGTGCACTCGATCGAGGCGGTGTCGTCGTCGGCGATCTGCCCGAACAGGTCCTCTGCCGCCTGCTCGTCCCAGAGGACGGCCGAGCCGGCGGGCGTGCTCGCGCCGAGCGAGCGGATCGGGACGACACAGCGCTTGGCGTCCTCGCCGGAGCTGTGCGCCATCGCCCACGCGAAGCGCGCCAGGTCGAACGGCCCCACCTCCTCGCCCAGCTGCAGCGACTCGGCACCGGCCTTGTTGATCTTGAAGTAACGCCAGGGCAACACCACCGTCTGCCACGACGCCACCCGCTGCCCGACCGAGGCGATGACCTCGCGCTGGTGCAGGGCCCGGGTGATGTCGCCGTTGCCGAAGGCGCGTGAGCGCGAGTACTGCAAGGCAGTGTTGCCGTCGACGTCTTGGCAGCCCTTCTTCATCTTCAGGTTGCCGGCCTTGGGGTCGTCGATGGGCGCCTTGGGGCAGACCCGGATGCCGTCGACTGCGTCCACGACGTCGACGAACCCGGTGAAGCCGACCTCGATGTAGTCGTCGATGCGCAGCCCGGTGTTCTGCTCCACCGTTGCCACCAGCAGCTCCGGCCCGCCGAAGGCGTAGGCGGCGTTGATCTTGTTCTTGCCCTTACCGGGGATGTCGACGTAGGAGTCCCGGGGCAGCGACAGCAGCAGGTTGGGGCCGGGACCTGACGGCACGTGCAGCACGATGATCGTGTCGGTACGTTGACCGCCGGCGTTGCCGGTCCCGAGGTCGCCGCGTTCTTGCTTGGTCAGGTCGGCGCGGCTGTCGGACCCGACCAGCAGGTACGTCGTCCCCGGGGTGTCGTCGGGACGAGAGCCGCTCGGCTCTGCGTCGACCTTGCTCACCTTCGAGAAGGCCCAGATCGGCACCGCGACCAAGAACAGGACCCAGACCACGACCAGCGCCAAAATGCCTCTCAGCCACCAGTTCCGATGACGGCGTGGGCGGCGGGGCGGCCGCGACGGGCGGGGCGACGTGGGTTGCCGTGGGGGCGACGTGGGGCTGGCCGGCGTGGCGAATTTCGGCTCCGGCCGCTGGCTCTGGCTGGCCTGTTCCGGTGGCGGCGCGTCGTAGGTGCCGCCGAAGGACGTCGGACCGGCAGGCTGCGCCGACGTCGGACCGGGAGGCTGCGCCGTGGGGTTCGAGTCCTGTCGAGGCGGCACCTTGAGCACCTGGGTGTGCTCATCGCCGTCATCGGGGGGCGTGGCGCCCGGCTTTTCAGGGGCGCCGCCGAAGCCACCGGCCGGCGGCGTCCACTGCTGGGTGGCCTGCGGGTCGGCGGGTGGGAGCTGCTGCGTGGCTTCGGGCTCGTCCGGCTGCTCACGACGGTCCTCGGGCTCCGGTGAGCGGCCCGAGTACAACCAGTCGTACTTCGGGTCGTTCGGGTCCTGCTTGTCGGCCATAGGCCCACGCTACCGAAGCAGGCAGCCTGATCCGGTCGCTCAGCGGCTCCTGGTGGCTGCGGCGGGTCGTGACCGATGTGACTGTTGTGACTGGTGATACTGAACCCCGTGTCGTCCACCTCGCGTCCCGCTGACTGCCGCCTGCCCGTGCGCGGCGGAGCCTCCGCGGCGGCGTCGCGGGTGCGCCTGCGGCGGGCGCTGACGCTGATGATGATGACCGTCGTGGTACCCGGCAGCGCTCAGGTCGCCGCCGGCAACCCGCGGGTGGGCCGTATCGCGATGCGTTGCGCACTGGGTGCGGTGGTGTTCGCGGGGACGCTGCTGGTGCTGGGACTGGTGGCACCGCAGCACCTGGTCGCCGTCTTCACCAGGGTCTGGTTCCTCACCGCACTGCGCGTCGTGCTGGCCGCGGCGGCCGTCGGGTGGGCGTACCTGGTCGTCGACGCGTGGCGGATCGCCGACCCGCTGGGGCTCCCGCAGCGGCAGCGGCTGTTCCTCACCGGCCTCAACGGGGTCCTCTGCCTGGGGCTGTCCGGCGGGTTGCTGTTCGCGAGCCACATCGTGGCGGTCCAGGAGGACTTCATCTCGACCGTGTTCTCGGCGCACGCGGTCTCCCACCCGGCGCACGGGCGCTACAACGTGCTCCTGCTCGGCGGGGATGCCGGACCGGGCCGGTCCGGGGTCCGTCCCGACAGCCTGACGGTGGCCAGCATCGATACCGAGACGGGTCGCACCGTGCTCTTCGGCCTCCCGCGCAACATGGAGGACGTGCCGTTCCCGGCGGGCTCGGTGATGGACGAGCAGTTCCCGGACGGGTTCGACTGCGAGGGTTGCTATCTCAACGGTGTCAACACGTGGGGCACCGACCATGCCGACCTGTTCGGCACATCCGAGCAACCGGGGATCGACGCCACCGTGTCAGCCGTCGAGGAGATCACCGGCCTGCCCATCAACTACTACGTGCTCATCGACCTGCGGGGCTTTCGGGAGCTCGTCGACGCCGTCGGTGGTGTCGACCTCAAGGTGACCGAGCGCATCCCGATCGGCGGCGTCGGCGGGCCGGTGACGGGGTGGATCGAGCCGGGCAAGCAGCACCTCGACGGTTTTCAGACGCTGTGGTTCGCCCGCAGCCGAGCCACCTCCAACGACTACTCACGGATGGCACGGCAAAAGTGCGTGATGAACGCGATGCTGCGACAGCTCGACCCGCAGACGGTGGTGGCGAACTTCGGGGGCATCGCCAGCGCGGGCAAGCAGGTGATCTCGACCTCGATCCCGAGCGGGGAGCTCGCCACGTTCGTGGACCTGGCGCTCAAGACCCGGAACCTGCCGGTGTCGACCGTCTCGTTCGTGCCGCCGGAGATCGACACGGGTGACCCCGACTGGGCGCTGATCCGCTCGATGGTGAGCGACGCGCTGCGCAGCTCCGGGGTCAAAGACGGCCTGGACCTGCGTACCGGGCGATGGCTGCCGCGAGCCGAGCGGCCGGGACCCCCGGACGCCAACGACAGCGGCGACCTCGCCAGCGCCTGCTGAGGCCGCCACGCCGGCAGCCCGAGGCGCCCTACGATGAGACCGCCGTCGCAGGCGGCCGAGAGCGAGACGTCGAGAGGATGCCGGGCGCGTGAGCAACGCTACGGTCGCGGCCGTTGTCGTGACGTGGAACCGTTGCGACCTCCTCGCTGAGTCCCTGCGCGCGCTGAGCGTGCAGACGCTGCCACCGCAGCGGGTCGTCGTCGTCGACAACGCCTCCGACGACGGCACACACCTGATGCTCGCGCGCGAGTTCCCCCACGTCGACGTGGTCCGCACCCGGCGCAACACCGGCGGCGCAGGTGGCTTCGCGCTCGGGCTGCGTCGAGCCCTCGACTCACCCTGCGACGCCGTGTGGCTGATGGACGACGACACCGTCCCCGAGCCTCAGGCACTCGCGGCACTGGTCGCGGCCCGCCAGTCGTACGTCGACCCGGCGTGCCCGAGCCGGCCACCGGCCCTGGTCGCGTCGCGCGTCGTGTGGACCGACGGGCGCGACCATCCGATGAACACTCCACGCAGGCGGCCGGGTGCTCGGGCGGGGGAGGTGGCGTCCGCGGACGCGGTGGGATGTGTGCCGGTGCGTTCGGCGTCGTTCGTGTCGATCCTCATCGACGCCGACCTAGCGAATGCGCGTGGCCTGCCGGTTGCCGACTACTTCCTCTGGAACGACGACTTCGAGTACACGACGCGGCTGATCCGCGGCCGTGTCGGGCTGTGGTGCCCGGCCTCGGTCGTCGTGCACAAGACCGCCACGTTCGGGTCGACCGACGCCGACCCCGGCGAGCGGTTCTTCTACGAGGTGCGCAACAAGATGTGGCTGTTCGGGCGTTCGCGCGGGCTCGCCCCGCTGGAGAAGGCGGCGTACGCCGGATCGACGCTGCGGCGGTGGGTGCACACCTTCGCCCGCTCGACGGACCGGCGGACGCTCTGGCGCGGGCTGCGTCGCGGACTCGCCGACGGCTTCCGCACCCGTCCCGCCGACACGACCGAGCTGATCGACGACGCACTCGCACCGGACGAGGGGCCTCCGTCCGGCGGCGGGCAGGACCGCCGTGGCTGAGGAGTTCAGCCTGCTGATGAGCGTCTGGGGCGGTGACGACCCGGACTTCCTCGAGGCGGCGTTCCGTTCGGTGGTCCACGACCAGACCCGACCACCTGACGACGTGGTCCTCGTCCAGGACGGGCCCGTGCCGCCCGAGCTCGAGACGAGGATCACCGGGCTGATCCACGAGTCGCCGGTGCCGACGACGCTGCTGGCGCTGGACGCCAACATCGGTCTCGGGCTGGCACTCGACCAGGGGATGGCCTCGTGCGCTCACGACATCGTGGCAAGGATGGATGCCGACGACATCGCGCTGCCGCACAGGTTCGCGACCCAGGTGCCGATCGTCGAGGGCGGCATCGATCTCGTCGGCTCGGCGCTGCTCGAGTTCGGCACCGGTCCCGACGACATCGTTGGCAAGCGGGTGCCACCCATCGACGCCGCCGAGATCATCCGCTACTCGCGCTTCCACCAGCCGTTCAACCACCCGACGGTGGTCTACCGGCGCTCCGTCGTGCAGGCGGCCGGCGGCTACCGCCACCTGGCGATGATGGAGGACTACCTGCTGTTCGCGAAGATGATCGACCAGGGGGCCACGGTCGGCAACGTGGCCGAGCCGCTGGTGCTGTACCGCATCGGTGCCGGCGCCTACGCGCGGCGCGGCGGGGTGACGTTGCTCAAGTCCGAAGTTGGCCTCCAACGGCAGCTGTACGAGATGGGGTTCACGTCGAGGACACAGCTCGTGCGCAATATCATGGTGCGCGGCGGCTACCGTCTCGTGCCCGAGGGGCTGCGCAAGGCGGCGTACCGAAGACTCATCGCACGCAAGGGCGAGCGGTGACGAAGAGACCGCCCAGCCACACCTAGAATCGGTGGCTGACCGCGCTCAGGAAAGCCTGGGCCGCCGTGAACGGAGGATTCGTGAACGTGGACCTCGTCGTAGTCGGCTCCGGCCTCTTCGGCCTCACCATCGCCGAACGCTGTGCGAACGACCTCGGCCTGAAGGTGCTCGTTCTCGACCGCCGTGACCACGTCGGCGGGAACGCCTACAGCGTGGCTGAGCCTGAGACCGGCATCGAGGTGCACAAGTACGGCGCCCACCTGTTCCACACGTCGAACGAGCGGGTGTGGGAGTACGTCAACCGCTTCACGAAGTTCACGAACTACCAGCACCGGGTGTTCTCGATCTACCGCGGCAAGGTCTACCCGCTGCCGATCAACCTCGCGACGATCTGTGAGTACTTCGGGAGGTGGATGACGCCCGACGAGGCACGTGCTCTCGTTGCCGAGCAGGCCACCGAGTTCGACAGCGCGTCGGCGACCAACCTCGAGGAGAAGGGCATCTCGCTCATCGGGAGGCCGTTGTACGAGGCGTTCATCCGGGGCTACACCGCCAAGCAGTGGCAGACCGACCCCACCAAACTCCAACCGGAGATCATCAGCCGGCTGCCGGTGCGGTACAACTTCGACAACCGCTACTTCAACGACACCTACGAAGGGCTCCCGGTCGACGGCTACACCGCCTGGATGGAGCGGATGGTCGACCACCCCAACATCGAGGTCCGGCTCAACACCGACTTCTTCGACGTACGGGAGGAGTACGCCGGCAAGGTACCGATCGTCTACACCGGACCCCTCGACGCCTACTTCGGCAACTCCGCCGGCGAGCTGAGCTGGCGCACGGTCGACCTCGAGGTCTCGGTAGAGAACGTCGGCGACTTCCAGGGGACGCCGGTGATGAACTACGCCGACGAGGACGTGCCCTTCACCCGGATCCACGAGTTCCGGCACTTCCACCCCGAGCGCGACTGGTATCCCCGGGACAAGACGGTGATCGTGCACGAGTACTCCCGGTTCGCGGAGTCGGGCGACGAGCCGTACTACCCGGTCAACACCGCGGAGGACCGCGCGAAGCTCCTGCAGTACCGCGAGCTCGCCAAGGATGAGACGAACGTGCTCTTCGGCGGCCGGCTCGGCACCTACAAGTACCTCGACATGCACATGGCGATCGGGTCGGCGCTGACGATGTACGAGAACAAGCTGCGTCCCCACTTCGTGGAAGGCACGGCACTCGAGAGCGGCGGGGTCGAGGGGTGACCGTCCTGCATGACCCCTCGGCCACCCCGCTCGAGCCGATGGTCAACCCGGGCCGGGTCGGCGGCCTGCGCGACGTCTTCCGCCGCCGCTACCTGCTGAAGCTGCTGGTGCGCAAGGAGCTCCGGGTCCGCTACCAGGGCTCGGTCATCGGGCTTGCGTGGTCGTACGTCAAGCCCGCTGTGCGCTTCTTGATGTACTACTTCATCATCGGCCTGATCCTCGGGCCGCGGGCGATGGAGAACCGGGCGCTGCACATCTTCAGCGGCATGGTCGTGGTCGCGTTCTTCACCAACGCGCTGACCGCGGGCACGAAGTCCGTGGTCAAGAACAAGTCGCTGGTGCGCAAGATCAACCTGCCGCGCGAGATGTTCCCGGTCGCCTCGATCTTGGTGTCGGCGTACCACATGATCCCGATGTACGTGATCTTGTTCGTCGCCTGCCTGCTGACCGGGTGGCACCCCGACCTCAGCTCGCTGCTTGCCGGCGTCATGGCCGCGGCCATCGTGCTGACGTGGGGGCTCGGGGTCGCGTTGCTGCTCAGCGGCCTCAACGTGTTCTACCGCGACATGCAGAACGTCATCGACGTCGTGCAGACGGTGATCACCTGGACCGTGCCGATGATCTACCCGTTCAGCATCATCGCCGACCGGTTCCGTGAGAGCCACCAGGTCGTCTACGAGCTCTATCTCTCCAGCCCGCTGTGCGTCTCGGTGCTGCTCAACGACCGGGCCTTTTGGCTCCCGTCGGTCAGCAACACCGGCCAGGCGGCGCGACAAGAGCTGCCCAGCCACCTCTTCGAGCGCGGCCTGGTGATGATCGTGCTCGGAGTCGTGTTCGTCTGGCTCGCCCAGGCCGTGTTCGCCCGCCTCGAGGGCCGCTTCGCGGAGAAGCTCTGATGGCAGAGGCGATCATCGTCGACGGCGTGGCCAAGACGTTCAAGCTGGCCAACCACCAGACCATCAAGAAGCTCGCGGTCAACGCCGCGAAGCGCCGCCCGCTCAGTCGTACGTTCACCGCACTCGAGGACATCTCTTTCAAGCTCGAGCAGGGCGACAGCCTCGGTCTGATGGGGCTCAACGGCTCGGGCAAGAGCACGCTGCTCAAGATGATCTCCGGGGTGATGTCGCCCGACCGCGGCCAGGTGCTCACCCGCGGCCGCATCGCCGGGCTCATCGAGGTCGGCGCCGGTTTCCACCCCGAGCTGTCGGGACGAGAGAACATCTATCTCAACGGCGCCATCCTCGGCATGAGCGAGAGCGAGATCGACGCGAAGTTCGACGCGATCGTCGCCTTTTCGGAGATGGCGCAGTTCCTGGAGAGCGAGGTTCGGCACTACTCCTCAGGGATGTTCATGCGGCTGGCCTTCTCGGTGGCCGTCCACACCGAGTGCGACATCTTCTTGATCGACGAGGTGCTGGCGGTCGGCGACCAACCGTTTCGCAAGAAGTGCATGGCCCGCATCCACGAGCTCAAAGCCGAGGGCCGCACGCTCGTCTTCGTCAGCCACAGCGCCAAGCAGGTGCAGCGCGTGTGCACGCGGGGGATCGTACTGGCCAAGGGCCGGGTCGCCTTCGAGGGCACCTCGGAGGAGGCGGTGCGCTTCTTGGGGTACGAGACCGAGGACGAGACCGACGAGGGCAACGAGGACTGAGCCTTCCTCCCACCGCAAACTACTGCGGTGTAGTTCTCTCATACAGGTTGCGAGGCCCTGAGGCTGTTGTGACATTTGGTAATCGAGTGATTACCGTCTGCCATTGGAGTTCTCCGTGCTGCTTTCATCTCCGCTTTCCCCACGTGTCGGCGTCGTCGTCACCGTGGGGGCGATGGTTCTCACCGCGCTCGTCGCCGGCAGTGCTGATAACGCGCATGCGACGCCGCCCAGCGGCACCCGCTCGACCCCGGCGGTCGCGAGCACAGCCACGCCGTCGTCGCCCCGCCCAGTCCTGGTGCCGGTGACGCCGACCGTGCGGTCCTACCCGGTTACCGGAGTCAGCCCGGCCGCTGTGTCGAGGTTGGCGACGTCGGGCGCACGTCGCACGGCGTCGTCGTACGCTGGGCTGTCCGCGCCCGAGCCGGCGCACGGTGTCGCCATCACCGGCGCCACCTGGACGGGGAAGGCGCCGGCAGGGCTGACGCTCGAGGTGCGCACCCGCACCACCGGCAGCTGGTCGCACTGGACCACGCTGGCGTACGACGTCGAGCACGGCCCCAGTGTCGGCTCCCAGGAGGCCGCCAACGCTCGGCCGGGGACCGACCCGTTCGTGGCGGGAGACGTCGACGACGTGCAGCTGCGCGCGCTCAGCGACACCGGGGCGCTGCCGCGCGGCCTAGCTCTCACGGTGATCGACCCGGGCGCCTCCCGGCCGGCCGAGGTCACCTCGTCGAAGCAGGCGACAGCGCGGACGGCGGCTCCCTCGGCGACCGCGACGGTGCCGCTGGGGTCGGCGACCGCGACCCCGCCGCCGATCATCAACTCCCGGGCCGCGTGGGGCGCGGACGAGGGGCTCAGGGACTGCTGCGTGGAGTACGGCGAGGTGCACGCGGGCTTCGTCCACCACACCGTGAACGCGAACGACTACACCCGTGCCGAGGTGCCGGCGATCCTGCGCGGCATCTACGCGTACCACACCCAGAGCCGCGGGTGGCGCGACATCGGCTACAACTTCCTCGTCGACAAGTTCGGGCGCATCTGGGAAGGCCGTTACGGCGGTGTGAGCCTGCCCGTGGTCGGTGCGCACACCCTCAACTACAACGAGAACTCCTTCGCCGGTTCGGCGATCGGCAACTTCGAGACCGCCCGGCCGTCGGCCGCCATGATCGACGCGTACGCACGGCTCTTCGCCTGGAAGCTGAGCCTGCACGGAGTGCGGCCGAACTCACGCCAAGACGTCGCGGGTACGCCGTTCAACGCGATCAACGGCCATATCGATGCTGCTCAGACGGCCTGCCCCGGCCGTTACCTCTACGCCGAGATCCCGAGCATCATCCAGAAGGCGACGGCGTACCAGCACCTCTTCGTCGACCGCGACCAGCAGCGCTCGTTCCTGCGGGACCGCCAGCCGGATGTGCTGCTGATGACACGCACGTCGGGCTCGGTGTCGTTCGCCCGGGGCACCGGGGCGCCCGGGTTCGACTCGCCACTGCCGCCCGTCTCCGGCTTCAGCGGCAGGAACCAGGTGACAGCGGTCCGCGACGTGACCGGCGACGGCGCCAACGATCTGATGATGCGCACGGCAGCGACCGGCCGGACCGCCGTCTACCCTGGCAGACGCGACGGCACGTTCGGCAGCCCTGTGCATGCGACCACCCGATGGTCAGGGACCGACCTCTTCGCCGGTCCGGGCGACGTGACCGGTGACGGGGTTGCCGATGTGGTGGCCCGCAGGACCGCCACCGACGCGTTGATGGTCTACCCCGGACGTGGTGACGGCACGTTCGGCGCCGGCCGGACCGCGATCACGGGGTTCACCTCGGTCGACAGGCTCTCCGCGGCGGGGGACTTCGACCGAGACGGCGACCGGGACCTGTTGGCCCGAGGTGTCTCTGGTGTGCTCAGAGTCCTGCTCGGCGACGACAGAGGTCACTTCCCCACCAGTGTCTCGCTGGCTGTCGGCTGGTCCGACCTCGACGTCTTGGGAGGCGTCGACCTGACCGGTGACGGATGGCCCGACGTCGTCGGACGCGACACCGCGACGCAGACACTGTCGGTCTTCGCCAGCGTCAACGGTGAGTCGCTGTCGGAGCCGATCGTGTCGCGCTCGGCGCAGGCGCGGCCGTGGACCTTGAGCCACGATCTCAATACGGACCGCCGGCCCGATCTCGTCTCGATCGACCGCGAGGGTGCCTTGACCGTGACGCCGGCGCGTCGGCAGAACTGGGTCACCGCCGCCCACCCGACGTCGATGACCTGGGCCGGGACCGACCGCGTCATGGTCGTCGGCGACTGGGACGGCGACGGCTACGTCGACGCCATGGCACGCGAGCAGGCGACCGGCACGATGTGGCTTTACCCCGGCCAGTCGGCCGGCGGCTTCGGACCACGCCGGGGAGGCTGGACCGGTTGGAACGGCCGTTCCCTGGTCACCCCGGTCGGCGACTTCGACGGCGACGGCCAGCCTGACGTGATGGCCAAGACCCGCGACGGAAGCATCTGGCTCTACCCCGGCCGGGGACTCGCCGGGTTCGGACCCCCGATCGTGATGCGGTCCTCCTTGCCGTCCGGCGCGAGCATCGTGTCGGTCGGGCTCTGGAACAAGGACGGGGCACCGGACGTGCTCGTGCGCACGTCGGACACGATGCTGCTGTATCCCGGCAACGGCCCCGGCGGGCTGGATGACCCGGTCACCATGGCAACCGGCTTCCTGGGCTACAACGCCTTGCTCGGTGCCGGTGACCTCACCAGCGACGGACAGCCCGACCTGCTGGCGCGCTCTCGCGGTGGCCGCGTCTGGCTGATACCCGGCGCACAGACGTCGGCGAAGAAGCCCGGAGGTGGGTTCGCACCGCGCAGGTACGTCGGTTCCAACTGGGGAGAATACTTCTTGGGGTAGCGGTTCAGACCCGATCCGACCACCGCGTGCATGTCACCCGCTCCTGCTCCGCCACGGCCGCACGGGCCTTGTCGGTCGTCTCGGTGACCAAGACGAGCGAGGCGCCGACGGCCAGACAGGCCACCAGGCCACCGGTCAGCCCGTCGTGGTGCGCCGGATTGTGGTCGGTGAGCAGGCGCCCGCCGGCGACGAGCCCGACCGACGCGGCGGCCTCCCGACCGCGTTGCAGCACGGCGGTGGGCGACAGCGGCTCCGGCAGGACGATCGCTGGGTCTGACATCGGTCGCGGCTGGAGGAGCAGGTCGGGTTGAGGTGGCACCTCGGCGGCGAAGTCGAGCCACCCCGCGGGAAGGGGTGTGCTGAACCGCCCGCCGAGCGGACGCAGGGAACAGGCCAAGATGAGTTCCGTCGACGGTTGCCGCCCCAAGGCGGCGACAGCGTCCGGTCCGACGACTCGGAGGGTGACCGGCTCGGTCGGCGCCACGACCGTCAGCCCGGCGGCCCAGGCCCCCAGCGTCACCACAGCGGTCTGCCAGTGGGTGGGCAGCTCCACGGCGATGCGGTCGCCTGGGTCGAGCAGCAGGTCGTCGGCGAGCAGGTTGGCGATCTTGTTGACCCAGTTGTCGGTGGTGACGACACTCAGTTCGATGCGCTCCCCGGTGCCGCTGTCGTAGTACGTCAGCAGCGGCTGCCCTGGTGTCTGGCGCAGCAGCGCAGCGAGCGCACCGAGGGGATCGTTGGGTGGGGGCATAGCGCCACTGTAGAGACCGCGTCCGCGGCTCTGGACCGGAACGAACCGGCCGGTAACTTCGGCAGCTTTCAGGCGTGTCCGCGCTGAGGAGGTTTCGTGCCCATCGGGAGGGGGTACATCGAGCACCTCCAAGGGAGGGAGAACTCGATGAAGTTTCTCAAAGGTGGCGCCACCGGAATGAACCTCTAAGCAGGTCGCGCACAACTGAACGGCTCGCCGACTCGCGCAGTCCGGTGGGCACCGAACGCCCCGGTCGACAACCCCGACCGGGGTGCTCGCCGTCTCTTTGCCACGGCGGGACGCATGGTTGGATGACGGCGTGGAAGCCGTCATCGTGGCCGGTGGGCTGGGCACGCGGTTGCGACCGCTGACCGTCCGCACGCCCAAGCACCTGCTGCCGGTGGCGGGCACCGCGCTGGTCGCGCATCAGCTCGCGATGCTGGCTGCCGCGGGAGTCCGCCGCGTGGTGCTGGCCACGAGCTACCACGCCGACCAGTTCGAGCCGGAGCTGGGCGACGGCAGCACGTGGGGCGTCGAGCTCGTCTACGTCACCGAACGCGAACCCCTCGGCACCGGCGGCGCGATCCGCAACGTCGCGGCGAGCCTCGCGTCCGCCGGCGATGCCCCGGTGGTGATCCTCAACGGCGACATTCTCAGCGGGCACGACCTGCAGGCTCAGCTGCGCTACCACCGCGAGGCGTCGGCCGACGTCACCTTGCATCTGGTCGAGGTGCCCGACGCCCGCGCCTACGGGTGCGTGCCAACGAAGGACGGACGGGTGACGGCCTTCCTCGAGAAGTCCGCTGACCCCGTGTCTCGCCAGATCAACGCCGGCTGCTACGTCTTTCGACGCTCGGTCATCGACGAGATGCCCGCCGGCCGGGTCGTGTCCGTGGAGCGGGAGACGTTTCCCGGCCTCGTCGCAGCGGGAGGCGTGGTGCTCGGCCACCTCGACCAGCGCTACTGGATCGACGTGGGTACGCCGGCGGCGCTGTGCCGGGCATCGGCCGACGTCGTGCGGGGGATTGCGCCAAGTGCGGCCTTTCGGGGGGTGCCCGGCGAGGCCTTCGTCGCAGCGGACGCGACGGTGGCGCCAGGCGCGTCGGCGTACGGCGGGAGCTCGCTCGGCCCGGCTGTGACCGTAGCCCCCGGCGCCGTGCTGGACGGCAGCCTGGTGGCGCGCGGTGCGACGATCGGTCGTGGCGCGCGTGTGGTCGACTCCATCGTGGGTCCCGGGGCCCAGGTAGGTGCCGGGGTCGTGCTGCGTGACGCGGTCGTCGGCGACGAGGCTGTCATCGGAGCCGGCTGCGAGCTGCTGGCCGGTGCCCGGGTGTGGCCAGGTCACCAGCTTGCGCCAGGTTCGGTCCGGTTCTCGCCCGACGTGTGACGGGAGCGAAGGGCTACAGGTGTGTGAGCCAGGCGATCCCGCCGAGCAGTGCGGCGAACTGCAGGGTGCGGCCGAGGATGATCATCGCGTGGAAAAGCACCCTGCTGAACCGCAGCTGGCCGGCGAGCACCGCCGTGATCGCAAGCGGAGGGAGCGCGATGAGAGCTGAGCTGAAGATCAGCACGGCGACGAGCCACGGCTTGTCGTGGGTCTGCTGCTGCACCTTGTCGTAGCGCCGTTTCCAGTCCGGCTTCTCCATCCGCCGGCGCACGAAACCCCACTGCATCGACGACCTGCTGACCTCGTACCAGGGGATCTTGCCGACGGCCTGGCCGACGCCGGCAACGGTGGCCACCCACCACAGGTTCAGGTCGCCTACGGTCGCGGCGATGCTCGCGATGTAGATCTCCATGTTGATGACGGGGACGACGGCAGTCAGCACGCCCATCCCGAACGTCGCGATCAACAGCTTCAGCGCCGGCTCCCTGCCCTCGGTGTGCCGCTCGGTCGGGCGGTCAGCCGCCTTGGTGCCAGAGGAAGCCCTCGGGCGCGTCGTCGTAGGGGTACTTCTTCATGAAGGAGTCGAGCACGGCCCCGGAGAACGTGTCGCAGTACAGGCTCTCACCGAACGACTCTGGCGTCTCGTTGCTGGTCGCGGGCTTGTAGGTGGGCTGGTGGATCGACCAGTGGGTCAGCGCGATGTGCTTTCCATCGGGGATCGGGTCGCCGTCGTCGGCGGTCCATGGAGCGATGATCATGTTGTAGCGGGGGTCGTCACCCTCGGCGTCGAACTTGGCGGCAGTCGCTTCCAGCACCTGCATCTGCTCGTCATCGGACGCGACCGAGTCGTCGTACCAGACGATCGTCCAGCCGTGCTCGAGGTTGTGCACCAGCCGCTCCGCCTCAGGGCGGTCTTCCTTGTCGTACATGTGGATGCCGCCCTCGGCGGCTGAAGGGTTGTGGGAGCCGAAAGACGGCGGCTGCACGGCGTAGTCGACCCGGTCGGTGGTGTGCTCTCCCTGGCCGGAGGCGACATCCTCCTTGATGGGGCTGCAGCCGGCGCCCGTCTCCTTCGCGCCGATCTCATTGAGCGCCTGCTTCTTGAGCGCATCCTTCTCCCTGCGGTCCTGGAGGATGGAGTAGCCCGCGATACCGACGATGATCAGCGCGACCACCACGCAGGCCGCGACGACGGCGAGCGTGCGGCGCCGCTCGGCGGCCTGCGCCTGCCGGCGCATCTGCTCGACCTGCTCGCGGCGGTCACGGTTCTTGTTCGACTTGCTCATCAACGGGCTCTCGTCCTCTCGGGGACCGGCGTGGCGGCGCTCAGTCTACGGGGCGAGACATCGCAGGACGGCCACCGTGCGTCGTCCGGGGCGAGGGGTTACCGGATCGACATCATCAACCGTGAGCCGGTATGCCGCCGCGAGGACCCGGGCGCGCTCCGTGAGCGCACCGGCGTGGACGTACGCCTGCGGGCTTGCCGCCTCCACCACCTCGACGGTCAGCTGCCATGACCGGCCCTTCGCCGACCCGGCCGCGGGCTCGTGCACGCTCACGGAGACCTGGTCATGCTCCGACCTCAGCTCCGCCCAGGGCATCGCGTCCGCGGCGATCAGCGGAGGGAAGTGGGCCAGCGCGACCTCGTCGTTGCGCAACGCCGCCGCGACGGCGGCTTCCCGCGCCCCCAGCCCGAACAGGTCGAGAGCGCTGTCGCGGATCAGCTCCGCCGCCCCACCACCGTGGCTGCCAGGCGCCAGCACGAGCTCGCCGAGCCCGCTCAGCACCGCCACCGGTTGGTCGCTGAACTTCCCTTTCACGAGGTCCGCCGCGGCCGCCACCTCGTCGGCGACCGCGGGTGCGGTGACGGTCAGCTCGTTGCCGTGGCGGTCGTGCGCGCCGCGCAGCTCGACCAGACCGTGCAGACCAGCACAGCCGACAGCTTGGTCGATCTGCCCGTTGCGCCAGGCGCGGCCCAGCGTGTCGGTGATGATGACGGCCACGTTGTGACCGGTGGCGCGGTGCACCTCTTCGCGCAGGGACCGCGCCGAGGCATCGGGATCGAGGGGGAGCAGTACGACCGTGCCGAGCGGCGTGTTGGACGCGTCGACTCCTGCCGCGGCGAGGACGAGGCCATGGCGTGTCTCGGCGATGACGGAGTCAGCGCGGCGGGCGAGTACGCGCACGGTCTCGTCGGCCACGACGTCGACTCGATCGGCGGCACGCGTCCTGCCCTCCGCCTTACTGACGACCTTGCTGGTCACCACCGCGATGTCCCCGTCGCGCAGCGAGGCCGTCTGCACCAGCAGTGCGGCCAGGTCGTCGCCCGCACTGATCTCCGGCCAGCTGACACCGCGCAGGCGCACCGTCGACTCGCCCACCGGCGGCAGCGGCGGCCTCACCCGGTGTTCCGCTTGATCGAGGCGGCCAGCTCGACGGTCTCGGCGGCGAGCGCAGCGGAGGTGGCCCGGTCGCTGAGGTAGAGCGGGACCGCCCGCCCCACGATGCCGGCCGCGGTGAGCTCTGGCAGGGCATCGCGGTCGGACTCGTCGACGAGCCAGCCGTCGATCAGACCGCCGTTGCTCCGCGCGCCGTAGTGCCTGCCCACCGCGGAAGCGGTCACGTCGACGCCGAGCACGGGCAGCAGCCGGTCCGCCATGCCCCGCACCGGTGAGCCGCTGATGATGGGGGAGACCCCGACCACGGTGGCGGCGGTGGAGCGGACCGCGTCGGCGATGCCCGGCACGGCGAGGATCGTGCCCACGGACACCACCGGGTTGGAAGGCGAGACGATGAGGACGTCCGCCTCGGCGATCGCCCCGAGCACACCCGGGCCGGGGCTCGCGTCGTCGGCGCCGACGGGGACGACGGCGTGCGCGACCGGTGCGTGCAGGCGTACCCAGTACTCCTGGAAGTGCACGGCCCGGCGACCGTCCGCCGCCGCCGGGTCGTCGATGACGACATGGGTCTCGACGCGGTCGTCGGTCATCGGGATCAAGGTGACGCCCAGGTCCCAGCGGGCGCACAGGGCGGCGGTGACCTCCGACAGCGGATATCCCGCGCCGAGCATCTGCGTGCGGACCAGGTGGGTGGCCAGGTCGCGGTCGCCGAGACCGAACCAGGCCGGCTCGACGCCGTACGCCGCCAGCTCCTCCTTCGCGTGCCACGTCTCGTCGCGGCGGCCCCATCCCCGCTCGGGGTCGATGCCGTTGCCCAGCGTGTACATCACGGTGTCAAGGTCAGGGCACACACGCAGACCGAACAGCCAGATGTCGTCGGCGGTGTTGCCGACGACGGTCACCTGCGATTCCTCCGCCTCGCCGGCGGTGAGGGCGTCGCGGAGACCGGCGACGAACCGGGCACCGCCGATCCCCCCGGACAGCACGGCGACCTTCATACACGCAGGGTAGTCAGCGCCGCGGCGGGGCAGTCAGCGGCTGGCCCTGCGTTGTGGCAGGGTGGGGGTGGCCAATTTCCACCCATTGTCTTCGCACACCTCATCAGGGGGTCCACCGTGATAACGGACGCTACAAAGAAGTTCCGCGAGATCTTTGCCTACGCACTGTTGGGCGTCGCCGCGCTCTACTTCATCAGCGGCCTTTCGCTGCTCTTCAAGAGCGAGGAGGACTTCGGCGGCGCCGCCTTCGCCGACCGCGCCGCCACGGTTGGCTACCTGTTCACCCACCCCATCCTCGTGGTGTCCCTGGCGGTTGCGGTCGCGCTCGTCGCCGGCTTCTCCGAGGCGAGCAAGAACGCCAAGGTCGTCGTGATGGCGGCGCTGGGCATCGGTGGCCTGTCGCTCCTGTTCGCTCTGATCTCGTGGTTCAGCGCCTTCGGCGCCGACAGCGAAGGTGGCCTCGAGGTGTTCAACGGCGTGTTCGGCGCCGGCAAGCTGGTCGGCATCTTGTTGGGGCTGGCCCAGCTGTTGTTCCTCGGGCTGGTCGTGTTCTTCGCGTTCAGTCTCTTGCGGGCGTTCCCCAAGACCGCACCCAGCAGCCAGTGGGGACAGCCCGGCTACGGGCAGCAAGGCGGGCAGACGTGGGGCCAGCAGGACCAGGGCTACGCCGCCCAAGGCGGGCAGGGCTGGGGCCAGCAGGACCAGGGCTACGCCGCCCAAGGCGGGCAGGGCTGGGGCCAGCAGGACCAGGGCTATCAGCAGCCGGGTGGCCAGCCACAGTCGTACGGCACCGAGTACTCCACCGGCGGGGCCACCGCTGCCGGCTGGGGCGACCAGTCGCAGGCCGAGCAGCAGCAGCAGCAGACGCCGCCGCCGCAAGGTCAGTCGGCCTCCTCCTGGGAGCAGTCGTCGCAGGGCTGGAGCCAGGACCAGGCGCAGCCGGCCTGGGGTGAGCAGCCGGCCGACGCCACGCAGCAGCAGTGGGGCGCCACGTCGCCCAGCGCGGGTGAGCCAGCCGTTCCGCCGGCCTCGGCCGACCAGCCGGCGCCGACCGCCGAGCCCGGCGCTGACCCCAACGCCGACCCCGAGCGCCGAGACGACCAGCCCCCGCAGCAGGGCGGCTGGTGGCAGCAGCCTTCGCAATAGAGACTAGCGGTCACCACCGGAAACACGTCCAGGGTCTGCCGGGCCCAGGCGGCGCCTCGCTGCGTTGTCGTCGTCGCCGATAGAACACCGCTATCGGCCTCCTTCTCCGCCTTGCGATGCATTCACCTGGATCACCGGCAACCCCGAACAACTTCCGCTGGTGACCACTAGCGAGCGTCGATTGTCGGCGTGTCGTGCCCACATTTCGCGTGACACTTGACGTAGAGGGGCTTACGGGCATGTAATTCCATCAGTGTCGTTTTACGGCGGCGCGACCGGGATCACCCAGGGTCGAGGAGGCACGACGTGCGGGAAGTCAGCGTACGAGAATGGGAAGTGCTCGACAGCGAGGCCGATGCGCTCATGTGGCAGGAGCGTGCCTTGTGCGCTCAGACGGACCCGGAGGCGTTCTTTCCCGAGAAGGGCGGCTCGACCCGCGAGGCCAAGCGGGTGTGCCTGTCCTGCGACGTCCGTGGCGAGTGTCTGGAGTACGCCCTGCTGAAGGACGAGCGCTTCGGCATCTGGGGTGGCCTGTCTGAGCGTGAGCGCCGCAAGCTGAAGAAGCGCGCGGTCTGACCGAAGGCTCGGCTGCACAGCCGCGAGCGGCGGCAGACTGACCGCTAGGGTAGGTGGCCACCGCCACCACGGCGTGAGCCCGACGTCCCCTCCTGTGCAAGGTGCCCGCAGTCATGAGTGCTGACCACGGCCATGCCGGTCCGGTCGCGGACAGCGTGCCGAGCACGCCCGACCCCACGCACCAGGTGAGCGCCGTCGTCGTCTCCCACAACGGAGCGCGGTGGATCCCCCGCCTGCTGGCCGCCCTCGAAAAGCTGGCTCCGTTGCCCGACCAGGTGGTGGCGGTCGACACCGGCTCGACGGACGACTCCCGCAACCTGCTGGTCTCCGCCCTCGGGGCCACGTCAGTGGTGGATGCCTCGGGCGACACCGGGTTCGGCGCCGCCGTCGCCCGCGGGCTCGCTCACCTCCCGCCGGTCGCCGTGCCCGCCCGACGGCGCTGGCTCTGGCTGCTGCACGACGACTGCGCCCCGGCGCCGGACGCGCTGGGTGAGCTGCTGGCCGTCGCGACCTCGGCCCCGGACATTGCTGTCGTCGGGCCGCGGGTGCGGGCGTGGCCGCGGGCTCGGCGGCTGCTCGAGGTAGGCCTCACCATGACCGGCACCGGACACCGTGAAACCGGACTCGAGCCGGGTGAGCACGACCAGGGGCAACACGACGACCAGCGCGACGTGCTCGCCGTCGGCACCGCCGGGATGCTCGTCCGGATGGACGTCTGGGAGGCATTGAAGGGCTTCGACCCTTGTCTGCCGCTGTTTCGCGACGACGTCGACTTCGGGTGGCGCGCCACGAGCCTCGGACAGCGCGTGGTGGTCGCACCGGCGGCGCTCGTCTTCCACGCGGAGGCCGCCACCCGCGGTGCCCGAGTGATCGACAACGCCGCACGCAGCCCCCACCGGGCCGATCGTCGCGCCGCCCTCTACACGCTCCTCGTGAACGGTTCGGCAGCCGCGCTGCCATGGCGGTATCTGCGCCTCGGCGGTGGTTCACTGCTGCGGGCACTCGGCTACCTGCTGGGCAAGCTCCCGACCGCGGCGCTCGACGAGGTCCGTGCCATGGCCGGAGTACTCGCTCGACCGGATCGCATCTTCCGGGGCCGGGCCGCCCGCCGACGTCAGCGCCTGGACGGGCGGTCGCCCGACCACCGGGCGGCCCGCAGGATGCTGCCCCCGTGGTGGTTGCCCTACGCCCACGGGGCGGACTCCTGGCTCGGGCAGCTGGCCGCCGGCGTACGAGACAGGGCCACGATGGCCGGTTCGTCGGTGCGTCAGCTGCGGGCCGGTCGAGGTGACGGCAGCGCGCTCGAGACGGGCCCGGTCCCTGAGGAGGCCGAGAACCTGCCGGCCGGTGCTGGGCCGGTCAACTGGCTCCAGCGGCACCCGCTGGTGGCGGTTGCCGCGCTGATGACCGTGCTCGCTGTGGTCGCGACCCGTGGCCTGCACGGGGGCGGGTTCCTCCAGGGTGGTGGCTTGCTGCCGGTCCCGGGCTCCGCACGTGGATGGTGGCAGCTCTACACCGAGACCTGGCATCGCGTCGGTCTCGGCTCGGACGCCGCGGCGCCGCCGTACGTCGCCGTGCTCGCCATTGCCGGCACCTTGCTGCTGGGCAAGGCGTGGCTGGTGGCCGACCTGCTGTTGTTGTTCGGCCCGGTGCTCGGTGCTGTCGGGGCCTACGTAGCCGCCCGGCGGCTGGTGGCTGGCCGGGCATTGCGTGTCTGGCTGGCGCTCAGCTATGCCTGCGTGCTGGCCGTCTCCGGGGCGGCGGTCGGCGGCCACGTCGGTACCGCTGCGGCGATGGTCGTCGTGCCCTGGGTGGTGCGCGCAGCCGTCCCACTTGCCGACGCGACGCCCCGTGCGCCGTGGCGCGCGGCCTTCGCGACCGGTGTCGCGCTGAGTGTGCTGGTCGCGTTCGTGCCGCTCGCCTGGCCGATGGCGGTCGGGTTGGGGCTTGCGGCGGTGGTGGCTGCTGTGGTGACGCGGCGGCACAGCCGTGCGGCTCCGCTGCTCACAGCGGTGGCGCTGCCGGTCGTCCTGCTGCTGCCCTGGTCCGTGCGCTTCCTCGAGGACCCGCGCCGGTTCCTGGTCGAGGCGGGGGCACTCGACCGCGCTGCGCTCGGGGCCGCCGACATCGGCTGGCGGGGGCTGACGTTCGGTCGGGTGGGTGAGGCGGGCGCGGGCCCCTGGTGGCTGACGGCCGGTTTCGTGCTGGTCGCCGCGGTGGCGCTGATGCGTGCCGGCACCCGCACCCGGGTCGCCGGTGCCTGGGTCGTGATGGCCGTCGCGCTCGTCACCGTGGCAGTGATCGGCGACGACTGGGTGCCGGTTCCGGGAACCGACCAGCGTGCGCACTCGTGGCTCGGCTTTCCCGTTCTGGTCGTCCAAGTGGGTGCACTTGCCGCGGCGGCGTTCGCCGCGGACGGGTGGCGCGCCGACGTCGCCTCCGCAAGCTTCGGCTGGCGCCAGCCGGTCGCCGGCCTGGCGGTCGTGGTGGCGTGCGCCTCCACGGTCGCCGGGCTCGCCTGGTGGGTCGGCGCGGCGCCGCACGGGGACCTGGCCAGGCGACCCGCGACGACGCTGCCGCGCTACATGACAGACGCCGCCGAGACGGGCGCGACGCAGCGCATCCTGGCGATCCATACCGACCCCGATCCCGTCACCTACGAGCTGCGGGACGGGGACGGCGACCGCCTCGGCGACGACGGCGTGCTCGCTGCGAAGGAGTCGCCCGAGCTCACGGCGCTGGTGGCGGACCTGATCTCGCAGGGCCGACCCGCAGACATCGCGCGGTTGGCGCAGTTCGCCGTTGGCTACGTCGTCGTACCCCGGCCGTACGACGACGCCGTGGTCGCCGAGCTCGATGCGATCCCTGGGTTGTCCAGGGCCTCCACCAACGCCCGGCAGCTGGCGGGCTGGCAGGTCGACGCCCCGACCGCGCTGGACCGAGAAGTCGTCTCGGCGGAGGACGCGCGCGGCTGGTGGCTCGTCGGTCAGGCGTGTGCCTGGGTGCTCGCGCTGGTACTCGCCGCGCCCGGCGCGAGACGCCCGTACGAGGAGGAGTCGACCCGATGAGGTGGGTCCGCGACATCGTGGCCGGAGCGGCCGTACTGGCTTCGGGTGCGGCCTTGGTGGTGGCGGTCGAACCCTCGCCGGAGCTCAGCGTGCCGGCTCGACGGCCCGCAACGGTCGCCCCGCTGGACGCGACGCTGAGCTGTCCGGGGTCGTCCGCCGGTGCGCGTACCTCGGTCTTCGCCGTGTCCCCGAAGAAGCGCGACGGCGCCGGGTCGCTCGAGCTGAGGTCGCTCCGCCCGGCGACGGCAGCACCGCTGCGCACCGAGGAGGCTGCCCGGGTGCCCATCGTCGAGGAGCTGTCCTCAGCGGACGGGCCCACAGCGGAAGGGCACAGTGTGGTGGCGGCCGCTTCGGGTCGTCGGGCCGCCGGCGCCACGGCGTACCAGTTCTCGGTCGAGACGGGCACGGAGCAGTCCGGCCTCGCCGTCAGCGGCTGCGACCGGCCGGCCGACCAGTGGTGGTTCAGCGGTGTCGACACCGACGTGGGCGCGACCTCACGGTTGGTGCTGACGAACCCGAGTCCGGGGATCGTCGTGGCGGACGTGTTGGTCTACGGTCCGGACGGACCGGTGCGCGCCGCTGGTTCGCGTGGCATCGCGCTGGCCCCGACGTCGCGGCGGTCGATAGACCTGGCGACGTTGGCGCCCGGGCTGGGCAACGCCGCTGTACAAGTACGCACCCAGCGCGGACGCGTCGTCGCGGCGATCCACACCACCCGGATCGTCGGGGTCACCCCGGCCGGGTCGGAGTGGGTCACCCCGTCCACCTCGCCGAGCACCGACATCGTCGCGAATGGCGGTCTCGCCGGCGGCGGACCACGGGTACTGGTGATTGCCAACCCCGGCCGGCGGGAGGCGCTGGTCGAGGTCCGGGCCCTTGCCGAGGCCGGCCCTTTCAGACCGACGTCGCTGAGCGAGCTCCGGGTGAAGCCCGGGTCTGTTCTCGTCACCGACGTCACGGCCGTCGCCGACCGGGCCTCGACCTCCGTGCGGCTCACGTCGACGGTGCCTGTCACCGGCGGGATCGTGAGCACGACTGGAGGCGCCCGTCCGGAGTTCGCCGTCTCGACATCGAGCCCTGCCCTGGGAGCGCCCGCGGTGGTGCCGGTGGCGTCACGCACCGACCTCACGCTGTGCGCGAACACTGCTGAGCGCGGGACCGGTCGCGTCGCCATCGAGCGGGTCGGGCGAGAGGGCGTCTCACTCGGCAGCGACGAGCTGCGCGTGCGGGGCGGCTCGACGACCTGCATGGACGTCGACGCGTCGCCGGGGTTGGCCTACCTCGTCGTGTCGGCCGACAGCGCCGACGCCGTGCACGCAGTGGCGACCTACACAGGGCGGGACGGCGTCGCAGCGGTCTCGGTCGTGCCGGGTCTTTGGCGCCTGACCCGCCCTGCGGTGGCGCCCGCGCCCGCGGCCTAGCCTGCGGCTGGCGCCCGACGACTTGGGGCTTCACGGTCGAGCAGTTCGCGTCGGCTGTCCAGTGCGCGCCCGAGACGCGCCCCGACAGTTGCACGATCCTCGAACACCTTGCGCTCGACGAGAGCGAGATCCGCTCGGCCGTGTCGACGTACGTCAACGCCGTCGGCTGACACAGGCGGCTCGCTTTCGGCGTACGTCTTCCGACACACGGCGGCAAACGTACGCCCACGGCGCACACGAAAGCCTGCCGAACCTCGGCACCTGATCAGCCGGGCGAACCCGGCGACCCAACGCTGGACCCCGTCCCAAGCACAACGTCCTTCACCGCAAACGCAACCGGACGCCCCAAGGCGTGCCCGGCCGCTGCGCCACGCCCGACATCACTCTTGACTCGCGGCGGAAGCTAGTGGGAGCGCGGCCTCAGGCCTCGGTCGAGCGCAGCACGCGAAGGTGTCCCCGGCGGCCCACCTCGACCGCCTGCCCCAAAGGCTCCGCGACCACCTTGGGCCGGCCGGCCTCCCGCACCGCGTCGGCAAGGGCGAGCAGGTCGTCCTCGGTCGGACCCGGGTCCTCCGACGCCCTGCTGAGCCTGATGACCTCCCAGCCGCGGGGCACGACGAGCCGGTCGGCGTGAAAGTCGCACAGGTCGTACGCGTGGGGCTCGGCGTACGTCGACAGCGGCCCGAGCACGGCCGTCTGGTCGGCGTACACGTAGGTCAGCGTCGCGGTGGCGAAACGGCCGCAGGTGCTGCGGGAACACGCACGGCGACCACTCACCTCGACGACGCTACCTGCGCACATCGGCTGCCCACGGTATTGGACGCAGCGTTGGCCCCGTGTCTCCGCGGCGAGCCCGGCTGACGGGTTCCGCCCCACTACGATGAGGCAGGTGGCCCGTCGTCGTACCGACCCGCTCGCCCTGCCTGTGGTGAGTGTCCGGCTCGGTTCGGGCCGGGACCGTCGTGGTCGGGGCCGTCGTGGACCGCTCGCGCTGCCTGGGCCGCTGAGCCCGGGCGCACCGAGCGTGAGCGCTGACCGGCGCGAGGAGTTCGATGCCCTCGTCGTCTCGATGGTCGACCGACTGGCCGCTCGGTGGGAGAAAGAGCTGCACGACGTCGAGTTCGGAACCGAGGACGTGCCGCAGCTGCCGGACAGCTGGCACGATGAGCCGGTGCCGCTCGGCTCCCTGGTCCACGCCACTGCGCAGGCCCCCACCCGCATCGTCGTGTTCCGCCGGCCAGTCGAGCTGCGGGCCAAGACGCGGCTGGAGCGGGCGGCCCTCGTCAACGAGGTGCTGGTCGAGCACGTTGCGCAGCTGCTCGGCCGGGAGGCCGGCGAGGTCGACCCGTGATGCAAGGATGCGCCGATGGCTGACCTCGGTGCGATCTTCAAGGCCTACGATGTGCGTGGTCTGGTGCCGTCGCAGCTCGACGAGGCGACCGCGCACGCGATCGGCAGGTCGTTTGCCGTCGAGCTGGGTGGGCGCGGCGGCCCGCCGGCGGTCGTCATCGGGCACGACATGCGCGCGTCGTCGCCCGGCCTCGCGGGTGCCTTCGCTGCCGGCGTCCGGGCTGAAGGCGTCGGCGTGGTGCTGCTCGGCCTCGCCTCCACCGACCAGCTCTACTTCGCCTCCGGCCACCTCGACCTTCCCGGTGCCGTCTTCACGGCCTCCCACAACCCGGCGGCGTACAACGGCATCAAGCTGTGCCGGGCGGCCGCGGTGGCGATGTCGGCCGAGACAGGTCTCGACGCCATCCGGCAGCGGGCGTCGGCAGTGCTGGCGGCCGGGCAGGTCGACTCCGCCGCGGACGACATTCCCCAGGGCAGCTGTGAGCGGCGCGACCTGCTCGACGACTATGCGGCGCACCTGCACACGCTGGTGCCGGTCGCGGGTCGGCGGCTCAAGGTGGCTGTCGACGCAGGCAACGGCATGGCCGGCCACACGGTCCCGCACGTGTTCGGCACGCTCGACGTCGAGCTCGTGCCTTTGTACTTCGAGCTCGACGGCACGTTCCCTCACCATGAGGCCAACCCGCTCGAGCCCGCCAACCTGCGCGACCTGCAGGCTGCGGTCGTCGAGTCCGGCAGTGACGTCGGCCTAGCCTTCGACGGTGACGCCGACCGCTGCTTCGTCGTGGACGAGCAAGGCCGGCTCGTCTCTCCGTCCGCCCTGACAGCGCTCATCGCCGTCCGCACCCTCGCGGTCGAGCCCGGGGCAACGATCATCCACAACCTGATCACCAGCAGGGCGGTGCCCGAGATCATCGCTCGCTACGGTGGCACGCCTGTCCGCACCCGGGTCGGGCACTCGCTCATCAAGGCCGCCATGGCAGAGCACGGCGCGGCCTTCGGTGGAGAGCACTCCGGTCACTTCTACTTCCGCGACTTCTGGTACGCCGACTCCGGCATGCTGGCGGCGCTGCATCTGCTCGCCGCCCTGGCCGAGAGCGAGTCGACGGTGTCGGCGCTGGTTGCCGACTACTCGCCCTACGCGGCCTCGGGTGAGATCAACGCGACGGTCGCCGACACCGCCCATGTGCTCGACGAGGTGGCAGCCGAGTACGGTGACCGACCAGGAGTGCGGCTCGACCATCTCGACGGGCTGACCGTGAGCGGACGGAGCTGGTGGTTCAACGTGCGCCTGTCCAACACCGAACCAGTGCTGCGGGTCAACGTCGAAGGCGAGACCGAGGCAGACATGCGCCGCGTCCGTGACGAGGTGCTGGCGATCGTCGACAAAGGAGAACGAACGTGAACCTCGACCCGGTGCTGCTCGACGTGCTGGTATGCCCTGACTGCAAGGGGACGCTGACGGTCGACCACGACAACGAGGAGCTCATCTGCAACGGCTGTGGCTTGATCTACCCTGTGCGCGACGACATCCCGGTGATGCTCGTCGAGGAGGCGCGTCGCCCGGAGGCTGCCCCCACCGGCCCGGCTGACGACGTGTGAGCACGCACCACCATGGCTGACTTCTTCGACGACACCCGTCTCGACGACGAGGCAGTCCTGGAGCGGGCCGATGCGCCGCTGCGCTGGCTCGCCGAGGCCGGTGCCCGGGTACGGGTCGAGGCCGGCGCCGCCGCAGAGGCTCTGGAAGAGCTCGAGGACGACAACAGCCCGCGCGCGATCGTCGCGGCCGGTCCCGACGCCAGGCTGCTGCGCGCCGTGCTCGAACCAAGGTGCCCGGTCCCGTTCGTGGCCTGGTCCGGTCCTGGGCTCCCGGGCTGGGCGGGACCGCTCGACCTGGTCGTCGTGCTGGCTCCCGCCGGCAGCGACACCGACACCGTGACCGCGGTGCGAGAAGCGGTACGCCGAGGTTGTTCGCTCGTCACCGCCTGCCCCCCGCACTCGGTCATCGCCGAGCATGCCCTGGGGCGGCACAGCCACCTGCTCCCGACGCAGACCGAGGACAGCCTGGCGGTGGCCGTGGTGATGCTGCAGGCCCTGCAGCGGCTGGGCGTGGGACCCGAGGTGGACGCCGAGCGGGTGGCCGGGGTGCTCGACCAGGTTGCGGTCGCCTGCTCACCGCACCGCGACCTCTCCACAAACCCGGCGAAGGACCTGTCGTTGTTCCTAGCCGACTCGGCGCCGCTGGTGTGGGGCGGATCGGTGCTCGCGGCCAGGGCGGCCCGACGGGTAGCCGAGGCGATCCGGCGTACGACCGGGCGCCCGGCCCTCGCCGCCGACGCTGGCCACCTGCTCCCCGTGCTCGAGGCCACGGCGCCGCGAGATCTCTTCGCCGACCCGGTCGACGACCGGCGCGCGGACCCTCGGCCGGGGCTGTTGGTGCTCGACGACGGAGCCGAGGAGCCCTCCATCAGGGAGCAGCGCGGCCACCTGCACGCCGTCGCGGAGACGCACGGGGTGCGGGTGCAGACCATCGACGCGGGTGAGGGTCCGGAGATGGCGCGCTACGCCGCGCTGCTCACGACCGGCTCCTATGCTGCGGTTTACCTGGGCATCGGGCTCGGGCGAGCCAGCTGACGAGAGAGGTTGACCGTTGAGCGCTGAAGGCGGAACCAAGGCGGTGATCGCGGCCCTGCTGGCGAACACCGGTATCGCGGTCACCAAGTTCATCGCCTGGCTGCTCACCGGCGCGTCGTCGATGCTGGCGGAGTCGATCCACTCCGTCGCCGACGCCGGCAACCAGGGGCTGCTTCTGCTCGGTGGCAAGCGCGCACAGCGGACGCCCACCACGAACCACCCCTTCGGGTTCGGTCGTGAACGCTACATCTACGCGTTCATCGTGGCGATCGTGCTGTTCAGCGTCGGTGGCCTGTTCGCGCTCTACGAGGCGTACCACAAGTACGAAGAGGTACACGCCGGCGAACCGAACAAGCTGCTCGACGGCGACTACTGGTGGGTGGCCATCGTCGTGCTGGCAGGGGCGATCGTGATGGAGGGCTTCTCCTTCCGGACCGCGATCATCGAGTCGAACCGCACCCGCGGCACGGTGGGGTGGGGCGCCTTCATCCGGCGCGCCAAGGCTCCCGAGCTCCCCGTGATCCTGCTCGAGGACTTCGCCGCTCTGGTCGGTCTCGTCCTCGCGCTGGTCGGCGTGAGTCTCACGTTGGTGACTGAGAACGGCTACTGGGACGTGGCGGGAACTACCGCGATCGGGCTGCTGCTGGTGGCGGTGGCCATCACGCTCGCCGTGGAGACCAAGAGCCTGCTGCTGGGCGAGTCCGCCAGCCCTGAGCACCGGGACAAGATCGAGGAAAGCATCCTCGCCGCTGACGAGGTGCTCGAGATCATCAGCATGCGCACCTTGCACACCGGACCGGAGGAGATCTTGGTCGCCTGCAAGATCTCCGTCGCGCCGACGCAGAGCGCCCAGGCGATCGCGGACGCGATCAACGGCGCAGAAGAGCGCATCCGGGCGGCAGTGCCCGAAGCGACGTACATCTTCATCGAGCCGGACATCTGGCGGGAGTCCGAGTCCGAGTCCGCGTCGCGCTGAGCGGGCCTTTATGCTGGAGGGTGTCCCGTTTCGGGGCGCACTCCAGTAGAAGGAATGCCGTATGGACTTCAAAGTTGCCGATCTGTCTCTTGCCGACTACGGCCGCGCCGAGATCACCCTGGCCGAGCACGAGATGCCGGGCCTGATGGCCATGCGCGAGCGTTTTGGTGACGCCCAGCCGCTCGCCGGGGCACGGATCGCAGGGTCGCTCCACATGACGGTGCAGACCGCGGTGCTGATCGAGACCCTGACGGCCCTCGGCGCCGAGGTGCGCTGGGCGAGCTGCAACATCTTCTCGACGCAGGACCACGCAGCCGCGGCAGTCGTCGTCGGCAAGGACGGCACGCCCGACGACCCGAAGGGCGTCTCGGTGTTCGCCTGGAAGGGCGAGTCGCTGGCGGAGTACTGGGCGTGCACCGAGCAGATCCTCACCTGGCCCGGCGCAGACGGCCCTACTGCCTCTATGGTTGGGCCCGCAAGCGGCCCCACTGCCTCTATGGTTGGACCCGCAAGCGGCCCCACTGCCTCTATGGTTGGGCCCGCAAGCGGCCCCACTGCCTCTATGGTTGGGCCCGCAAGCGGCCCCAACATGATCCTCGACGACGGTGGGGACGCGACCATGCTGGTCCACCTCGGTGTCGAGTACGAGAAGGAGGGCGCGGTCCCTTCGCCCGAGTCGACCGACAACCGGGAGCTCCGCGAGGTGCTCAAGGTGCTGACGCGCACGCTCGAGCAGGACACCAACAAGTGGACCTCGATCGCCAACGGCATCCTCGGTGTCACCGAGGAGACCACCACCGGCGTCCACCGGCTGTACGAACGCCAGCGCGACGGCGCCCTGCTGTTCCCGGCCATCAACGTCAACGACTCGGTCACGAAGTCGAAGTTCGACAACAAGTACGGCTGCCGTCACTCGCTCATCGACGCGATCTTCCGCGCCACTGACGTCCTCATCGGCGGAAAGGTCGCGGTCGTCTGTGGGTACGGCGACGTCGGCAAGGGCTGCGCGGAGTCGTTGCGCGGCCAGGGCGCTCGGGTCATCGTCACCGAGGTCGACCCGATCTGCGCACTGCAGGCCGCGATGGACGGTTACCAGGTCGCCACCCTCGACGAGGTGGTCGAGAGTGCTGACATCGTCATCACCGCCACCGGGTGCTATCACGTCGTGACCGTCGAGCAGATGGCCCGTCTCAAGCACCAGGCGATCCTCGGCAACATCGGTCACTTCGACAACGAGCTCGACATGGCCGGGTTGGAATCGTTCCCGGGCATCGAGCGCCAGACGATCAAGCCGCAGGTCGACGTGTGGACGTTCCCGGCGACCGACGAGCGCCCCGACCCCACCTCGATCATCGTGCTCAGCGAGGGCCGCTTGATGAACCTCGGCAACGCGACCGGCCACCCGTCGTTCGTGATGTCGAACTCGTTCACGAACCAGGTGCTCGCCCAGATCGAGATCTTCACCAAGCCCGACGAGTACCCGGTCGACGTCTACGTGCTGCCCAAGCATCTCGACGAGGAGGTCGCCCGGCTGCACCTTGGCGCGCTTGGTGTCTCGCTGACGGAGCTCACCGACGAGCAGGCGAAGTACCTCGGCGTCAGTGTTCAAGGACCCTTCAAGTCCGACGCCTACCGGTACTGACACGGGACGAAACGGTGGAAGCGGTTCGCAGGCACCGAGGCAAGATCCTCGTGGTGGACGACGACTCGTCGCTGGCGGAAATGCTGACGATCGTCTTGCGCAACGAGGGTTTCGAACCGCGTGTGTGTACGACAGGCGACCGGGCGATGACCGCGGTGCGGGACTTCAGGCCCGACCTGGTGCTGCTCGACTTGATGCTTCCAGGCAAGGATGGCGTCGACGTGTGCCGGGAGATACGCAGTGAGTCCGGCGTCCCGATCATCATGCTGACCGCGAAGACCGACACGGTCGACATCGTCGTCGGGCTCGAGTCCGGCGCCGACGACTACGTCGTGAAACCGTTCAAGCCCAAGGAGCTGGTCGCCCGGCTGCGCGCCCGGCTGCGCACGTTCGAGGAGTCCGCTCCGGAAGCCATCAGCATCGGCGACCTCGTGATCGATGTCGCCGGACACACGGTGAAGCGCGGCAACGAGAGCCTTTCCCTGACGCCGTTGGAGTTCGACCTGCTCGTCTGCCTGGCAAGGAAGCCGTGGCAGGTCTTCACCCGCGAGGTGCTGCTGGAGCAGGTATGGGGCTACCGGCACGCCGCCGACACCCGGCTCGTCAACGTGCACGTGCAACGGCTTCGCTCCAAGGTGGAGATCGACCCGGAGAACCCGCAGATCGTGCTGACCGTCCGGGGGGTCGGATACAAGGCCGGCGAGGCCGACGACGGGTCATGAGTGAGCCCCATGCAGGAGTCCTGGACCCGGCGGTTGGCCGGCGTAGGTAGGGCGGCTACTGCCCCGGTCCGTGAGCTGGCCGGCCTGTGGCGGCGGTCGATCCAGGCGCGTGTGGTCATCGGCACGCTGACGCTTTCTGCGGTGCTGGCCATCCTCGCCGGCTGGATCCTGCTTCGCCAGGTGACCGACGGCGTGCTGACGAGCAAGCAGCAGGCCGCCATCGCGCAGGCCTCAGCGGGTGTCGACACCGCTCAGGCTGAGCTCGATGCGCCCGAGACCGGAAACGTCTTCGAGCCGGGGCCGGTGCTGAACCAGCTGATCGAGCAGCTGTCACTGCGCACCGAGGCCCAGGACAACTACTACGTCGTCATCATCGGGCCGGTGGACCCGTTCGGCCCCGTCACCGAGGCCACCGGCATCCGCGCGTCCTCCGTCACGATCGACCCGGAGCGCAGCGTGCCGGACGAGATGGTCGCCAAGGTTCAGTCCGAGCCGGGTGTCTGGAGCCGCTACGCGCCGATCTACCTGACCGGAGAGGACCAGGAGGAGCCCGGCCTTGTGGTGGGCTCCCAGATCCAGCTGCCGAGCAGCGTCACTGCACCTGGCCAGACATACGCGTTGTTCTACGTCTTCTCGCTGCGTGAACAGCAGCAGACCCTCTTCCTGGTCCGTGGCGCCCTCATCACCACCGGATCCCTGCTGCTCGTCTTGCTGAGCACGATCGCCTGGCTCGTCACCCGGCAAGTCGTCACCCCGGTCCGGCTCGCCCGCCGCATCGCCGAGCGCCTCGCTGCCGGGCGGCTCGAGGAGCGGATGCACGTCCGCGGTGAGGACGACATCGCCCGGCTGGGGCAGTCCTTCAACCAGATGGCTGCGAGCCTGCAGCGACAGATCCGCCAGCTCGAGGAGCTCAGCCGCGTCCAGCGGCGCTTCGTCGCCGACGTGAGCCACGAGCTCCGCACACCCCTCACCACAGTCCGGCTGGCCTCCGACGTCCTGCACGATGCCCGGCACACCTTCGACCCGGTGACGTCTCGCTCCGCCGAGCTGCTGCAGGCGGAGCTGGACCGGTTCGAGGGCCTGCTCACCGAGCTGCTCGAGATCAGCCGTTTCGACGCAGGCGCGGTGACGTTGGAGCTTGCCGACGTCGACCTTCGCGACGTCACACTCCGCGTCGTCGACGGTACGAGGGCGCTGGCCGAGCAGCGCGGGTCCCGGGTCAACGTCACGACGCCGCCGGAGCCGTGCGTGGCGCAGGCCGACGTGCGCCGGATCGAACGCATCATGAGAAACCTCGTCGTCAACGCCATCGAGTACGGCGAGGGCCGCGACGTCGACGTGTCGGTGGGCGTCAGCACCGAGGCCGTCGCCGTCACCGTGCGCGACCACGGAGTGGGCCTGAAGGCTGGCGAGGAGGTCATGGTGTTCAACCGGTTCTGGCGAGCAGACCCGGCGCGGGCGCGCACCCGCGGCGGCACCGGCCTGGGCCTGTCCATCGCCGTCGAGGACACCATCTTGCACACGGGAAAGCTGGACGCGTGGGGCGAGCCGGGGCTGGGGTCGGTCTTCCGTCTGACGCTGCCTCGGCGCGCCGGCGAGCCGGTGATCGCCTCTCCACTGCCCCTCGTACCGGCAGAGCGCAGCCCTGTCGCCGTAGGAGCGCCGTACGCGCGCTACGGCCCAGACCGAAGGCGGACGTCGTGACCCGGCTCCCGGCCCGGTTCGCCGTCGGGCTGCTCGCGGTCGCGCTGGCGGCCGGCTGCGTGTCCATCCCCACCGACGGTCCCATCCGCCGAGGGCGAGACGTCGGGGTACGCGATGAGCCGCAGCTGAACAGCAACCTGCCCGCTGGTCCCGCGCCCGGTGCCAGCCGCGAGGAGGTCGTTGCCGGCTTCTTCGACGCGATGCTGGCCTATCCGCGGCAGGACGCGCTCGCGCGCGAGTTCCTTACCGAGCCGGCCGCCACAAAGTGGTCCCCCGACCAGTCCCTGGTCGTCTATGACGACCAGGAGCTGAGCGACAACCCCGAAGCGGTGACCGTGCGGGCCCTTCGGCTCGGCACACTCGACAGCCGCGGGGCATGGACGTCGTCGACCCGGGCCACCGCGCAGGTGAGCCTGTCCCTGCGCACCGAGCTGGTCGGCGACGAGTGGCGGATCGCGAACCCGCCGGTCGGCACCTACATCGACGCGGACTACTTCGATCGCTACTTCGAGCCGTTCGCGCTGTTCTTCTTCGACCCCACCGAGAGCATCCTGACCCCCGACCCCGTCTACCTGTCGCTGGGTGAGTCCACCCTTGCCATGCTCGTCGAGGACCTGCTCCGCGGGCCGAGCGTGCGGTTGGCAGGCATCGTGTCGACGGCCGCGCCCCGCGGCCTCACTGTGGCCGGCTCGGTCACGCTGTCGGCCAACGGCCAGGCCAGGATCCCGTTGAGCAGTGAAGCACGACAGATGTCGGCCGACCAGCGTCGACTGCTGGCCGCCCAGCTCACCTGGACGTTGAAGTCGCTCGCGGAGGTCGCGTCGATCAGCCTTACGGTCGACGGTCAGCCGCTCGAGGTGCCGGGCTCCGGCGCGTCGTTCGGTATCGACGAGTTCAGCGGCTACGACCCCGCCGGTTTCGGCGCCAGCCTGCGACAGCTGTTCGGCCTGTCGTCGCGCGGTCTCGTGACGGTGTCCGCGGACGGTATCTCGCGGGTGACCGGCTCGATCGGCCGCGGGCCCAGGGACGCCCGATCAGGTGCCGTCGAGCCGAGTGGCGACCGGGCCGCGCTGGTCGACGCGACCGGCCGGCGCCTGGTGGTGGGGCAGGTCTCCGCAGCGGGCGGTGGGACGGCCGTCTGGTTCAACGACGGCACCGACCTGCTGAGGCCGTCGTGGGACATCCATCACGTGTTGTGGGTCGTCGACATGACCGAGCGCGGGGCTGCTCTCTACACGCTGGTCGCCGGGCGAGCCCGGCCCATCGAAGTGCCTGGTATCACCGGCGAGACCGTGCTCGGCTTCGCCGTCTCACGCGACGGCACCCGACTCGCCGCGGTGGTGCGCCGGCAGGGAAAGACCAAGCTGGTGATCTCGATCATCAACCGCGACGCGAAGAGACCGGCAGATGTCGTCCTCACCACAGCCGAAGAGGTGCAAGGTCCCGATGTCACCTTCAGCGGCACCGACAACCTTGCCTGGCTCAGCCCGACCTCGGTCGCCGTGTTGGCCAACGACGACGGCGGCGACCTGCAGCCGTTCGAGGTCCGCATCGACGGTTCGAACCTGAGCACCTTCGAGGGCTTCCTGCCGATCCGCCCGTTGACCGTGGCCGCCGCTCCGAACCCTGACGTGCCGCTTGTTGTCGGCGGCGGCAACGGATCGCTCTATTTTCGCTCACCGGAGGCGGGCTGGACGGCGTACGGTCCGCGGGTCAGGGTCAGGCTGCCCTTCTACCCGGGCTAGTGCCGCGCTAGCCGACCGAGAGCGTCCCCAAGCGCCGCGGGCGGGTCCGGTTTCCCCAGCGCGGCCGGAAAGTGACACAGCCGGGGAGCAGCCGCGACAGGGTGGGCCGATGGGCAGCGGACGCTACGTGGAGGCGGGTGTCGACTTGCTCCTCGGCGGCGCGTGCGTGGGGTGCGAGCGCCCGGGGCTCGCGCTGTGCCGGCGCTGCGCGGGCACACTCGTCAGGATGCCGTTCGCCACCGCACCCGACCCGACCCCTGCCGGGTTCCCGGTGACATATGCCGTCAACGACTACGACGGCGTAGTGAAGGCGGCGATCCTCGCCCACAAGGAGGGCGGCCTGCTGGCGTTGGCGCCTCCGCTCGGCAGCGCGCTCGCGTGGGCGGTCGCGGGGCTGCTGTCGGTACAGCCGCATCCGGTTCCGTCCCTCACGCTGGTGCCCGCGCCGTCGTCGCCATCGTCGGTCCGGTCCCGCGGGCACGACCCGCTGCTCCGGATCGCTCGCGTCGCCGTACGCCGGCTGCGCGACGCCGAGGTGGCAGCGAGCTGTGCGCCGGCGGTTACCGCGGTCCGCCGGGTGGCCGACCAGTCCGGCCTCGGCTCCGCCGACCGGGCGCGTAACCTGGCCGGCGCCTTCCGCTTAAGCCGCAACGTCCCCGCCGGCAGCGTGGTGGTGGTCGACGACGTGGTGACCACCGGGGCCACGGCAGCGGAGACGACGCGTGCGCTTCGCGCAGCGGGAGTGGACGTGATCGGCGCTGCGGTGGTGGCGGCGACGGTACGCCGCCGGCAGCCGACGCCGCCCTGACGACGGACGCCCGACGGGCCGCGAGTTCCGGCGGGCGGCTGTCGGGGCGCGCACCCACCGACTAGGGTCGATGCCATGGCACCCGTCCGGGTCCGTGGTTGCGCCGAAAGGGCCTCGATACGTCGAGGCCCTGCTCGGCAAGCCGATGCCAGCCGCTGGCGAAACGGCCCACGTAAGGTTCCCGCCGCCCCTGGGCGACGAGAGCTGATCACGGAGCGGCTTAGCCGTAAGTCCTGCCCCGGCCGCACGGTCAGACACCGTACGTCTCCGGGAGAAGGTGGTGAGTGGCAGAAGCTGCGAAGCCTCAGCAGGCGAGTGTGGGGACGAAGACCAGGTCGGACGGGCGGGTGCCATCCCATGAGTCCAGCCAGCCGCAGAGAAACCTGTCAGCCGGCATCAGCCAACTGATCGAGGAGGCACGTGTGGAAGTCGTGGTCAAGGGTCGTCATTGTGAGGTGTCGGACCGGTTTCGCGATCATGTCGAGGAGAAACTGACCCGGTTAGAGAAGTATGACCAGCGCATCATCCGCGCCGACGTCGAGGTCACTGCCGAGCCGAACCCCCGCCTGTCCCAACAGTCCACCCGCGTCGAGATCACGATCCGAGGCAAGGGTCCCGTCGTACGTGCCGAGGCAGCGGCCGAGGACAAGATGAGCGCGCTGGACAAGGCGGTCGAGCGGCTCAGCGCCCAGTTCCGCAAGGCAGCCGACCGTCGACGTATCCACCACGGCTCGCGCACGCCCACGTCGCTGTCTCAAGCGATGGCCGATACCGAGCCGGCCCCCGACCCCGACCCCGGACCTACCGCCGACGACGGCGGCTCCGAGCACAAGGTCGGGCCGCTCACCGTCGACGGTGACGGACCGCTCGTGGTTCGCGAGAAGTCGCACCCTGCCTCACCGATGACGCTCGACCAGGCCCTGTACGAGATGGAGTTGGTCGGCCACGACTTCTTCCTCTTCATCGACAAGGAGGAGGACGTGCCCGCTGTGGTCTACCGCCGCAAGGGATACGACTACGGCGTGATCCGGCTGACCGGCTAGTGAACGCTGCTTGACGGGGCACTAGCTCGACCGGCGCGGGGAGAGGGGGCTGTCATGCGGAAGTCTGACGCCGTAGGTGGCGAGGTGTCTGCGATGATGCCGCCATGAGCGAGACCGTCGCCTCTGCGCTGCACCCGGAGCCCATCCGGGTGGTGGTCGTCGACGACCAGGAGCTCTTCCGACGCGGGATGGTCATGTTGTTGTCGGTCGAGGACGACATCGAGGTGGTCGGCGAAGCGTCCGATGGTGACGAGGCGTCCGAGCTCGCCGCCAGTCTGGTGCCGGACGTCGTCCTCCTCGACGTACGCATGCCCAAGCGCTCCGGGATCGAGGCTTGTGCCTCGATCAAGGAGGTCGCCCCGTCGGCCAACATCATCATGCTGACCGTCTCCGACGAGGAGGCCGACCTCTACGAGGCGATCAAGAGCGGTGCCTCCGGCTACTTGCTCAAGGACGCCTCGATCGACCAGGTGGCCCAGGCGGTCCGGCTGGTCGCCGACGGGCAGTCGCTGATCAGCCCGTCCATGGCGGCAAAGCTGTTGGAGGAGTTCAAGCTCATCGCCTCGGCCGGCTCCCGGCCGGACTCGATCGCCCCCCGCCTCACCCAGCGCGAGCTCGACGTACTCAGGCTCGTCGCCCGCGGGCTCAACAACAAAGACATCGCCAGCGACCTCTTCATCAGCGAGAACACCGTCAAGAACCACGTTAGGAACATTCTCGAGAAGCTGCAGCTGCACTCCCGCATGGAGGCGGTCATGTACGCCGTCCGGGAGAAGCTCCTCGACCTGTCGTGAGGCGGACCTCGTTGAGCCAGGCGGAGGCCCGCCGGATCACGCTCACGGCCCAGGGCTTCCTCGACCCGCGGCACGAGACGCCCAGCATGCGCACGCTGGTGCGGACGGTGGGCCGGACCGGGGTGCTGCAGATCGACTCCGTCAACGTGCTGCAAAGAGCCCACTTCATGCCGTTGTTCAGCCGGATAGGTCCGTACGACCCGGCGCTGCTGCAGCGCGCCGCCTCTCAGCCGCCACGTCGGCTCGTCGAGTATTGGGCGCACGTGGCGGCGTACATGCCGGTCGAGCTGTGGCCGTTCATGCAGCACCGGATGGCCCGGGCGCACGTCGAGGCGTGGGGTGGCCCGCGCAGCATCGCCGTCCGAAGGCCTGACCTGGTCGCCAGCGTCTTGAAGGACGTCACCGACCACGGGCCCGTGACCGCCCGCGACATCGACGACGACCTTCCGAAGGCGAAGGTGGACTGGGGCTGGAACTGGTCGGAGGTCAAGCAGGCGCTGGAGTTCTTGTTCTTCGCTGGCGCCGTCACCGTCGCCGGGCGCAACCCCCAGTTCGAGCGACGCTACGACGTCCCTGAGCGGGTCCTTCCCGAGCACATCCTGCGCCGGCCGGTGCCGGCACCCGCAGAGGCGCACGTCGAGCTGATCCGCCGAGCCGCCCGCTCGCACGGCGTCGGCACCGAGCCCTGCCTGCGCGACTACTACCGGATGCGCCACGAGGACTCCAAACCTGCGGTGCGCACGCTCGTCGAGAGCGGTGAGCTGGTGCCCGTGACCATCGAGGGATGGGACCAGCCGGCGTACCTGCACCGCGACGCACGGCTGCCGCGCAGGGTGGCGGCGCGGGCATTGCTCAGCCCCTTCGACCCAGTGGTGTGGGAGCGCAACCGCACCGAGCGACTCTTCAACTTCCGCTACCGGATCGAGATCTACGTGCCAGAGTCCGCGCGGGTGCACGGGTACTACGTGCTTCCGTTCCTGCTGGGGGACAGTCTCGTCGGCCGGGTCGACCTGAAGGCCGACCGCAAGACCGGCTCGCTGGTGGTGAAGGGCTCCTACGCCGAGCCCGGCGCCCCCGCGGAGACCGCGGCCGAGCTCGCTGCGGAGCTGCGCTCGATGGCGCGCTGGCTGGGCCTCGAAGCAGTGACAGTGGAGCCCCGCGGTGATCTCGCGCCGGCGTTGTCGGCGGTCCTGGACCCGTCACCGGCCCTGCGTAGACTTGGCCGGGTCGCGTCGGCGACCTCACGTCAGACCCGTGACGTGGCCAACCCCTGACCAGGAGCTACACCCGTGCCCGTACTGCTCGACAAGGTCCTTCGCATCGGCGAGGGCAAGCAGCGCCGCAAGCTGGAGTCTGCTGCCGCCCAGGTCAACGCCATCGAGGACGACTTCGTGTCGATGAGCGATGACGAGCTGCAGGCGCTGACGGCTGACTACAAGGAGCGCTACGCAGGAGGAGAGTCGCTCGACGAGCTGCTGCCCGAGGCGTTCGCGACCGTCCGGGAGGCCGCCAAGCGCGTGCTGGGGCAGCGGCACTTCGACGTGCAGCTGATGGGCGGCGCCGCCTTGCACTACGGCAACATCGCCGAGATGAAGACAGGCGAGGGCAAGACCCTCGTCGCGACCCTCCCGACGTACCTCAACGCGCTCACCGGCAAGGGCGTCCACGTGGTGACGGTCAACGACTACCTCGCCAAGTACCACGCCGAGTGGATGGGGCGGATCTACCACTTCCTCGGTCTGTCGGTCGGTCAGGTGCTGCCGCAGCTGTCCTCCGACCAGCGCCGCGCGGCCTACGAGAGCGACATCACCTACGGCACCAACAACGAGTTCGGCTTCGACTACCTGCGCGACAACATGGCAAGCCGGCTCGAGGACTGCGTGCAGCGCGGACACCACTACGCGATCGTCGACGAGGTCGACTCGATCCTGATCGACGAGGCGCGCACCCCGCTGATCATCTCCGGCCCGTCCGACGAGTCGGTCAAGTGGTACGACGAGTTCGCGGCGATCGTCGGTCGCCTGCGCGAGGACATCGACTACGAGGTCGACGAGAAGAAGCGCACGGTGTCGGTGCTCGAAGACGGCATCACCCGGGTCGAGGACCACCTCGGCATCGACAACCTCTACGACGCGGTCAACACGCCGCTCATCTCGTTCCTCAACAACGCGATCAAGGCCAAGACGCTCTTCCGCAACGATCGCGACTACGTCGTCATTGAGGGCGAGGTGCTCATCGTCGACGAGCACACCGGCCGGATGCTGCACGGGCGGCGCTACAACGAGGGCCTGCACCAGGCGATAGAGGCCAAGGAAGGTGTGCAGATCCGTGAGGAGTACCAGACGCTCGCAACGATCACCTTGCAGAACTACTTCCGCCTCTACGACAAGCTCGGCGGGATGACCGGCACGGCGATGACCGAGGCATCGGAGTTCGACAAGATCTACAAGCTCGGGGTGATCCCGATCCCGACCAACAAGCCCATGGTGCGTGCCGACCAGAAAGACCTGGTCTACCGCACGAAGGACGCAAAGCTGAACGCCATCGTCGACGACATCGCCGAGCGCCACCTCGAGGGCCAGCCGATGCTGGTCGGAACCACGTCGGTCGAGAAGTCGGAGGAGCTGTCCGGGCTGCTCAAGCGACGCGGTATCCCGCACACAGTGCTCAACGCGAAACACCATGCCGACGAGGCGCACATCGTCGCCCAGGCCGGCCGCAAAGGTGCCGTCACCGTCGCCACCAACATGGCCGGCCGGGGCACCGACATCATGCTCGGCGGCTCCGTCGAGTTCCTCGCCGACGAGGAGCTGCGCCGCAGGGGACTCGACCCCACCGAGCACTCCGAGGAGTACGAAGCCGCCTGGCCCGAGACGCTCGAGCGGATGCAGGAGCAGGTCAAGACCGAGCACGACGAGGTCAACGACGCCGGCGGGCTCTACGTCGTCGGCACCGAGCGACACGAGTCGCGCCGCATCGACAACCAGCTGCGTGGCCGCTCCGGTCGCCAGGGCGACCCGGGCGAGTCCCGCTTCTACCTGTCGCTCGAAGACGACCTGATGCGGCTGTTCAAGTCCGACTGGGTCGACTGGGTCCTCACCACGATGAAGATCCCCGACGACGTGCCGATCGAGAACAAGCGCGTCACCGGCGCCATCGCGTCGGCACAGGCTCAGGTGGAGAGCCAGAACTTCGAGAGTCGCAAGAACATCCTCAAGTACGACGATGTGATGAGCCGGCAGCGCGAAGTCATCTACGGTGAGCGCCGTCAGGTGCTCGAAGGCGCCGACCTCCACGACCAGATCCGCGGCATGATCGACGACACCGTCGACGGCTACGTCGTCGGCGCCACCGACGGCTTCCCGGAGGAGTGGGATCTCGACAAGCTCTGGACGGCGCTCACGACGCTCTACCCCGTCGGTGTGACCGTCGAGGAGCTCGAGAGCGAGGTCGGTGGCATCGAGGGGCTCACCCGCGAGTACCTCTCCGAAGAGCTCAAGGCCGACGCGCACAAGGCCTACGACGCCCGCGAGGAGATGCTCGGCGAAGAAGTGATGCGTGAGCTCGAGCGCCGCGTGCTGCTGTCGGTGCTCGACCGCAAGTGGCGCGAGCACCTCTACGAAATGGACTACCTGCGCGAGGGCATCGGCCTGCGGGCCTACTCACAGCGCGACCCGCTGGTCGAGTACCAGCGCGAAGGGTTCGACCTCTTCGGCCAGATGATGGAGTCGATCAAGGAGGAGTCGGTCGGCTACCTCTTCAACGTCGAGGTCTCCGTCAACGACGAAGCCGACAATGACGAAGCCGCGCAGCTGCAGGCGTCCGCGGCTGCCATGGTCGCCGGCCCGGCCGGGGGCGGGGCCGTCCAGCCGGACGGCGCGCCGTCCGATGAGGACCAGCCCGAGACCGATGACGACCACCGGCCGCACATCACCGCCAAGGGACTGAGCGAGTCCGCGCCGCGGGCCATGTCGTACTCCGCGCCGACCGTCGACGGCGACGCCGGCACCGAGGTTCAGTCAGAAGCACCAGCGGACGAGTACGCCGGTGTCTCCCGCAACGAGCTGTGCCCGTGCGGTTCCGGCCGCAAGTTCAAGCGCTGCCACGGGGACCCGGCCCGCCGGACCCGCTAGCCGCTGTGTGTCATCCGCTGTGCTGATGCTTCGGGTGACAAGTCATCCGAAGGAAATAGCAGTACAGGTCCAGCGTTGCCGCACGTATTCGAGTCGGGCGGCAAGCGCTCGGGAGCGTCCGCGGCAGACGATGCGCGCGGTCACCTCGGCGGCCCCGACGGTCGGCTGCGTCACGTGCACCGTTGCCACCTGCTGGCGGCTGACACGGATATGCGGGTCGTTGCCCCGGCGCAGCTGAACGCCTCGCTGTCGGCGGGCGATCTCGGCATACACCGGTTCGTCGGTCCACCGCACCAGCTGGCTCAGTGGTCGGTCGCTCGAGACGACCTCGATCACCGCCTGCACGAACCGAGCCGCCCAGGCCGCGGCGTCAGGCGGCGGTTGGGTCGGCGTCTCTGCTGTCGAGCTGGGCGCGGACGGTCGCACCAAGGTCAGGGCTGACGTGCGCGGGTCGGCACTCACCCCGTTGGGCAAGGCGTAGCTCAGGGCCAGCGAGCCTTGGGTGTAGGGCGGCTGCGCTGCGTCGAGAGGTGGCTCAGCAGTACGCCATGCCGGCACCCGAGGTGCCGGGCGAGGACAAGGGTTGGTGCTCACGGTGTTACCTCCGGTCGGTCAAGCTGGGTGCCGGGGAAGATCAGGTCGGGGTCGGGACCGATGGCCGCGCGGTTGCGCGCGTACCACTGGTCGACGCGCGCAGCCACCTCCGTGTCGGAGGCGCTGCCCGCCAGCTCACGCGCGGCGATGCGCCAGAGGCTGTCGCCGACCTGCACCGTCACGCCAGGCGCGTTGTCGGCGAAGCGCCGTTCGCTGGGGTGCTCGGGCGCGGGCTCCCTGAGCTCGGGCACTGAGCCCGCGATGCTGGGAAGCTCGGGCATCGGCAGCCCGTCGAGCCGGACGTGGTCCGGCGCAGGGGAGGGCACTGGGCATGTCGACGTACACACGTCGTGGACGTGCGCGAGGGCCGGCGGGGGCGCGAGCGGCGCGGCGATCCCCAGCCCGCAGAGGGCGAGAGCCAGCCGCCGGCCCCACTGGGGGCACCCGGCATGGGCAGCTCTGGCGACGAGGGGCAACCGCTCACCGACGAGCGTCTCGAGCGCGACGAGGCCGACGCAGAGCAGCAACACGACGACAGCGGCCACCAGTGCCCATCCGGCGAGGTCGGCAAGAAGCGCGTCCAGGGTGAGCGGGCGCGAGGACGAGACGCCGCGGACCGCTGCAGACACTGCCAGCCACTGACGAGCGAGCAGGCCCGCCGCCGCCCAGCTCGTGACCAGGACGAGGAGCGAGCGCCAGCGGGGCGGGGGTGACATGAGAACCTCGTTACCTTCGTTTACCTACGTTTGCTTTATTTAGCCTTCGTTCACCTAGGTTCGTCAAGTGCTCGTCCACAGCAACTGGCGGCGCTCCGGCGGCACCCCTACGGTCGTCACATGCGCTGGCAACAGCTGTTCGACGACCTCGAGGGTCAAGCGCAGGCCTCCGAGCGCGCCGAGCTCGAGGCCGAGATCTCCGACCGGACCCGTGCGGAGACGGGTCAGGTGCGCCTGCTGAACCGGCTCCGCCACCGGGTCGGCGAACAGGTCCGGCTCACGGTCCTGGGTGGCGGCCAGCTCCAGGGGTCCGTCGACCAAGTAGGAGCCGACTGGCTGCTGCTGAGCGGATCGGATGAGGTGGTGGTGCCGATGTCAGCGGTGCTTACCATCGCAGACCTCGGTCCCGCTTCCGTCAGCCCGCAAGGTGTGAGTGTCGTCGCTGAGCGACTCGGGCTGACCTACGCGCTGAGGGCGATCGCCGTCGACCGTTGCCCGGTGCGGATCGCTCTTCGCGACGGCTCGACTGTCGTCGGGACGCCGCAGCGGGTCGGCGCGGACTTCGTCGACGTCGCCGTGCACGACGTCGGTGAGGTCCCCCGTCTCGACGTGGTGCGGAGAACCAGCACGGTGGCTTTCGATGCCATCGCATCCGTACGCCGGCTCAGCTCGGGCTGGGACTGACGACAGCGGGGTCGCCCTTCAGTCGACGGCGTGCTCGTCGGCGTCACCGGCGGCGAGGTGGTCAGTGCTCGGGTCGCCGACGTAGGGGTGGTCGGAGATGAAGTCACGTGTCGACGCGTACATGCGCTCGATGTAGGCCTCGAGCTCGGTCGCCTCCACCCGCCACTGACCTCGACCGCCGATCTTGATGGCCCGCAGCTCGCCGCGACGCACGAGCGCGTAGACCTGGGCGGCGGAGATGCTCAGCACCTCTGACACCTCAGCCAGCGGCAGGAAGCGCGGGCTCGAGCCGGTTGCCATGGCCAGAGTTTCTCACGCCCGGAAGCTGAGACGATCGAGGCCCGACGGGCCTGTGGACAGCCCTTCCCATGGTTCGTCGAAAGCGGGCAGAATGAGCGACGTGTCCGTCGACCACCGCGCGGTGCGCACTACCGCGGTCGAGACCGGGGGTGACCTGGCTTCCCCTCCGGCCAGTCGGCTGCGACGCAGCAGGTGGCGAGACCCCCGGCTCTGGCTCGGCGTGGTGCTGGTGCTGGCGTCGATCGTCGTAGGTGCCCGCGTTGTCGCTGCTGCCGACGACACGGTCGCGGTCTGGGTCCTCGATGTCGAGGGCACCGCGGGCATGGACGTCGGCGCCGACGACGTGCGATCGGCCGATGTGCACTTCAGCGACGCTTCGGACGCCGGCCGCTACCTTGTCGCCGACACGTCATTTCCCTCGGGTCTGCGCCTCGTGCACGACGTAGCTGCTGGTGAGCTCCTCCCGGTCTCGGCAGTGACCGACGCCGCCGAGGACGTTCCCGCACAGCTTCCCCTGGGAGTTCCTGGCTCCGGGATGCCGTCCGACCTGGCTCGCGGTGATGTCGTCGACATCTGGGCGGTGCCAACGGCCGCCGGTCGTCATTCGACACTGGTGCTGGGCCCGGTCCCCGTCGTCGCCGTGGCCACCGCCGGCCAGGGCGGTGTCGGCGGCGACCGACAGGTGGTCGTCTCCCTGCCGAGCGACGTCGACCTGGCGGCTGTGCTTGACCGGCTTCGCGAGGCATCCGTCGTGCTGATCAGGGTGGGCGGCTGAGGTGTCGTCGCTGGGGGTGCTGGTCGCCGTCGGTGCGACCGAGTTCGAAGCGCGCCTCCTCGACAGCCTGAAAGGCCACGACCTGCACGTCGTGCGTCGCTGTGTCGACATTGCTGACCTCATCGCTACCGCGTCGAGCCGGCAGGCCCAGGTGGCTTTGGTCTCCGCAGCGCTCCGCGGTCTCGATGCCGAGCTCGTGACACGACTGCGCGGCGAAGACGTGGCTGTGGTAGGCGTCACCGCGACAGCTACGAGTGCCGATGAGGCCGTGCTACGAAGTCTTGGCATCGAAGTAGTCGTCGCCACCGAGGTTCCCGCCGAGCTCGTCGAAGCCATCCGAGAGGCGCGGGCCCGTGAGACCGAGAGCTCGGCCTTCGCCACCGGCGCCGACGGCAGGTCGACGGCTGACCCCGGCGGCGGGGACCCGCGCGGGACGTCGGGACGGGAAGAAGGGGCGTCCGGCGTCGAGCGGTCCAACGGCACAGGGACAGATGACTCCCGGCAGCGAGCCTCTCCACGTCGAGGCCGGGTGATAGCGGTGTGGGGACCGTCGGGTGCTCCCGGGCGGTCGACGGTCGCGCTCGGACTGGCGAGTGAGCTCTCGTCCCTCGGCGCACAGACGATGCTGGTGGACTGCGACGTCTACGGCGGCTCCGCCGCCCAGTTCCTCGGCCTGCTCGACGAGTCATCGGGACTGCTGGCGGCCACTCGGGCGGCAAACATGGGCGAGCTGTCTGCGCGCATGCTCTCCTCGCAGGCCCGTGCGGTCTCACCGACACTGAGGGTCCTCACGGGTATCCCGCGCGCGGACCGGTGGGCGGAGGTGCGGCCGGCGCTGCTGCGTCAGGTGGTTGCGGCGTCGCGCGGACTCGCGGACCTGACCGTGCTCGACTGTGGGTTCAGCCTGGAGCTTGACGAAGAGATCAGCTACGACACCACGGTGCCCCGACGTAACGGTGCAACGGTGACGGCGCTCGAGCAGGCCGACCTGGTGCTGGTCGTCGGTGCGGCAGACCCGGTCAGCCTTGGCCGGTTGGTGCGCGCCCTCAGCGATCTTGCCGTGGTGGTGCCCCAGTGCCTCCCGCATGTGGTCGTCAACCGGATGCGCGCCACGCTCGGCTGGTCGAGCGACGAGATCCGGTCGACCTTGGAGCACAGCGTGCGAACCGGCGCGATCGTGTTCCTGCCGAACGACCAGCCGGCGTGCGACCGTGCCGTGGTGCACGGCAAGCTGCTGGGGGAGGTGGCGCCGAAGTCGAAGCTCACCCAGGCGCTGGCCGCCCTGGCCACCGAGATCGCCGGCGTACGCCGACCATCGCGCCGGCGCGCCGGCGCCCTTAGTCGGAGGACAGCAGGAGCAGGCCCGTAAGCGTGTAGGCGACGACCATCAGCACTAGCATGGCGGTCGTACGAACGTGACACGATGATGGCTCCCCCGCGGTCTGCGTCGACGATGTGGCCAGAACGCCATGGACAAGTAGGGAAAGGGAGCGTGGATGCCGGAGCGGATGCGTCCGTTGGACATGACGTTCTTGACACGGGAGTCGGCGAGCACGCCGATGCACGTCGCCACACTCGACATCTTCGACCCGCCAGCGGACGGCTTCGACTACCAGCGGTTGGTCGCGCTCATCCACGACCGGCTGGCGTTCCTGCCGAGGTACCGGCAGCGCGTAAGGATGCTTCCCGGGCAGCTCGTGAATCCCGTCTGGGTCGACGACGCCGCCTTCGACCTCGGCTATCACGTCCGTCGCTCGTCGCTCCCACGGCCAGGGTCGTTGGAGCAGCTCCGCGAGCTCGTTGCGCGCATCATGAGCCGACGACTCGACCGGAACCGGCCACTCTGGGAGACCTACGTGGTCGAGGGGCTCGACGGTGACCGCTTTGCCATCTTGACGAAGTCTCATCAGGTGCTTGTCGACGGCACCACCGTCGACCTGGGTCAGCTCATCCTCGACGACAGCCCGGATGTCCCCCCGACGCCCGAAGTGCACTGGGACGCCGAGCGTGCGCCCAACGGGGTCGAGCTGCTGCTCGAGTCTGTGACGGAGTCGCTGCGCCACCCTGCGGTGGCCGCCGACAACATCCGGGGACAGCTGGTCACGGCCGGGCAGCTCGCGATCCGAGCTCGTGACCTGCTCAGTGCGATCGTGCCGAGGCAGGTCGTGTCGTCGTCCGGGCCGCTCGAGACGGTGCTGTCGGAACAGCGCCGGTTCGCGACCGTCGAGACGCGGCTCTCGGCGTACCGCACGATCCGGGCTGCGCTCGGGGGCAGCGTCAACGACGTCATTCTCGCCACGATCGCGGGCGCCCTGCGCGCCTGGCTGCTGACGCGCGCGGACCCGGCGGCGAGTTCGACGCGGATCCGAGCGCTGGTGCCGATGAGCGTCGTGGACGACGAGTTCGCGCAGCCCACCTCGCTCGGCAGTCAGGTGACGCCGCATCTGCTGACGTTGCCGCTGAGCGAGACCAGCCCGATCATGCGGCTGCATCAGGTGTCGTACGCGTTCAAGACGCACCAGGAGACCGGCCGGGCGGTCGGCGCGACACGACTCACGAAGGTCGCTGGTTTCGCCCCGACGACCTTCCACATGATCGGCTCACGGGTCGCAGCGGTCGCTTCCGGTCGTGCGTTCGACCTGGTCCTCACCAACGTGCCTGGACCGCAGTTCCCCTTGTACGCCGCCGGTGCACGCATGTTGGCCAGCTACCCGGTGCTGCCGCTGCTTGCCGGGCATGCGCTGGCGATCGGCGTCACGTCGTACGACGGCAAGGTCTTCTACGGCCTGGATGCTGATCGCGACGCGCTGCCCGACCTCGAGGTGCTCGGCTCCTGCATCGGCGAGGCTCTCGACGAGCTGCTCGAGGCGTCCTCGTCGACGCGCGACCGGGCGCCGCGGGGACGTGTGCCCACGAAGGCAAGCACCAAGAAGGCAACCACCAAGGAGCCAGCGGCCACGAAGGCAACCACCAAGAAGCCAGCGGCCACGAAGGCAACCACCAAGAAGCCAGCGGCCAAGAAGCCAGCGGGCAAGAAGCCAGCGGGCAAGAAGGCTGCCAAGAAGGTGGCCACGAAGCGCACGACCACGGCTCGGAAGAGGTAACCACGATGCAGAAGCGTCCCGACTTGCTAGCGTGATCCTTAGCGGGGTCCAGACGCCCCCGCGGGAGGGTGACATGCAGGCCATTTGGAAGGGCACGATCTCCTTCGGGCTGGTCACGATCCCGATCAAGGTCTACTCGGCCACGGAAGAGAAGGACGTCTCGTTCCGCCAGGTGCACGAGGCTGACGGTGGCAGGATCCGCTACCGGCGGGTCTGCGAGATCGACGGTGAGGAGGTGCCGTACTCCGACATCGGCAAAGGCTACGAGATGCCCGACGGGCGGATGGTCATCCTCAACAACGACGACTTCGCCGACCTGCCGCTCCCGACCGCGAAGTCGATCGAAGTGCTCGAGTTCG
>JAABUR0100001186.1_pt1 | contig 48567 bp, 45 predicted proteins | sample 5560091 | NCBI WGS metagenome assembly JAABUR01 (sample SAMN10711879, study PRJNA513375) | rock metagenome | isolation source: Antarctica rocks | place: Antarctica: Victoria Land, University Valley sud | reverse complement strand
TCATGACATTGAAAGAAGATATATCACGCTCGATAAGCTTGTTGATATAGCGAATAAGCTCTTTTTCTTGTTGATTCGAAAGAATTGACGTCGTTTGCTTGCTTTTCTTCACGAAGATCGTTTTGCCCCTATGTCGTCGCGACAGCGTGCTTCGATTGATATTGAATTTCTTTGCAGTTGCAGTGTAGTTAAATGAGTTTTGCAAAGCTAGATCTGCAAGCGCTGCCTCAATTGAAGTCATATTGAATTTGTAATTGATTTTTGAAGAAAGATGAAAGTAGTAAAGTGAGGTGTGCACGAGATCGAAACGTGCATCAAGTCGAGAATACTTCTACATGATTCTCTATCAAGCATTCTTCATGTTTAAATAAATGGTTAAATAGCTACTTAAATAATCAATTCATCAAATAATTTATTTGATTATATACGAATCTTAAATGTAGAAATGTACAAAAAGCGAACATGTATTGCACATTATATCTTTTGAGCAAATGACTATCATCAAAAGATACAAGCGCTTGTAGCTAGTTATTAGTTGTTGATGAGTGACTATTAAAGCTTGTGAGCTAGAAGCTCGACTAAACAGATATTTTTGACTGATGCTAGCTTGATGAGCTTGTAGTCAGTTTTAGCTGATTTCATTAAATGATTGATGATTCTTTCATCAATTACTTGATGATATTGTCAATGTGATGAAGATATTTTAATATCAACGCAGTTGATGAATTGTAAATTCTTCAATCACTTGTAATCACAACTCGCAAACTCTTCATCTGAATTGTCTTTTTCACTAGTAGTATCTTCTTATTTCTTAATGACATTGACATGTCATTAATCTTCTTCGTAAATTGATTGTGACTGTTAGAAAAGAATGTTGTTGCATGAGTAAAAACTTTGCATGATGACTTTTCTGATCACGTAACGTTTTAGCATTGTTCAAACTGCGTTGAATTGAAATCTCTTGACTCTTCTGACTTTTATTCAAACATAGAATAAAATCAAAAGATTCATAGTCAACATCATGTACAAATAAATCTTGTTGTCAATCATTTCATCATTAAACAAAAATGAATTTGAAAGCTTTTGAAATCACTTGCTGAAGATGAAAAAGATAAAAATCAATGAAGTGACATCTTTAATCACTTGAAGTTTACTTTCTAACTTCTAATTCTTGTCTTCAATCTTTTGAAAGATTTTCTCAGATAAACGTTAAGCTTTGAACATTTCATTGTAACAAGTCTTTCATATTTGATCACTAAATACTTTGTTAAATAGATTAAAAGCTTCTACATTTAGATTTTATTGTTTTCAAAGTTCATTCATAACTTTTAGAAATTGATTCAAATCTTCTTTGATTCATTCATTTAGCTGTTCAGCATTCTTGATATTTCAGAGAATGCTAACGTCATCAGCTTCATCAAGAGCAGAGAAATTAAACATAAATCAACGTTTCTCTTGTACAATGTCTTTTCAAAGATAGATTGATATTTGTTTCAAAAGCTTAGAATAAATAACAGAATTTCTGAAACTTTCAACTTAAGAATTTGAACTTTCAAAGTTCTCTGATTGAGTCTTTACAAATGAGTGAGTCATGATGAATGTTGATGATCAAGCAAAAAGTGATGCTTGACAGTAAATGATGAGATCGCTGTTCTAATGTTTAGTCTTCAGAGAAAAGTGTTGTTGATTTAAAGAGTTTTTTTTTGTGATTCTCAAGCAATCAAGATTTAAATCTCTTGATTCTATTAATTGATTTGAATAAACGCGTACTAAATGAGCTGTAGATTCTTTAGTAATTAAGATCTTAAGATTTTAATTCTATTGATTTCTTGATGTTGTTCTGTTTTTTGATGTTGTTGATCATCAGATACACAAATTTCTTTATACTTATTTTGTTATCAGTTGAATGAACTTGAATGAATAATGAAATCAGTATCATGTGATTAATGAATTCTTAAAGTAATGTTGAAATCATGTCTAGAAACTAATCAAAGTATGTACGTAACTAGAATGTTTAATTTATAAAGATAGTTATAACTAAAACTTTAAGAATACAGAAGAAAGAAGATAAAAAGAAAAGAAGAACATGCTTTATATAGTACATCAAGAAATCTTGTTGAGTGTTTAATCATGTAATTAGTTGATAAATTAAATGATTTATTATTTTGATCAATCTCTCTTCTTATAAAATCACTTTGACGTGATTAGCTGCAAGCATATATTTAATAACTTAAATGACATCAATTATTAAAATGACATGAATCATCAAAATAATATGAATTATCAAAATGACATGAATCATCAAAATAACACTACTGACATTGATTATTCTGATTCTATATGCTCAATTTTATATGCTCAAGCGCATGCAAAAGCAAGATATTAAATTAATAAATTTATTATCTAACTAGTTATTTAATCATTTATAATAATAATAATAAATTCATACACTCTTGTGACATCAATTAAATCAACTCATGAGAAACTTTATACTATCTGTATCAAGTGAACAAAACTCTCTGAGATAGAAAATCACTTGCAGTCTACATGATTGCTTCACGCAGTTGAAACAATAAGTTTTGAGACTATGTATTAAATTTATTCACGTTGATTGCATGTTAAAGAACAAATGTTCTAGTCACTTTAAATTGTTTCAAGAGCTTCATTTTCATCATCATCTTCGCTACTGCTCTGAGATTCTTCGTGATAGCGACGATTATTTAATAGTTTAAGAAGTTTGCATTTTGTAACATTCTTGATTGCAGATGCAATCAGTTCAAGCAATGCATAAGTACATGCTTCATCGTCTGATGACTTTATTTGCAGTCATATCACAAGCTATTTATGTCTGAAATGTTTCTAGAGTGCAAATAAGTGTTCAAATCTATGCATTTGATTCTGATATGCATTATGAGAATGCTTTCTGCTTTTTGAAGATCATCTTGCATCTTAATCATCTTATTGCTCAGATGTGATCTTTGTGCTGAAATTATGTTGATATTTGCAACATATTCTTTGTACTTTTCTCATCATTGATTTCATTGATCTTTGTGATACTGCGTTATTGCGATGCTATCACTCGTTGAAATCATTATGAAGAAGAAAATATGTCATCTGCATCTTGATTGTATCTTCGCATCTTCTTGAATGAAGACATTCAGAAGTACTATTTTCTTGATGACGAGTAAGCAAGAAATGACGTGATTAACTCTCGTTAAATGAGCATATATTAGTTTTCATGCTTATCTGATCTTTTGCATTCAATTGTTGACTTAACTGTGTAGCATGATCTTGTTTTGTAGCATGTTCAAATAAACATGTAGCGAACTCATGTATGTTTCTGTCTTTAAAGTTTCAATGTTTACTCTTTTGAATGCTTCTGCTACGTGATGCAAAGTCTGATTCTGAAGTATTTCTAGTTTGCATTCTTTGCTCAACAGTTCATCTTTCTTGTCACGCTGATGTCAGACTGATGCTTCAAATGCAATTTCTGATTTCACTACTGCTGAGTATACTTGTTTCGCTTTTGTGAAGATAGCTTTTCATGTGAAGATTTCAAAATGACTAAGTGTCAGCATTCTTGTGATGTGATTTGTCTCTATTTATCAAAGATGCACATCTCATTGCAGTTTCATGTTCAGTTATATTTCTAAAACTTGTACATCTGATTTCAATTTAATAACTGAGCTTTCTATTTATATGCTAATCATCATGTTGAATCTCTTCGATTTTCTAGTGAAATGCATGAGCTCATACTTTTTTGATGCAAACGTTGCGTTATGAGTGCAAGCTCATTTCACACAGACGTTGTATGCTTTGCTCAGTGTTTTGCAAATTTCTTTAGTGAATTTCTTGTAGACTAGAATGTTAATATCATTTATGAAGTCAAGCACTTCAATTTTAATTCTCAGTGTTTTGCATTTTTCAATTAAACTTACGTTGAAGAATAGAAAAAGAATCGATGAAATGAAGAATTTTTGCAATATGCTTGCGTTTATCTTGCGCATGTCACTCATTTATTCATCAAATATTAGCGACGTTTCTTGATTCTTTAAAAAGCTGTATGTTCATTCAATTATGTAGTTTAACGTTTTTTTCATTTTCAACGTATGCAGAAGTCTGACGTGTAAAACTTAATTAAACATTTATTGAAAATATATTGCATACATTGCATGCAACATACATAAGACACGATTTCTATGCTGATTTTTCTCTTAGCAAGAAGTAGTTTCTTGCAGCAGATTCACAGTTTAAGATGAGTAAAATCTTTCATTACTTAAATTTCAACAGTTTACTTCTTAAGCATGAATTGCAAATGTTTTGTCAGCGATATGCATGTGTATTGCAGTCGATTTCTTTTTTAATCACATTGACATGCGCTATTGTTTTCTCAAGTTATACAAATGATGTTTTTGACTAAAGATTGATTTTATCATCAAGACATTCAAGAGTCAGAGTTCAGTAAAGAAATAAGATTCTTAAGATTAATCATTATTATTATTGTATATCACATCTCGCAAACACTTGCTTCGCTTGTAAGACATGCAACTTATTTATTTTGTATTATTTATAAAAATCTTTCTTATACAGATTAATCATGTCTTGCAAAGATGTTCATATGTTACACTTTTAATCAGACAACGTAGTTCAATCATTCTTTACTAATTCGCTTATGTCTTTCTTCTTTTAACAAAGTCTTCTCGTCAACATATTATTCATATATAGAATGTTTGTATCTGAACATTTGTTAAATGATATTAATGAGATTCTCAAGTTTACTCATGTTAAACTTAATGAGTCTTGTGAGTTGTTTATATCATAGTAACAGACACGCAGTCTTAACAAAATCTATACATAGTTAGCATGTAGATTTAAAGAATATTCATGATTCAAGTTCTTTTTGCTAATCATTTTCAACAAATCAAATGCAAAAGTGTTCTGTTTCAATTCTTATCATCATGATGATAAGATATTGAATTGAATGATTTTCATAAGTAATTTTTCTCGTAGTTCTGCATTCTATTTAACTTTCTCATCTGCATGCAGATTGCTTATAACATGCGCATTGAGATTATCAAAGTTTACGTGATCATGAAAACTTTGCATGCAATTAATACACAGCGCTTCATCATCATGCAGCGCTTTAATGTCATTCAAACTTTTAATAATCTTTAGACTTTACTGTAGTTAAACAGTAAATTCATAGTCAGCATTGCATACAGATGAGTTTCATTGCTGATCATTTAATCATTTATTTGAACGAATTGTTGACTATGTAGAATATTCAATAGAGAATCATAAAGAAAGTCATGAAAAGTGCTTAATAGAAAAACATGAAGAGTGTTTAATAAAGAAACATGAAAAGTGCTTAATAGAAAAATATGAAGAGTGCTTGATAGAAAAACATGAAGAATGCTTGATAGAAAATCATGAAAGAAATCATGTAGAAAGCACTGTTCAACTCATGTTATACGCTTGATCAACAAGTAATTTGAAGCATGTAGAAAGTTTGATAAAGTATTTGATAGAAAGTTTAATTAAAAGCTTGATCAAAAGCTCAGTAAAAAGCTCACTAGAAAGATCAGTAGTAGAAAGCTCAATTGAAAGCTCATTAGAAAGCTCACTAGAAAGCTCAATCAAAAGCTCAGTAAAAAGCTTAGTAGTAGAAAGCTCAGTAGAAAGATCAGTAGAAAGATCAATCAAAAGATTAGTAGAAAGATCAGTAAAAAGATCAGTAGAAAGATCAGTAGAAAGCTCAATTAAAAGATCAGTAGAAAGTTCAATTGAAAGCTCAGTAGAAAGCTCAGTAGTAGAAAACTCAGTAGAAAGATCAGTAAAAAGATCAGTAGAAAGCTCAATTAAAAGATCAGTAGAAAGATCAGTAAAAAGATCAGTAAAAAGATCAGTAAAAAGCTTGATCAAAAAATCAGTAGAAAACTCGATTGAAAAATCAGTAGAAAAATCAGCAGAAAGATCAGTAGAAAGTTTGATATTAAGTTATGAAGAGTGCATTCTATTGAGTCAATTAGCATTATTTCATACGAAATAAAAAGTAGAAACTGTTTTACAAAGAAAGAAAGAAGTGAGAAGAAGTAAATACTCTGAATCTTCTGAATTTTCTAGCGTCAATCTTCAACTGAGAGCGAAGATTACTAATCACAGAGATAACAGTACTGTTTTCAAGTCATGTAGAAAGCATTGTTTGAAGCACTGTTTAATGTGTTTTATGCATTCAATTGACGCGTTTGATAAAGCGTTTGATAGAGAGTTTGATAAAGTGTTTGATAAAGTGTTTAATAAAGTGTTTAATAAAGTGTTTAATAAAGTGTTTAATAGAGTTTTTGATAAAGAATTTGATAAAACGAGTAAATGAAGCGAGTAAATGAGTGAGCAGATGAGTGAGTAAATAAGCAAGTAGAATGATAAGCATGTAGAATAGCGAGTAGAATGATGAGTATGTAGAATGATGAGTAGAATGATGAGTATGTAAAATGATGAGTAGAATGATGAGTATGTAGAATAATGAGTAGAATAATGAGTATGTAGAGTGACGAGTAGAATGATGAGTATGTAGAATGACAAGTAGAATGATGAGTATGTAGAATGATGAGTATGTAGAATGATGAGTAGAATGATGAGTATGTAAAATGATGAGTAGAATAATGAGTATGTAGAGTGATGAGTAAAGTGATGAGTATGTAGATAAATGAGCATGTAGAATGCAAAGAACGAAGATGTTGTCAAACTGTTTAATGATGCTGTTAATCATTTAATCATTTATATGCAAAGATAAATGATTCAATTTATCAGCTATTAGATTTAAGTACAAGATTAATGATGTAATTAAGTGATGTTTGATTGAATCTTTGATCTAATCAGCTGTCAATGATGTCAACGATGTCAACATGATGATTAACTGCATGTGATTGACTAATTAGCACTCAAGAATTTGTCAATGTAGTTACTCAGATTTAACGTTAGTTTCAAAGAAAACATATTGAAACATAAGAAAGATGTTGATTCAAAAGATGTTTATAACATAAAGAAATGTGTTTATCATGAACATTTATTAACTAATTGTATCACAAAGAAGTGTGTTTGTTTAAAAGACAATAGAAGCTGATTAAAAGATGCTAGAAAAGAAAAAAGATGTTAAATCATATTTGAGTCAAATTTAAATCAAATTTAAATCAAATCTTGATTAAATCTTAATTAGTTCTAATCAATATGCAATCAACTTGCTAATGTTGATTGTATAATGATTAAAGTTAAATCTTTAATCTTATTTAATTTTGATGCATTTGTAACATATTTTAAAATAAGATTTCAACATTATGAATTCATTCTTTATGTTTTCTGAAGATTTTTATTTTTAGTTTTTTATTTCTTCATTAAGTGCATGCAGTCTATGACTATGACACTGTTTAGACGCTGTGTATATTCTAAATTACATGTAATCTAGTCATAATCGCTGCTGTATATCTTTTCATTGATCAATCACATCGATAGTTTGCGCATATGAGCGCATAAACTGTTTATATGATCAAGTGATTACATAAACAACTCAAAATTGTGAAAGCTGATCACTTCAACGTGAACTTTTAACTTGTTTGTATGATCATTAAGTTAAGTCAACTAATTGAGCTTTGATCTATGTAAATGAAAGTTGATCACTTTGACGTAAGCTTTCAAGTTCGCTGTATAATCATTCAGCTGAATGAACTAAATGAGCTTTGATTTATGTATTTGCAACGCATGTAAATCGATCAGAAAATCAAAAAATCGATCGATTTACTGCATCACGCAAGCGTGTAGATGTGCAAAAGCTGAGTCGTGCCTTTGCAGTATATATGTGTGTGACGTATATGAGTTGCAGCGCATGCGCAAAGACGTTGCTGTTGTTCTGTGTATATGAGCAAAGACTGTATCATGTCTTTGCAGTGTATGTATTTGCGACGCATGTAAATCAATCAGAAAATCGAAAAATCGATCGATTTACTGCATTGCATCGATGTGTATGTGCACAAAAGCTGAGTCGTGTCTTTGTAATGACTGTGTGAATGTTGTATATTAGTTGCAACGCGTGCGCAAAGACGTTGCTGTCGTTCTGTGTATATGAGCAAAGACTGTGTCGTGTCTTCGTAATGTATGTGATTGCAATGCATGTAAATTGATCTGATAAAGCGAAAAATCAATTGATTTACTGCATCATATGTGCATGTAGACGCGCAAAAGCTGAGTCGTGCCTTTGCAATGTGTATGTGTGTGATGTATATGAGTTGCAGCGCATGCGCAAAGACGTTGCTGTCATTCTGTGTATATGAGCAAAGACTGTGTCATGTCTTTGCAGTGTATGTGATTGCAATGCATGTAAATTGATTTGATAAAGCAAAAAATCGATTGATTTACTGCATCATGCAAACGTGTAGATGTGCAAAAGCTAATTCGTGTCTTTGCAATGTATATATGTGTGATGTATATGAGTTGTAGCATGTGTGCAAAGATGTTACTGTTGTTCTGTGTATATGAGCAAAGTCTGTGTCATGTCTTTGCAATGTATGTATTTGCGATGCATGTAAATTGATCAGAAAATCGAAAAATCAATCGATTTACTGCATTGCATCGATATGTATGTGCGCAAAAGCTGAGTCGTGCCTTCGCAGTATATGTATGTATGTTGTATATGAGTTCAATGTATGAATAAAGCGCTGTTACTGCTCTGTATGTGATTGCGCTGCATGTAAATCGATCTGAAAATGCGAAAAATTGATCGATTTACTGCATCACATCTGTCTATATGTGCACAAAAGCTGAATCATGTCTTTGCAATATATATGTGTATGTTGTATATGAGTTCAACATGTGAATAAAGCGCTGTTACTGCTCTGTGTGTGATTGCGCTGCGTGTAAATCAATCTGAAAATGCGAAAAATCGATCAATTTACTGCAACAAATCTGTCTGTATATGCGCAAAAGTTGAGTCGTGCCTTCACAGTATATATGTATATGTTGTATATGAGTTGCAGCATGTATGCAAAGACGTTGCTGTTTTTCTGTGTATGTGCAAGTTTCAATGTGTTAATGATTGCATTGTTATTGTCTCGCTTTTTGACTGTGTATGAGCTCAATGCATGAATAAAGCGCTGTTACTGCTTTGTCAATGTTAATGAGATTGTTCAGCTCTTCTGACAAGCATAGCTTGCAAAAGATTTGTAGTCAGCATCTCATACAGATAAATCTTGTTGTTGATCTTTCTGATGATTTTGTTATGATACTTCTTCAAAAACATTGAAAATCTTTGCTTTTGCAAAATTATTTCATGAAAATTTCATTTCATCTTCATTAATACTATAAAAATGATGTGTAAATCATTCAAGTTTTTCATGAGAACTTAAGTGAAAGCTTAATAAATTTTCTTCATTATTTTAATGACTTTTAAAATCTCAATCTTTGATTAAATAGTTATTAACTTTTGTTTCTTTTGCAATTCATCATGTTAAAGCATTACTTGAGTTAGTTATTTATTAATATCAAGAAAGAATTCATTTTCTACTGTTATGAGTTTGCATAGAATAAATTATATGAGTGTATTCTAACTAGAAGTTCAAAGCTGAAGAAGAAAGAAGATGCAACACGTTGTGAGTTTTACTTATGAAAACACGTTAAATCACTAGCATGTCAACATCAGTTCTATACTAGTTTATAATAGTCTAACATGATTTATGTTAAATTAACTTGAAGTGCACACTTGCAACATTATCTTCTCTCTTCATTTAACAATGTTTTCATTGTTGCAGTTCAATCAATCTTTCTTAAGTTGATTTCTATCTTAACTTGTTTAAATATCATTCATGAAAGTTATTTATGATCTTTAAGCATTCTTTGAATTCACTTTCATTAACGTTGTATCAATGTAAATTGACGTTGTATTCTTTTCAATTGACATGATATTGTAGTCATTTATCTCGTTTGTCATGTTTAAAGTTCAGTATGTTCTTCACTTTTCATTTATCTTTGTCATCAATCATTTTAAAGTCAGATGATTCATTTCATTGTTTATTCAAAGAATTCTTTGAATTTAATTGCAGCAGATTTAATGCAAACTTTGAATGTATCTTCATAGTCAATAATAGTTTCAATCAATAAACATTTTCAATCTTGAAGAATTCTAGCATTTTATCATTTAACTTCTTTAATGATTGTGAAATCATTATGTTTCTAGAATTCAAAAACATCATGTCATTAAATCATTTTCTTTCAATGCTTGTCAATCTGTTTCTTTATTATGATGATTGACAACAACATTTATCTGTATGAGATGCTGACTATGAATCTTCTGTAAGCTATGCTTGTCAGAAGAGCTGAACAATCTCATTGACAAAGCAGTAACAGCGCGATATGTGCATGTTACGCTCACATACACAGATTAAGCATTGCATTGCGATGCTTACAAACAACAAGATCATGTAATCAAATAATCATGAGATCAAATAGCAAACAAAAGCTCACGTCAAAGTGATCAGCTTTCACAATATACAGATTAAGCATTGCATCACAATGCTCATAAACAACTCAAAGCTTATTTAGTCTGCTCAACTAAATGATCAAACAATGAATGAAAGCTTACGTCAAAGTGATCAACTTTCACAATACATTGATTGCTCATTTAACTCACTCAACTAAATGATTAAACAGCAAATTTGAAAGCTTACGTTAAAGTGATCAACTTTCACAATACACAGATCAAGCATTGCATCGCGATGCTCACAAACAATTCAAAACTCATTTAGTCTGTTTAACTAAATGATTAAACAGTGAATGAAAGCTCATGTTAAAGTGATCAACTTTTACAATACATTAATCGCTCATTTAACTCGCTCAGCTAAATGATTAAACAGCAAATTCAAAGACTTACGTTGAAGTGATCAGCTTTCACAATACACAGATTGAGCATTGCATTATGATGCTTACAAACAACTCAAAACTCATTTAGTCTGCTTAACTAAATGATCAAACAGTGAATGAAAGTTCACATTGAAGTGATTAACTTTCATAACACATTGATTGCTTATTTAACTCACTCAGCTAAATGATCAAACAGCAAATTCAAAAGCTTACATCAAAGTGATCAGCTTTCATAATTTCGATTTGTTTATATGATCATTTAATTATATAAACATATCACATGCTCATATGCACATTCTAATGATCTGACTGCTCAATGAAAAAATATACAGCAGCAATTATAACTAGATTACATGTAATTTAGCATATACATAGCGCTTTAATGCTACTATTTAAATAAATAGCATCGTGTTTCATAGTTTTAGACTGCATAAGCACGTAAAACTTGAAGAAATAAAAAAAATTTCTTCATTATGACTTTGACTCTTGATAAGACTTGCTTAATCAATTTTTTTTTCTTCAAGTTTTACGTACTTATACAGTCTAAAACTGATCAGCGATGAAACTCATTTATACATGATGCTGACTACAAATCTACTGTTTAGCTACAGTAAAGTTTAAAAATTATCAAAAGTTTGAATGACATTGAGATGTTACATGATGATGAAGCACTGTGTGTTGATTGCATGCAGAGTTTTCATGATCACGCAGACTTTGATAATCTCAATGTGCATGTTATAAGCAATCTGCATGCAGATGAGAAAATCAAATAGAACGCAGAACTACGAGAAAAATCGCTTATAAAAATTATTTAATTCAGTATCTTATCATCATGATGATGAAAATTGAAACAAAACATTCTCGCGTTTGATCTGTTGAGAATGATTAGTAGAAAGAACTTGAATCATGAACATTCTTTAAATTTACATGCTAACTACATATAAATCTTGTTAAGACTGTGTGTCTGTTACTACAACATGAGCAACTCATGAGACTTGTTAAGTTCAACATAAGCAAACTTGAAAGTCTTATTAATATCGTTTAACAGATGTTCAGACACAGATATTTTATACATAAGCAATATGCTGATGAGAAAACTTTGTTAAAAGAAGAGAAACACAAGCAAGTTAATAAAGAATAATCGAATTACATTGTCTGATTAAAAGTGTAATATATAAACATTTTTGTAAAACATGATTGATTTGCACAAGAAAGATTTCTACAGATAACATAAAATAAATGAGTTGCACATCTTACAAGCGAAGTGAGCATCTGCAAAGCATGATATACAATGATGATGACTGTCAATCTTAAGAATCTTATTTCTTCACTGAGTTTTGACTCTTGAATGTCTTAATGATAAAGTCAATTTCTAGTTGAAAACATCATTTGTATAGCTTGAAAGAACAGTAGCGTGTATTGATGTGATTAAAGAAGAAATCGACTGCAATACACATATGTATCGCTGATGAAATGTCTGCAATTCATGCTTAAGAAGTAAATTGTCGAAATTTAAGCAGTGAGAGATTTCACTCATTTTGAACTGTGAATTTGCTGCAAGAGAAAAATCAGCATAGAGATCATGTCTTATGTATGTTGCATGCAACGTATGCAACATATTTTCAATAGAGCACGACTCAGCTTTTGTGCATTTACACGTCTGCATGATGCAGTAAATCGATTGATTTTTCGCTTTATCAAATCAATTTACATGCATCGCAATCATATATACTGCAAAGACATGACACAGTTTTTGCTCATATACACAGAACGACAGCAACATCTTTGCGCACTCGCTGCAACTAATATACAACATTCACATAATCATTGCAAAGACACGACTCAGCTTTTGCACATCTACACGCTTGCGTGATGCAGTAAATTGATCAATTTTTCGATTTATCAGATTGATTTACATGCATTGCAATCACATACACTGTGAAAACAAGACACAGTCTTTGCTCATATACACAGAATGACAGCAACGTCTTTGCGCATATGTTGCAACTCATATACGTCATACACATATACATTGCAAAGACACAATTCAGCTTTTGTGCATTTACACACTTGCGTGATGCAGTAAATCGATCGGTTTTTCGATTTTCTGATCAATTTACATGCGTTGCAAATACATAAATCAAAGCTCATCTAGTTCGTTCAGCTGAGTGATTATACAGCGAACTCAAAAGCTCACGTCAAAGTGATCGACTTTCATCTACATAGATCAAAGCTCATCTAGCTCACTTGACTTGATAATCATACAAACAAGTTGAAAGTTCACGTTGAAGTGATCAGCTTTCACAATTTTGAATTATTTATATGATCACTTGATCATATAAACAGTTCACACGCTTGTATGCGCAAACTATCAATGTGATTGATCAACGAAAAAATTTAAAGCAGCGACTTTGATCAGATTACATGTAACTTAGCATACACATAGCATCTAAACAGTGTCATAGTCATAGACTGCATGCACTTAATAAATAAAAAACAGTCTAAAACTATGAAACATGATGCTATTTATTTAAATAGTAGCATTAAAGTGCTATGTGTATGCTAAATTACTTGTAATTTAATTATAATCATTGTTGTATATTTTCTCATTGAGTAGTCAGATTGTTAGAATGTGCATATGAGTGTATGATATGTTTATATAATCATGTGATCATATAAATAAATCAAAATTATGAAAGTTAATCACTTCAACATAAACTTTCAAATTTGCTGTTTGATCATTTAGCTGAGTGAGTTAAATAAGCGATCAATGTGTTGTAAAAGTTAATCACTTCAACGTGAACTTTCATTCATTGTTTAATCATTTAGTTGAACAGATTAAATGAGCTTTGAATTATTTGTAAGCATTGCAATATGATGTTTAATCTGTATATTATGAAAGCTAATCACTTTGATGTAAACTTTCAAATTTGCTGTTTGATCATGTAGCTGAGCGAGCTAAATGAGCGATTAATGTATTGTGAAAGTTGATCACTTTGATGTAAGCTTTCATTCATTGTTTGATCATTTAGTTAAACAGACTAAATGAGTTTTGAATTGTTTGTGAGCATCATGATACAATGCTCAATCTGTATATTGTGAAAGTTGATCACTTTAACGTGAGCTTTCATTCGCTGTTTGATCACATGATCATTTGATCATGTAATCTTGTTGTTTGTGAGCATCGCAATGCAATGCTTAATCTGTGTATGTGAGTGTAACATGCGCATATCATGCTGTTACTGCTTACTTAATCAATGTTAATAATCATTTTATATGTTTAAATATATTCTTTGCTTTGTCTGCTTCAATTTTAGCTTAAGTGATTTCATATTCAATTGAGTTTGAATCAAAGCTTATATGAAAGTGAAAGTTCTTATTCAAAAAGAACATCAACTGTTTAATTGATGATGAAATAACATTGTTATTAATAACTTCAATCATGAATAATTAAATGAATCAATCATCTTGCATATATGAGTAGTAACTTCATAGATATCATTCTACATTCTGATTTACTCTTTCTGTCTGATCATCAATCTGAGAATGATAATTAATGAATAGTTTCATCTTGATGTTTAGTCTCAAATATAAAGACTTTCAAACAATTAATATGAATTGAGAATCATGATTGAACATTATTAATCTTGATAGTTCATGAGTTCTAAAGACTCATATCAACAGTAGCTTGACTGTTTATTCTGCGAAGATTTTTTTATCATCTGATCAACATAATATATAATGTTATTTCTTAGACAATTGATTTATGACTGTCAGAATCGCGTTGTTTTCATCACTTTCTGATAGATTGATAATGAAGTTTAATAATATATTCTATCATCGCTGCTTAAGTATGAGCAATGACTTTAGCAATTCATTAATTTGATCTCTCAATGCTTTTGATTTACAATAAATGTAACAGTTTTGAATGTAGTGCTTGATCATCATTCTCATCTTCAATCAGCAAAATGATTGTCTCAGCAAGTTCAATGTTCAATTCATGTCAAAGTGATCATTGATCAAAAAATCATGTGCTTTTCTTATCAATCAAATAATCATTGACTGAGAAACTTATAGTTTATCATCTTTTCAGAGTACTTTATCAAGTACTTTTCTTCTTGATTAACTTTTATTAACTGCAGCTTAAATTTGTCGTTTGACAATAGTATTTAATGCTAATATAGCTTTCAATCATTATTTGCTTTAACTGACTTAACGTCTGACATTCTGATCAGCATGTTGACTTTCAGATTCTGTTTTTTCGACTGATATATGATCTTGAAGTTATATTCAAATAACTTCTCAGCTCATTTAACTTGTCATCTGATCAGTTTTTTGATGATCATGAAGTACTTCAAATTCAGATGATCAATGAAGATCTTGATCAAAATATTTATATATTTCAATTTGAAGCATCAATGTTTCAAACAGTGAATAATGATTAGCAGTTCTTTGTCATAAATCTCGTAGTTGCATTCTGTGAAAATCGTGTTCTTACTATAAAAGATCATTGAATGTAGAATGTTTTCATTATCATATTGAGACAATACTTTGTCGTTCACATAGTTCAAAAAGTTTATTTTCAGAATAACTTTTCTGATCAAGTTGAAATGCTTCAGAACAAAAGCTGTTATCATTTGTTACTTTAGTTCTTCAAAGATTATCTGACAAATTTCTGTTCATTTAAAGAAATGATTCTTTTAAGTCAGCTTTATCATAAGTTGAACAATCTTTGAGAAGTTTTTTATGAATCATTGATAGAAATTGCAAAAGTCAATAAAGATCTGCACATGAATCAATGATCATGACACTTTTCAGCTTCAAATTACATCTACTTTTCAAAAGTTCATTTGCAAATTATTAATAAATATTAATAGTTTAAGAAATAAGATTTTTTGAATCTTGAATTTGCACTTGTCAATGTTTATCTGCAGATCAGCTTCATGAAGCTTGTTTAACACTTTTTTCACATAAGTTCTATGTTTCTTCAAGATTTTACTGTAAATAAGAATATCATTCAAATATGTCTGACAGAATTTATGCAGACAGTCAAACAATACATCATTAATATAATGCTGAAAGAACGCAAGTTTATTGATCAATTTGAAGAGCATTACTTTATACTTGTAAACATCAAACATCTGCAATTTGTAAAAAGTGACAGAGACAGATTTTAGCGCTTTTAGTGATCAATATTTCAAATATTCATTTAATCTCATGTCTTAGATTTGCGTCACTTTTAGCTGATGCATATTCATAAAAGCGTCAACATCTCTAGAACTTCTAAAAGCGCAGTATGTCTATTTATTATTTGATTTAACAAATACGATTTTGACATTTGTAGTAATTAAAGTCGCAATGTCAAATAATATTATTGAAGCATATAATTCACTGTTATCTTTGCACGATCTTTCTTTGTTAAGATCATCATCAACGATCAAGTTATCAAATGCGCAATTATCATACATTGCAAACATAGCTTTAATGTTACACAGACTGCTCAAAGTGTTCAATGTATCTTTTGTTCTTTAATAATCAATGTCATCATAAACATTTTGATGATTCTTCTCAATATTGTCACTCTTTTCTTATTGTGCATTCACATTATTTCTAGCACTATGTTCTTTTATGACAGCATCTGCAACATAAGCGCTTACGCATTCTTAAGCAAGATGTTCAAAGTATTTAATCAGTGCATTCACATCACTATTAGTATCATGTTTTTTTCATGTAAGCACATGTGACAGAAGTGCTTTCGCAGTATGAAGCAAAATATTCACTTTGTTTGAATCATTTGATTATAATGACTACTGAATGCAAGGCTGAAATTATTACTAAAACCAGACACTATTACTCGCGAAGCTCACAATCAATTTACGACGATTGATTTAGTCTTTAGCAGCGAGAAAATACAGTTCATGACATGCAAGTGCAAGATACGAATCGATCTGCATCAGAGATTGAATCATCTTTTGATCGTCACAGAGCTATGTTTACAAACAATCTCAGTGCAACTCTTAACTTGATGACTTTGAAAGAAAATGAATACAGAAGCATTGAGTGCTTATCTGCAAATACATCTATCTTTGAAACGCTCTCTAGACGACAAGACTATGATGAATGACAGAGTGTGCAAGATTATCAGAGTGCTACAGAAAATCATCGAGAAATCTACTCTCTTGACAAAGTCATTAAATCGAGCAAGAGACTTTTGAAATCAAAGCTGCTTCGAAGTAGTAATGAAATCAAGACGACTGCGAATCATATGAAAAACGCAAGACACATTAGAAGCGTGAAATAAATATCTGAAGCACAACGATCATAAAAACAAAATCATTCGACAAACAAAACGCGCACACTTCAGAACACAAATGCATGAGCTGAGTGAAGCATTCAAATTGATATGACGCTTTGCAAAATAAGCTAGAATCGAAAGTCAGCTATCTAAAAAGCTTTCTCAGTTTTCGTCACTGAAGCGAAGCGACATTGATCATATGACAACGACGTTTGAGGAAAAAATCGAGATACTGCGAGGAAAGTTCTTTTTCTCACCTTCTCAAGCAAATGTCAGCGACATCGCAGAATCATTCATATCTCTGACAGTCTCATTCAATTCACGCATCACAGAAGATGAAGTGAAGCAGACAATCAGACGAGTAAAAGCAGACAAAGCATCAAGCGCTTCAGATATTTCAAACAGAGCGCTTCAAGTGAGTCTTGCAGAACTGATTTCAGTACTGACGAGTTTATTCAACGCATGCGTAACACACAAGTATCATTCGAAGCAGTTCAAAAAGACTCAGACAATAGTACTACGTAAATTGAAGAAAAGCGACTATATTGATTCAAAGACGTATCGATTCATTGCTTTGCTCGATATCATGAGCAAAGCGCTGAAGTCGATCATGATCAAAAGACTGAGTGACATAGTCGAGACTCATTGCATGCTAACAAATGCTCAAATAGAAGCGAGACGCAAGCAATTCGTAATCTTGACGTTAAATCTACTAGTAGATCAAGTTCACACAGTGTGAGACTGTGAAATCAAATATGTGATCTTCATGCTAAGCTTAGACGTCGTCGAAGCGTTTAATCAAGTCTCACACGTCAGACTTCTGCATACGCTGAAAATGAAAAGAACGTCGAGCTACATAATCAAATGAACACGCAGCTTTCTAGAGAATCGAGAGACGTTGCTAATATTTGACGAACAAACGAGCGACATGCGCGAGGTAAACGCAGACATATCACAGAGATTTCTCATTTCATCGATTCTCTTTCTATTCTTCAACGCAAGTCTAATTGAAAAATGCGAAGCACTGAGAATTAAAATTGAAGTGCTTGACTTTGTAAACAATATTAACATTCTAGTCTATGACAGATTCACTGAAGAATTCTGCAGAACACTGAGCAAAGCACACAACGTCTGCGCGAAATGAGCTTGCACTCATGACGCAACGTTCGCATTAGAAAAGTATAAGCTCACGCATTTCACTAGAAAATCGAAGAGATTCGACATGATGACTAGCATACAAATAGAAAGCTCAGTTATCAAATTGAAATCAGACGTACGAGTTCTAGAGATGCAACTGAACATGAAACTGCGATGAGACGCGCATCTTTGACAAATAGAGACGAATCACGTCACAAGAATGCTGACACTTAGTCATCTTGAAGTCTTCACATGAGAAGCTATCTTCACAAAAGCGAGACAAGTATACTCAGCAGTAGTGAGATCAGAAATTGCATTCGAAGCGTCAGTCTGACATCAGCGTGACAAGAAAGATGAACTGTTGAGCAAAGAATGCAGACTAGAAACACTTCAGAATCAGACTCTGCATCACGTAGCAGAAGTGTTCAAAAGAGTAAACATCAAAACTCTAGAGACAGAAACATACATGAGTTCGCTACATGTTTATCTGAACATGCTACAGAACAAGATCATGCTACACAGTCGAGTTGATGATCGAACGCAAGAGATCAAACAAGCATGCAAACTAATACGCGCTCGTTTGACGAAAGTTAATCGCGTCATTTCTCGCTTACTCGTCATCAAGAAAATAGTACTTCTGAATGTCTTCATTCAAGAAGATGCGAAGATACAGTTGAGACGCAGACGACACACTTTCTTCTTCACAATGATTTCAACAAGCAATAGCATTGCAATAACGCAGTATCACAAAGATCAATGAAATCAACGATGAGAAAAGTACAGAGAACGCGTCGCAGACATCAACGCAATCTCAGCACAAAGATTGCACCTGAGCAATAAGATGATAAAGATGCGTGATGATCTTCAGAAAGCAGAAAGCATTCTCGCAATGCACATCAGAATTGAACGCATAGATCTGAATGCTTATCTGCACTCTAGAAACGTTTCAAGCATGAATAGCTTGTGATGCAATTGCGAATGAAGTCATCAGACGACGAAGCATGTACTCATGCACTGCTCGAACTGATCGCATCTGCGATCAAGAATGCTACAAGATGCTGACTTCTCAAACTATTGAATAATCGTCGTCATCACGAAGAATCTCAGAGCAGTAGCGAAGATGATGATGAAAACGAAGCTCTTGAAGCAATTTAGAGTGACTAGAACACTCATTCTCTAACATGCAATCAATGCAAACAAATTTGATACATAGTCTCAAAACTCACTGTTTCGACTGCGTGAAGCAGTCGTGTAGACTGCGAGTGATTTTCTACCTCAGAGAGTTTTGTTCACTCGATACAGATAGCATAAAGTTTCTCATGAGTCGATCTAATCGATGTTACAAGAATGTATGAATTTATTATTATTATTATTATAATGATTACTGTGCTTGAGTTCTATTCTTCTTTAATTTCTTTCTTTTCACAAGTTATGTTTACAATGCTTTTCTTTCTCATCTTGCACATAAAGCTTTCATATTTCTTCTCATTGCTTAGAATCTTGTCTGTCTTGTCTGCTTTATATCACAAACGTTCATTCTTCTTCATGTTTAAAGCATTTCACAAATCATTAAACTTTCATTCTCAGCTGATCTTAATTGTTGTTGACTTGACATCATTCTGTTGTGCTATCATGAACTCATATTCATCGCTTTGCAATATAATACGTGATTGATCTTTAGTTTGTGATGTAGAGTGAAATCTCTTGCTAAGAATTTACTTCTTGCTGACTTAAACATCATCAGTTGATGATTCATTCTTTGTGTTCGATTCAATCAATCTCTTCTACATAGCATTAATGATTGAAGATTTAATAACAAGTTGCAATACATACAACTTTATTTGATAACAATGTAGAGTGAAATCTCTTGCTAAAAATTTGCTTCTTGCTGACTTGAACATCATCAATTGATGATTCATTCTCTGTGTTCAATTTGATCAATCTCTTCTATACAACATTAATGATTGAAGATTTAGTTATGAGTTGTGATATTTACAACTTCATTCAATAACACTACATCAAAGACAAGTAATATTAATCTTGAAGATTGAAAGATGAAAATGCTTTCTGAACTTAAGAATGTTTTCTTATGACTTGCGTTTGAATTGAGTTGCACATCATTTTCTAACTTGTATAATGAAAGATCATCAAGACAATTAACATATACATTGAGTACAGCTTGAATGTTTATAGTCACTTTGATATCATCATTATTAATCTGTTGCTTGATACAACATAGCAGAATCTTCAATATTGATTGTTAATGCTTGCAAACTTGTTGATTTTATGTCACATTAATGCACATTTATGTCACTGCGTGTTATCAAGTTCAGCTTCACTTCAATCACTTTAGTCACTGATATATGCAAATGTTTACTTATTCTTCACGTTCAATTTCTTAAACTTGTTTAATCTGTGCTTTTCTGATTCATATTCTCATATACAATGATTGATCATTGTCACTGCAATGAGAACGACATTAGTAGAAAGTGAATCAAAGAATATCTTCGTATATTCTTAATATGCTATTTCATCTCTGACTTTGCAGTAAAACTTCTGAGTCAGTACATTTGCTATGATTCTTGTGCAAAATCTGTCTTAAGAAGTTTTTCATGTTAGTTGATGTTGTAATGTTCAATTAGTACATATCTGATCATACGCAAAGTCATCATTATTTAGCAAACTCTGTATCAAATTCTTTTGCACTTTTCTTGTGAATTGCTTTTATCAATTGTATTCACTCTCGACTATGATTTGTACTTAACTCAGTACACTTGATCATCACGTCTCAAAAAAGTCGTACATCTACTTAGTATGAATCTTATTTGCAACGAAAGATCTGAGCATGTTATTTTTCAAGTCTCTGTCTTTGTTGAAATGTTCTTTACTTCAGAACATTTGTAATCTGACTTCTTGCTTAAATGATTTGCAATCTTCTTTCATACTTTTTTCATTTTCTTACTAAGTCATTCTTTTTTGACGTTTGATCATGAACTGCTGTTGTTATTAATATGATTGCTCAATATTCACGCAAGTAAATAATGAGTGCAAATCTCAACAATCAACTCATAATCAATGATGAATTAACATTTAATTCAACGTGATATTTTTTCTCATAAATATGATGTTATTGATTCTCAGTCTGCATTATTAACATCATCATCATCAAAATAAATTCTAGTATATCTGTTATTGATTGATTAAAAAGAATCAGACTGATTGATGTTGTATATATCAAGTCTTTGAAATGTTGTGACAACTTTGCAAAAGTACTTTCATTGAATGCTTTGATAATGTTCAATTCTATCTTTTTTGAATTAATCATTTATTCTTTTGAATTTTTAAGCAAATTATTACTTCAAGAGTGATACATCTGTCTTTGTTGAAAACTTCTTTCACAGAATCGCTGTTACTTGAGTCTGTTGCAATCTTGTTGTCATTGTGAATCTCTGTGTGTTCAATTACGCTGCGCTTTGATGATGATAATGTTTTGAAGTTGCTCATATGATGACATTTTTTCTGTAATGTTACTTAGTATCTTGATAAACTCATTATCATAAAGATCAACATATTTTCATGTTGCATTCAAGATGAAAGTCATTTGATGTGATTCAACAATGTATGATCGTTGAGAAAATTTATGCAACAAATGATTGAGAAGAAGAATAAAAGAGAATGTCAGATTACAAATAATTTTTTCTCATGATAAGAGAGAGATTTATCTTATTTTGAGCATTAAGAATAGTTCATTTAATCTTGATAAGAATTCATTGAATCTTTATCAATGTTGAATGAATTATAAGTCTTGTCATTGATTCTTGAAATTCTTCAATTATGACATGATCTTGCTATGTCATTTTATACTGAGAGTCTTGAGCATGAACATATTTTCTATAAACATTCTACATAATTTCTTCAATGATCAGCTGCTTGAATCAAGTATCACAAAAGATTTAAAATCTACAATCATTGTTTGCAGCAGACTGAATTGTAAAAAGAAAGCGAATAAACTCTTCTGCATGCATTTCTTTCAATGCTGTTTTTCATTCATGCTCATTGCTGATATATATTCTTGCAAATTCAGTTCAATCGTATATCATTGTATCTATGATACAATCATAATTCAGCTCATTCTCAATTAACTTTATAAATCTGTTGTATTTCATGTCATTGATGTGAATTGAGTTCTTCATTGATTTACATTTAAGAAAATCTTATGATTTGCAGCATATGCTATAATTAAGATCATGACTGATCTGTATTATGAAATTTTTGACTGATCTGACTGATACTGATTGAGATTTCTTGAGATCTCATTCATTGCAGACAACATAACTCAAAAGATGTAAATGTGTCTTCAGTTGAAAAAATGATGAAGAATTGTACTTGAGATTATTTTATCATGTTTCTCTGATTCTAAGTTGTCTTCTTACATTGTAATTTGATCATTGTGTCATGAACATTAACATAAAATCACTTCTTGATCTTGTGACATCATTGAATATAATATGAAACATATGATATATGACTTCAAACGTTGATCTGATGATCTTTTTTGACTTGTTTATATTTAACTTTCGTTTTGTAAGCTGAAGAGATTTCATCTGATTTCGTATTCACGTCTTCAATTACGTGTATTCAAACTCATCAATGTTGAATTCTTCTTTCACTCTGTTTATCAATCATTTGTAATGTATATACTCTTTACATGACATTTTCAACAATGCATTCATTATACTAAAGAGAAGACTTGATGTTTGTTGAATATTTTCATGTCTATGATTAATGATCACGCTTATTACAAAAAACTTTAGCATCAGCAATTTATAACTTCAGAATTTGATTGATGTTACACTCGCTGTATCTTGTTCATGTGATACTTGTATAAACGAGGTTTTCGCGCAAACGAGGTTTCTGCGCACGCTAACTAAAACTATTTATATTAGTGTCATTTTTAGCACGCTAAACTCGATACTATCTGTTGCTAATCTTTCTAGGTTAAAGTGCGCAGAAATCTCGTTTGCGCGAGAATCTCATTTATACAAGTAACTGATATCAACTTTCAGTGATTTACTTACTGCTTAAACTCTCAACTAAATCTATGAAATATATATCAATTATCTAAAGTTTACTACTGAGTCATTCACACTCTTTTATAATACAATCGCTCGCGATCATCAAGTCAATTTTCTTTCAAATCAATTCATTAATATAGTTAACTTTGACTGACTGATTTCATGATATTAAATTTGTAGTTGATAATACTTTTGTAATAAGCAAAGCTTTGTTTGCTACATATATTTCATAAGAACAAAGCTTTTGTGAGATTAAACTTTGACTTTAATTCTCATCAGTTTATAATTGAGATTTCTGTTCATCAAGAAGAATTTGATTGAGCAAAGTCAAAAGATGATTATATTTCTTAGTTACTTAGTCGTGTAGCATCATTGACTTCAATGATTTTGTATATGCTTTGAAACATAAACATAATACATATACATTGTTTGATTTTTGTCTGCAATGAGATTGAATCAGTTTCAAATATCTTTAACTTTTGCATTTGAAGTAGTATTCTGTTATTCTTGTTTCTTTATGCAAGAAATTCTTCTTATATATTGAATTGTATAAATCTCTATCACTGAAGTTGTTAATGTAGAAGAACTTGTTTTTGTTTGACTCGCTAGAAATATTGTTTGCTGATATAACATGCACACTTTTCAAAATTGTATGCAAATGAAAAAATTGACTAGCTTTGAGTGAACAAAGATTTTTGACGTTATCTTTAAATCAGTGCTTTATCTCAATCATTTTATGCACAGCATGTTAAGTTCTTTCATTGCAAGATTTGAGTAGTTTGACGAGAGCATCATTGTGTCGTAGCTCATTATTTTTGTTGTCTCGATGCAACGAATTTATAATGAAAAGAATAAATCATAGCTGATCAAACAGTCAATCGTTTAACAAAGTTGAAACTTCAGTCGCTTCTTTTGATTTCTTCTGAATCAGAACATAATCACATCTTCAAACTTTCTTCTTTTTCTGTCAGTTCAATAAGCAGTATACTTTATCACTGACAAGATTCTCTAAGTCATCAACGTTTTTTTCATCTCATTTTCAGCATTGAAGTGATTCATGAACGCTTACATAGTATGATTTCACTCAGATTAAGTGTTTTTTCTTTTTGTTTAACTTTTTATTTGATATGACTTTCTCATCAACTATGTTGCAACACTTGCGCATGAAGACTATTAACGCGTTAAGAAGCTTTTCTATGTTCAGAATTTCAACTAAGATCAATGCATGACATCATAACTTTGAATTGAGTTTTATCTCTTGTATTTGATTGCATTGTGTCATGATGTCAGATCATTAACTCAATTTAGAGCATAAATTGTCGATATCTTAAATAATCTCGATTCATTGAACCTGTTTTGCAGTTCAATGAATCAAGTCATCAATCTAATCATTATCATCTTAATTTAGTCTCAGCAATTCTGTTTCAATCATCTTAGTTGTTCTGCAATCTTAAGTTAATAAAACTACTGTCTAGTCTTGATTCTGCTCGATTCATGTATATAAAAGTCGAGTTTTCATTCTTTTCTTTCACTCTTTGTCTTTTATCTTGTACATTATTTGATGTATTATTCTGTATCTAGTTCAAGTAATATAATAATCAATTCTTTATATTGATAGAATCTATGATTCAGTCTAGTCTTTGACACATTGTTTGTAAATGAATGTATCTTGAATTTTATGAAGACTAAAGATATGACTGAATCATATTATCATAGCAGTCAATGCATGCTTGTTGATCTTGCTTTGTCTTGTATCTTTGTAAAGAAGAATATTTTTCATTGCAAGAAGATTCAGATGTTAAGTATTATGATGCAATAACTGTCTTTGAAACGTTTCTCATTTATTGATGTGATTGAAAAAGATCTTTATTAAATGCTTATGTATGATCTCATTGTGCTTTGTATTGAAATTATCAGCACTATTGTATCTTTGAATTCAACTTGCATAATGTATCATTGCATGTAGTTTTGAAATGTTGAAATGATTGACGTCTGTATCTGAATGCTCAGATTGCAAATGATGAAAAACATTCTTTAGCTTGTTTAATCAAAAAAGCGCATGTTCAAGATATTGAAGAATTTCTTTGTTATTTAAATGATACTGAGCAAGTATCACGAAGTTTATCACTGCTTAAGCGAAGTAAATCGCTGCAGATGCTTTCGTGATCAGAAGCGATGCAATGACTGATATAAGCTGACATATAATTAACTTTCAATCTACATCAGTTTATTGCTTAATTGTACTATACTTAACAAATCTCTTCATGTCTTTAAATGACAAAATGACGTGAAATCTTTGATTCAGCTGAGCTGTTTCTGATGCATTGTTTAAAGCTAATCTGATTTCTTTTCTTCTTTGACTTGTACAAATACTTTCGTTGATGATTTGATTAAATCATAACATCAGATATAAGATGATTCTCTTAAGTAGTTGATGTAGCATGTTTATTATCATTGTCTCATGAATATTGATAAACATATGTAATCATGCAAAGTTTTTCATTGAATGTATTTAAGCAAAATCATTCTTGATCATATCATTCTTTCTTTGTTATTTCTGTTAATTTCTAGTGAACACATGCATTTAAATTGATCATGTCTTGTCTAAATTTTTGCGCTCATGAAATGACATTTGACAGATAAAACATTGTTGATTCATCTTGATGTTTGTGATTAATACTTATTTCTCGTAGTTCATTATGAATTTGATGATTATCAAATAACATTGTCTTATTTTATTGTTTATGCAAAGAATAAAAATGTTGTTTCTGAACATAGCTTCAACGACTGTTACGTGTAAGATCATGTATTAATGCATGATAATACATATTTAACATACGCTTGAGTATGATTAATAACATCATATGTCAAATCTTTGACTTGATATCATTATCAACTATGAGAAGAAATTTCAGAAGAATCAATCTCAATCGTTTTTAAGTATGTCTTGTGCATTAATTTAGATTTTCTATCATTGAATATATAAATCATGCAGATAGATCATTTTGATGCTTAATCAAGACTGTTTTATCAATGAAAATTAACAGTGATATCACGATAGCATTATCAGAAAGCTTCTTCTGCGTTTCTCATCATCAATCAGCAATATGTATTTTGTCATAAACTTAAAAGTTGTCAACATTATAATGTTGAATGAATGCATAAATCAGCTTGTCTTGAAATGATAAGTGACTCAACAAGAATTGAAATGTCTCAATGATGTTATAATACAAAATGCAGTGCTGCTCTTCTTGAACTTCTTTGTAACTAAATTCAACTGTGAATATTCAAGAATGTCACTCATTGCTTTTAATATCATATGAAATCTGATGTAGAAGTATCAATCACTTGTTCACATCATAAAAACTAACATGTTAATGTAAGACTTGCAAGCGCAAGTCTTGAAAAATTTGATTAACACTGTCTTTGATAATCTTTGTTTAATGAAGTCAATGAGTAAATGCATAATCTGCTTTACATTAAAATGAATAGTATTAATTGTTATTTATATTCTTGATCATTTGAGAGATCAACAACAAGATTTATTTGTACAAGATGCTGACTACAAATCTTTTGCAAGCTATGCTTGTCAGAAGAGCTGAACAATCTCATCAACATCAACAGAGCAGTAACAGCGCTTTACTCATGCATTGAGTTCACACACAGTCGAAAAGCAAGATAATAACAACATGATCGTTGACGTGTTGAAGCTTGCACATACACAGAAGAACAACAACGTCTTTGCATACATGCTGCAACTCATATACAACATATACATATATATTGCAAAGGCATGACTCAATTTTTACACACATATAAATAGACATGTTGCAGTAAATCGATTGATTTTTCGCATTTTCAGATCGATTTACACGCAGCGCAATCAAACACAAAGCAGTAACAGCGCTTTATTCACATGTTGAACTCATATACAACATACACACATATATTATGAAGGCACGACTCAGCTTTTGCACACATACAGACAGATGTGATGCAGTAAATCGATTGATTTTTCGCATTTTCAGATCGATTTACATGCAGCGCAATCACACATAGAGCAGTAACAGCGCTTTATTCATAGATTGAGCTCATATACAATATACACACATATATTGCGAAGACATGACTCAGCTTTTGCACACATACACATTGATGCAATGTAGTAAATCAATTAATTTTTCGATTTTCTGATTGATTTACATGTGTCGCAAATACATACACTGCAAAGACATAACACAGACTTTGCTCATATATACAGAATGACAGCAACGTCTTTGCGCATGTGCTGCAACTCATATACATCACACACATATACATTGCAAAGACACGACTCAGCTTTTGCGCATCTACATGCTTGCGTGATGCAGTAAATCAATTGATTTTTCAATTTTCTAATTGATTTACATGCGTTGCAAATACATAGATCAAAGCTTATTTAGTTCATTCAACTGAGTAATCATACAGTGAACTCAAAAGCTTACGTCGAAGTGATCAGCTTTCATCTACATAAATCAAAGCTCATCTAGTTGACTTAACTTGATGATCATACAGACAAGTTGAAAGCTTACATTGAAGTGATCAGCTTTCATAATTTTGAATTATCTATGTGATCACTTGATCATATAAACAGTTCACGCGCTCGTATGTGCAAACTATTGATGTGATTGATCAATGAGAAGATATACAGCAGCGATTATGACTAGATTACATGTAATTTAAAATACACACAGCGTTTAAATAGTGTCATAGTCATAGACTGCATGCACTTAATGAAGAGAAAAAAATGATTATTTGAGAATTCAAGCTCAACAACTTTGATACTTTCTTTGACACGTCAACTGTTGTTTCAACATCATGATCAGTTGTTTTGACGAAGATTTCAACTTGCAATGCTGATGATGTGAAGAGAAGTTCAGTCTGAAGTTGTATCATTTCGATTCTTGATGATATATGTTTCATATTCTAATTCAAATCAGCGCTATTCATCTCAGTGTTTATGTGATCTTTTGCAAAATCATTTATTAACATATATTCTTGATTTTCGTCTTTAATGTTCATTTAAACACTTTTATCATGAGAATCATTCAAATTTGAATCTTATTCTGCAATCTTATGATTGCGTCAAATGAGCTGCATCAAATTGCATGATGATGATTTTGATAATAATGATAACTTTCATTAGAAAATCTTTCGTGATTGATCATGCAAGCGAACATGACAGTGATGAAGATGACATTCAAGTTCGCTGATGTTGTTTATTTTCATTTCATATGAAGAGCATACGCGTTGCATTATCTGTAAATCATTGATTAGTGTTTTTATATAACTTGTATGAAGCAATGATGAATTGTAATGATTCTTTATGCTTGACTGTTTATCTGTGCATGAAATGTCAGTAATGAGATGAATCAAAAAATATCAATCGTAAAGTCAATGAATCACGTTTATTCAGAAGTTATTGACTTCAATTTGAATTCAATAGTTAAGATATATAAATCATATAAACTATATTTAACTAAATCATAAAGATAATGAAATTAATCACTTGAATAAATATCATCGCTATTCTCATGATTTAATTATTGTCATTCAAGATGCAATCATTTAAATCTCTTATGAAATGAGAGTAATGATTACTAATGTGTTATATATTTCAAGTTGAAGTAATCTTCAAAGTTTACAAACTTTATCTTGTCATCATCATTTATCTCGCTCTTGTCATGACTTGATGAGCAACTCAAGAAATATATGACTATGCATTTATCTTCTTCATCTTTATTTGAAATTCTTTAATAGCATGTCAATTGCACTTAAACTCATCATTGCTTCTTCTGAACTTATTATAAATGCAAGACTGTTTAGATTTTATAGTTGTCACTATCTGATGTACAATGAAGACTGAGAGAATTTGAGTATCAAAGACTAAAGACTTGAACTTAAATGAAGAGATTAGCTGATCAACAAATGTAAAGATGAACTCATTAGTCAAATAAGTGACAGTAACGAGCGAAGATGATTGTTGATGATGAGATGACATTGAAGATAATGTAGTTTTGTTTCAAAGAGTTTCTCGTCTGATGATTCTTTGTATAACGTTGACTGCTTGTTTAAGTGACAACAAGAATTTTGACGCATCTGATGACACATTTTGATTGAACTCGTCTATTACTACTGTCAATAGTTAAATTATGAGTTTAATTACAATGCACATATTAACGAATTAAATGTTGCTGCATACATTAACTTTAATGAAAGCATACTTGATGATGTTGCACTATAAACAATGTTTGCAATGAACTGACTGTTTGATGAAGACTTTAATTTCATCAATGAATCTTTATTTCTTGAGAATAAATGAAGTCATTCAACAACTAGATTGAATGAAGAATTATTGCAGTCAATCTTTTTGTCATCTCTTGAGATTGTTGTTGTTCAATATCATATTATTTTTAATTTTATCACTTTATGAGAATGATTTATATTTTAATGATAACAGATGCAAGTGAAGTTTTTACACTGCTCATGATAACATCATCAACGAGTAAGAAGATTGAGTATGTATGACTCATTTCTCTGCAAATGCTTCTTATGTTTGTTCTTTAAATGTTTTGCATGAGTAATGTTGTTGATCTGAATGAAAGCAATCAGTTAGCTGATACATAGAAGAAGCAACTCAAAATGATAATTAAGATTTCATCTTTTAACATTTGTATTTCTCTGTCTTTTCTTGATACTTTGAACTTGAAAGAAGTTTCATCATTTGTAATATAATTGCTGAGATTTTTATGAATTCATGAACTGATCAATTTAATGATGAACTCTCTCTTGTTACTATTCTGCAAATGAAACAGTATATTCTTCAGATTTCTTCAATCATTATGTTTCTTCAACATTTTTGTCATCTCAATTGATTAATTGAAGTAATGAACAATAGTCTGATTGCAAAGTGAAAAATGCATGTAGTTTCAGTTGATGCATCAGTTGAAAATCAAACAAGATTGATCACTACGTCAAAGCTCAAAGTCAAACTCGCTTGCATGATCAAATACTCTTGTATCTAAGTTGTGTGAAATCTTTCTATCATTAAGTACAATTGTTCAGTTTACAATATAAGACAGATCATATACATCTGAATCATCATCATAAAAGTTTACAGACTTCTTAATCATGTTCTCATTTATTTCTTCATTATATATTTCAGAATCAATTCTGTTCTTTTGATTATTATCATTGATACTCAAGATCTGTTCAAATCAATGCTGTGTATTATGTTTGAATTATGAGTTCAAATCAGTAAATAAAACAGTATCTTTAAAAAGATACTTGATGTTTTTTAAATTAAACTATTTGTTTCACGACTTTGTTTTATTTGTTTACTTTAAAACATTTAATATTCTCTTTACGACTGCTTTTTTGACAGATTCAAAAAATGAATGAAGTTCAAAAGTAGTATTTTTTTCGTCTTTTAACATGTTGAGTAATGAGAGCTTGTCTGACATTAATTATGATGTTTTGTATGCATTCAGTCAACACTATCTTCATGATAGTGTTATTTAATGTTTATTAAGTCACAAATAACATAAAGAATGATTGAGAAGAAAGTGAAATTATGCAATACATTTGAAAAATTGAAGTGTATGAGATTCAATGAACTTGAATAATGATTCTTTGAATCTGCTTTAATTTGAAAATGTCGTTCTTTAACATCTTGACTTAAAGAAAATTTCTTGACTTTCTTTGTTATCAAATCAATAATAACATCACATTTCAGTGATTTTATGATGATTGTCATCTCATCTTTTAATCATGTGAACTATGATTTGCATCATCAAGCGCTTGAATGTAATTTTCACAACAAGATGTTAAAGCTGTGCTACTCATGAAAGACTTTGAACAGAGTGCTTATCTTCATAACTGTATTCAGAAAGCAATTAATAGTAATATGAAAGTTATGCAATCATCAAATGAGTAAATGCAACACATCTTGATTGAACTACATGATTGATCTGCTCACTGACAATAAATGAATCGTTGTGATTCGTAATGCTCTTATAAAAGCAATTGCTATCACATTCTCATAAATTGCAACAGTGAAAGTGATAAACAGATTTGCTCAAAAGCATTATGACTTGCAGTGTGATACTGATTTTGTTAACAAATGTCATGATGTTAAAAGATGATCAGTTACGCTTTTTAAGCAAAGAAAATCTCAATTCAATATAAATAACTGATTATCTTGACAGATTCTGATCAAATTATGAAGATACATATCATATTTTCACTATAAATTGATTTATTTATTTTGAAGAACGTTTTCAGTATAGTTATAAAAGTCAACAAATGATCATTGCAGAAAGATTCAACATGAAGAATATGCAAATCAATGAAAATGTGACTGAGATGTTTATGATGCAGCTTGTTTACTCATGTCTCAAAGCAAAACATGATAAGCAATAAAAATGCAAACAATATTCATTGTATCATTTCTTTTATATTATTAGCTTGAATATAGTGAAGAATACAGTGTAAATAAGCATGATTCAATAAAAGATGAATAACAGCTTTATTATTTTATGAATGAAAGATAATCATCATATTAAAATTGAAATCAATCAACACTTTTATCATTTTAATTATATTTAATAGAAGAATACAATTCATCAACAAGATCTTACTCACTTTATTCAAGTGTATGCTTTTTTAAGAAACTTAACTTTCAAGACATCATAACAGTTAAATCAGAATTATTCTCATCTTAAAGACTTTTTATCTTTCATCATAATCAGATAATAATCTCAATTTAAGCTGCAATTATCAAGATTAATCATTCAATTTAGATTCACATCAATATAAAATTCAACATTTTGCAACTTTATCTCACTTTTTATCTTTCATCACAATCAGACAACAATCTCAATTCAAGCTGCAACTGTTAAGATTAATCTTTCAGCTTCAACTTACATTAGTTAAGAATTTTACATTCTGCAATTTTATCTCACTTTTTATCTTTCATCACAATCAAATAACAATCTCAATTCAAGCTGCAACTGTTAAAATCAATTATTCAATTTAAACTTACATCAGTCTAGAATTTTACATTCTGCAACTTTATCTTACTTTTTATCTTTCATCATAATCAGATAACAATCTCAATTTAAGTTGCAACTGTTAAGATTAATCATTCAGTTTAAACTTACATCAGTATAGAATTCAACATTTTGCAATCTCATTTCATTTTATCATCATACATTTTACAATCTCACTGCTTCTTATTGCTTCTTCATATTTAACAGCTTAACATCATCTCACATTATTACTTTACATCTTTCAACAAACATTTCATTATGATATTCAAAGAAAAGTTCAAAGCGACATCAATAAATAAAGATGCAGTGACTGATGTCATATATCATACATCTCAAGTGATAAAGCTTGAGAATGACAATTTCACTACTTTCATTTTAAATGATGAGAAAATGATGCAAAAAGCAGATTTAGCTGAGCATTAAAGCATCAAATATGTCATCTTTCAAGCTAAGATTATTTTCAAAATCAATGAAGTAGTTGAATTCGCAATTGATGCATTCAATTCTTTAAATGAGAATCTTTACATTACTTGCAAGATTGTGACAAAAATCTTAATGAATTAAACATTCAACATTCACTTTGACATTAAATTACATCAAGTCACATCATCATTATTCAAGAACTATCTTTCTATTCATAATATTTTACATAATTAAGTCTTTCGCTTACATTCAAATTCTGACATTCACAAAGTTATTATTACAAACTATTTAAACATATCTTTGTTACATACTTTTTATTTTGAATTCATGTTTTTCATATACAACATTTATGATTCAAAGATTAAGAATTTATATCAAGATGAATGAATGATTCTTCTTAAATTTATTTTCAGATTGATCTCAACTTATACTCAGTTGATTCTGTTTGAGAATTATGAAGATTCATTAGTTCTTCAAAATATAAAGAACACACTCAAAAAAGTCTTTAATTTGTCAGAAGATTGCACAGTTAAACTAAAAATCTTCATCTCAATAATCAAATGAGTGTAAGTAGCTTGAGAAACGTGCAGTCACACTAAAGAATATATGCGTAGATAATACAATTAAATTTGATAGTAGCTTAGTAATATCTATTCATATAGAAAGTTAATACTAGACTATGAAATACAGAAGTGAACTTTTCTTTATATACTCAGAAGACTAAGTTTAAGCATCATCAATGAGATCAGCAAAATTACATGTGACTTATATGAAATCTTTCAAAGATCATATGTGACTTGAACTTTTATCATTGATGAAACATTGAAATTTGTATGTGACTTGAATTTTTGTAGATTCAGAGTTTCTGAGAATCAATGATAAAGATTCTCATAGATTCAATGTTTCTGAGAATCAACAATAAAATCTTTTGTAAACTCAATGTCTTGATTCTCATAGATTCAAATTCTCATTTGAGAACTCAATAATAGTGTTGAAGAATAATTCTCATGTTTATTCTTTATTTTTTGAAGAACTTTGACTTTCATAAATCTGAGTTTTGACAATTATTTTCTTTCTTAATGATAATGTTCTCATTGTTGAATTGTTTCATTTCTTCATGCAATGCATAACATCAAAGTTCACTGTGCATCATTGTGTTCTTGAGATTTTCTTTTAATAGCGCAAGCATTAAGTTTGATAGCATATTCTTTATTTTCTAATTCTTGTAGATGTAGACTGAGCATTCTTTGCAACTTATGTAAAGTTTCTAAATGATCAGCAATATCATTTATGTTTATTCTTTAAATCTTGTAGATCTGAATTCTGACTATTATCTTGTTGTTTCATTATATTTCAACTGTCGCTTCATGCACAGTATGATCATGATCTCAACACTTTCTTTTATTAATGCATGTACATTAACTAAACTTGAATTTTCAGAATGACAATTATGATGAGAATCAAGATTTGCTTAATTTGAAGTTTTCTTCTGTAGATGATGCTCAATAATAGAAGCAGACAATGAGCAAAAGATAGTATCAGATAGTAAAAGTAAACAATAAACAGAAGAGTGATGCTTCTGTTGTTTATTGTGACTAGCACAATGATGATGATCATCGATGTTCATGTTTATTTATTGTGAAGTAGTGAATTTTTGTTAATTCATCTCTTTTATCTTTTACGTGATCTTCAACTTTCTTTCTTCTTCAACTTTCATTCTTGCATTCAATCTTCATCTCATTATTTTACTTAATCTTTTATTCATTTTGTAAAGTAGTTCTGTACAATTTCTTTGAATATCATAATCATAATAAGTATGAATCAGCTTCTTGATTTAATGATGATGAGCTGATGATATCTTGAATGAAGATGAAGAAATCTAAAAGAAGTGAGTGATGCAGTTTTTCGTCGTATCTCTTTCTTAGAATACAAAATGTGCTCACATCACATCTGCTTGCTTTCTTTGCTATTAATTCTTTGTCTTGCGTCAGCGCGCTCGTTGTATCTGCTGCTTGCATTCAATTCTTTCACTTTCACGTCACTTTTAATCAGAAGTTTATCTTTCTTTCTTTTTACATGAGAAATCTCACATCATTAACTCAGCATCACAAAACAGCTTTGAATGTGTACAGTAAAGAGATTGCAATACAACTCTTAAATAAATGTAAAAAGTGCATGAAAAGAAATGTAAACTGCGTAAAAATAAAGTTTTCTATTGAAAAGAATTTCAAGAAATGCGCACTATGCATCATTATTGAAACAAATTGCAAGTATGAATTATAAGTACAATTTTCAGTAGCTTCAAGATGTGAAAATTTAATAATTAATAATGCTTTTTAAAGTATTCAAGAATGACTTAATGCTCATTTCTGTCAACTCTGCTCTCTCTTCATTTGATTCAAGCACTTTTCTGTCTCACTCAAATTCTTCTCATATTGAGATTACATCTGATTTTGAGTTTGATTTCGTCAGTTCTGTCTCTTCATCACTTCGCTCAAGCTTTCTTTCTTCTCAATCTTATATAAGTTTCTTTTTCTTCTTTATTGTATTTGATTCTGAGTTTGTGATTGAAAAGATGATGATTGTCTCTTGTGATCTTTCTTTCAACTCAACTCAGAATCAGATATTTCTTGAATTTGAAGAATATATTAAGAAAAAGCTGTGTTTTCTCGTTCTTAATATCAAGATAAACGGAAATAACATCAGCAAAATGAAGAAGAATGTTAAAGATGCAACTATTAATTGCAAAAAGATGCAAAAGCAAATAATAATACAAAAAACTTGAATCAATGATCTGCTGTATTGAATTGCAAGACAGAATAAAATCATTGAAGATTTGTGAAAGCAGATTGAAAATTATGACAATCTTTGACTTGTCTTGATTGCTTAAATTCAGAGTGCTTTGACTCTTCTTGCAATGCATTCGAAAGATCAGAATGTCTCTGTTATAATTGAAACATGCTTTTCTGTGATATTATCTTCGTTCTTGTTTTCTTTACTCTTTCAAGTTTTTCTGCTTTTACTCTCATCTGATTCATTTCTGTTGATAACTTCTTCTCTTTTCTCATTTTTAATATTGATCATGCAATTTATCATCAAAGAAATGAAGAACATCTTGCTTTTATTTGATTTATTTTTGTCAATAACTTTTTCTCTTCTTTTATCTTTGATGTTGATTACGTAATCTATCATTAAAGAGATGAAGAATGCAGTGAACTTTGATATAAACTTCTTATTTCATTTATTCTGTCAATATGATAGCTTATGCATGTTTTGTGCTATCTGACTAATAGTTGCAAGAGTTTACTTTCATCAATTCTTGAATTTTTGAGAAAGTGAAAGTTGAATGATACACATATCATATGAAACTCATGAGCTATTCATGTATCAATTTCTATGTTTGCTAACGACTTTTTTAAACTGTTGAGTCAAGTATTGATGAGAATGATTGAGCGAGAAAGTCTTGTTTTTCTTTTCTTTTTTTCTTTTTAATGATAATTAAATAACTATCAATTTTTTTACTTCATTTTATGCATACTTGTGATCTTTCGTGATGACATTAATGACTTACTTTCGAGCTTGATGAGATGTCTGCAATGAAATAATCTCAATAAAGTCTTGCAATTATCAAGATAATTTGATGATTCTCAAATATTTTCTGAAGCTTCAAAGTTCTTTCAGCTAAGCAAATATTGCAACTGATCATTCTGTATGCAACTATTCAGTATATCATCAATCTTTCAGCTATCATGTACTTCTTTCTCTAACTCAAGATTCTTCATCAACAACTTGTTCAATTCTCTCTTTCTTGAGCAGAATGATTTCAGCAAATTGACATTGAATATTGAATGTATGCATGTCTTTGAAAATAGTTTCAGATGATAGACTTGTCTGCTTAATCACTTCAGAATTCTGTATGATTTGTATCTTTTAACTTCAAGTTTCTTGAAAGACTTCTTGATTCAAATGTTCTTGACATTCAATCACATTAACTGATTGATGAAATACATTTTAGCAAAGTGTCTTTTGTCATGTTGAGTCATGTAGTCAACGTTTATCTCTGCAAGTCTGTAGCGAAGATTCTCGTGCAGTCTTTTCATTCTCATTGTGTAGTTCATGACTGACTTCAATTTCTTTAAATGATTCTTGATGTTGAACTTCATTCTTGAATGTTTTTTTATGATTACAAAGAATGATGTTATCAATGTTGTGATGTGAACATTGTTCTTGTAGAAGAATTCGATTATGACAAGAAGATGAATTCAATCATTTTGAACATCATTGCAGTATGCTTGAAAATAAGTCTTGAGAATTTGATTCTATCTTTTAATTTGATCATCAATGCAAGAATGAAACACAATGCTAAGTTTTCACTTGATCAGAAGATGATAGCACAATGATGTTCAAAAGTATGATGTAAATACGAAATCTTTGTCAGAAACTATGTCATCAGAAGTTTCATGATATCAAACTACTCTGTTAAGAAAAAGATTAATCAGATTGAAAGCAGTCATTGTTTTTTGAGTAGAAATGTAGCACATCATCTTGAAAAGACAATTGATTACAATCATAATGCTGTCATAAAAGACATCTGAAATGCTTGTGCTGTCAGAAAGATTGATGATGAAGTTCATAATAATGCTTTCTCATATTTTTTAAGAAATGAGCAAACTATTCAGAAGTTCTCAGATTCTGTGACGTAGTGTCTTATGTTGCTGACATGATTTACAAATTTTACGATATTTCTTAATATTCTTATTTGTGAATAATCAGTTGAAGATTCATCAAACAAGCTTTAAACATCATTGAAAATCAAAATGTTCTGCAAGAAAACTGTCATGATGTCATTTCATAATCTCTGCTTTAAATTTGTTTTATGCAAAAACATAAACGAATTCTTGAAATATCATGATATCATTTGTGATTTTCTTTGATCAGTTGATCATGAAGATGCTAAAGTTAATTTCAGTATCATGCGTGCTTGAGTTTTTCTTTTTCATTAATTTTCATACTATGATGATGAGATAATTTATTTTCTGCTATTTGCAGATCAGTTGAATCAAACTTTTGAAAAAGTAGCTTGCAAAGTTGACAAAGCTTGAGATCAGAACATCATTTTATATCGATAAATTAAAGCATTTATGAATTTTCATAGATTTCAAGACTGCATCATCTGTCTCATTTAAATTATTCTGAATTGCAATGAAATAATTTTCTGATGCATTCACTTTCTCTCTTGTGAATAAAGCTTTCTTCATTTCTTCAGCAGAATGATGCATAGTCAAATCTCTGTTCTGACTCATGATCAAAAATTCACTTTTCTCAGCAGAATGATGCATGATCAAAACTTTGCTTTGACTCATGATTAAACATTTGTTCTTCTCAACAGAATAATGTATAGTTGAAACTTTGCTCTGATTCATGATCAAACATTCACTTTCGTCAGCAAGATAATACATAGTTAAACTTTCACTTTAATTTATAATCAAACATTCGCTCTCTTCAACAGAATGACATGTGATTGAATCTCTGCTTTGATTCATGATCAAATATTCATTTTTGTCAACGAGACAACACATAGTTGAATTCTTGCTCTGATTCATGATTAAACATTCACTTTCTTTAACAAAATGACACATGATTGAATCTTTGCTTTGATTCATGATTAAACATTTGCTTTCTTCAGCAGAAGAATTTACTCTTCTGCGTTTTTATCTCATTTGAATGATGTTTCTTTTAATCTCAGCAATAATGATAAATGTTGACTCAATGTTCTTGCAAAGACAAATAACTTTTTTACTTTCAGCAATAATAGTAAATGTTGATTCAATGTTTTTGCAAAGACAAATGTCTTTTTTAGTTTCAGCAACAGTAATAAATCTTAAATTAATGTTTTTATGAAGATCAACATCTTTTTTAATTTCAGCAACAATAGTAGATCTTGACTCAATGTTCTTGCAAAGACAAATGTTTTTCTGATAAGAAATAATGATGTTTTGAAATCATCATTGAGACTTTTTGTCAGCAGTTGAGAGTTTCTTCAAAGTCTGAGAAACTTCTCTGATTCTTTTTGCAAATATTAATAAGTTAATAATCTTTTCAAATGATTTAATGACTATCTTTTTATGATTCTTGATGCTCAAAGTCTTGAACTGTTGAGTGAAGATGATGAGTGTTGATGTTGATTGATTCAAAAGATTCTTCAAAAGTTCTCTCATGTATGTTAAATCATGAGTGAACTTTCTCTCATCTGCATTGATATCTTTCTCATAGTTAATTTTTCTTAATGAATTATTGATAGAATTACTCACTTTCTTTTGATAAAAGATCTTGAAGTTGTATGCAGTAAATTTGTTAATTCACTTCATTTATCTGCAAAAGAGCTTGATTGTTGTCATGAAGTATCAAAGATTTGCATGATCATTGATTATTTTTATTTTATGTCAAGTTTCTTTTAAATAATGTTTTTAATGATTCATGCTTTTGATGATCATCAGCATTTTCTGATCATGTGCATCATAGTTTCATTCAATTAATTAAATTTTTTTATTCTTACTCGATTCAACACTCATTATAAATCTATGCAAGATTCTATATATTGTAGCGAACGCTGTGCTAGTATAACGCTCTTTTCGCATCTATTATTGCTTTTCTCTGCGCTTTATACTGTAACTGTTCTCAATGCAAAAACTCTATGAGCTTATTTCTTTTCTACTTTTCTTCTCTTTCATCTGATTTTTCAATGATGTCACAATCTGAAATTGATTCAATATGCTTGTTGAAAGTATCATTTGAATGATTATTATCATCGCGCTCATGATTTCTAGAAGCTTTCTCAAGTTTATAATGTTCTCTTTGCATTGCATTATTTTTCATTCTATCTTTCATTTAGAACATGTTAATAAAATATGCTTGATTGACATTTGATCTTTATCATACTCGCACGTCATCATAGTGATATTAAGTATTCATCTCTCATGTAGAAATTAATTGAAGTCAATCTTCTTTGTGCATAGCTGTGTCAATAATACGCTGTGAGACTTTGCATAATTCTTGTGCAGTCACAAATGTTGATGTGTCATCTCTGATGTCAAATATCAAAAATAAGCTGCGTTGAATCTCTCTTTTCAGACTATTCTTTATGTTTGTCTGATCTATTTCTGTATGAGTGTCAATCTTGTCATCACTTCAATGCATTGATGTTTAGTCAGCAATAAAGACAAATCATATGCATCATTAATCATCTTGTTCATTGCTTCATTTTCAAGTACTTCTGCATGTTTTATCACTCAATGTAACTTCAGCGTGACTTCTTAAGATTAAATGCTTTCATGCATAATCTGAACTTGTTGCAGACGTGTCTGATTTTTTATTAATATTATAACTTTCACTGTTTTCAAAGAAGTCTGACTATCATTGTATATTTTATATATTTTTTCATGACACTCTTGATTCACTATCACTACGTCTGCAAGATGTTTTGCTCTTGCAACTAATTCTTTCAGCTTCTTATGATGAGTGATGACTAAAGTTGATCTTCTCAATCTTTTATTTAGCTCTCAGTTCATTCTCATCATGATTGCTGTAACATCATCTTTGCTGTCATTATCATTTGAGTAAACTCTTTGCTTTAATGCAAACATGTTGAAATTATGTTGTCTTATTGACAATTTCTTGTTTGCAACTATAATTATCTTCAATGACTTTAATCAAAAAGTTGCTGTGTAAAATGACTTTGATTCATCTTTGTCTGCTTGAATGTTTCTTTCATTCACTTTCACTTCAGTTGTAAAGATATTTTGCGCAGCTTTGATTTTCAATCTCTTTCGAGTATCAAATTGTTGCAAATTCAATGCATTATCATCTTAATAACTTCATCTGATTTTCAAGAGTTCATGTTTGTTATTAATCTTTGTATCAGCTTTCATAAGTGAATATCTATTGATATCATGTTTATTTTCATCTGTAGAATCTCTGTTAATGTTGCATGATAAATGTTAATGATCTGTTACAATGCTCTTTCTTTCATTGATCTCAACTTGACATTCAAACTCTTTTGATGATCTTTAACTCTCTGTGATATATATCATATGATGACTTCGTGACTAAGCAGAGAACACATCATCATGAAGTATATTTGCTTACTTATTGTCATTAATGAGCTTCAAGTAAACTCAATAATTATCTGCATGATCTTTTGTTTAATCACTAGTTTTGCTTTGACATGATGCATGTGAATCACTCATTTCAGCTTGAAGTTCAGTTAAACTTTCAAGACTCTGATATTTGATTTCAAGTTAATCTGATATTTCATTAACTTTACTTCAACTTTTATATTAAATCATTTAAAAGTTCTTGTGAAGTGAATCAATTCGTGCTTTGTTATCAAGAATTTGATGTCATGCGTTTTTAATCACTGTTTGCATTTATCATAAATCTTGTTAAGAACTCTGCAATTGCATTTTATAAACTCTTTATATATCAAAATATTGATGTCATTTACGAAGTTTGTAAAGCTAGTTCTCAGCTTAATATTATTACATGCTTTTAACAAGTTCACATTGTAGAACAGATATAATATCAATGATAGCAAAGAATCTTGTAATATGTTAATGTTTACACTGCATTTCATCATCATGTAATCATCAATTGTGATTATGATGCATTGATCTTTCAGAAAGTTCTTCACAAATTCAAGAAGCAGTTTAAAAACTTTTCTCTTCTTCATGTTGTGTACAAGTTTGCTGTATATCACATTGTTAAACATGTTTTCTTTATTCAGACTCAGTAATGAGATTACTCTTCTTCTTGTGTCACTTCACATAATATGTATCTTTTCTATAATTAGTTGCAAAGTTGTATCTGTTGATCTGTGCTTACAAACTTTCATTTGAATGTTCAATATTAAGTTGCAAGCTTCTATGATATTTTACAAATGTTCAAATACAATGAACTTCAATATTAAGTTCAATGTGTTGAATAATGCAATTGATTTATATATTTTTGCATTGAAATAGTCTTTCTTGTCTGACTTTTGCATCATTATTGTGACTGTGTTCTTGAACTGAGTTGACTGTATTCTCTTCTGTAAACATCTTTCAAAGAAAGAGCATATTTATTCTGACACGTCGTTGATGAATTTGCACATTATTCTATTTATGTATCTTGTGTGTTTCAACATCTTGTCAAATATCGCTTTGTAGATGATTCTCTTAATTTTATGATGTATCAATGAAATGTTATCTTCAATCAAGAACAAGTACTTGAAGTTTATTATGTTCAGCATGAGAATTTCTGAAGATGATAAAAAGTGAGTTTGAAACATCATTTTCACTTTATTCTGTGCTGTTGTAATAATGTCAAAGCACTCTGACTTGATCAGAGAAAAAATTATCACTTAAGTCAATGTGTCTGCAATTGCATTTCTCGCTCATTTTGCAGTTTTAAACAGTTCTCTCGAGAATTGTTCAATGTTCTGCATGATCTTTTAATATTCATTGCATTTCTGTTTTCTGATGATCTTGCTCTTCTTGTCACATGCTCAAATGTACTCTGTTTAGTCATCAATGATTCAACAACTTCTTTTCATTCATTGTATACTTTTGACAATCTTTGTACACTTCTTCGTTCATTCTGCTTTGATTATTTCATGTAATCTTGCTCAGAAAGTGAAAATCTTGATGATTTTCTTCAGTGCATTCAGTAATTGCTTAATGTACTCATTTATGCATCAATACTTCATTTTATAATTTAACAATGATTTCAACATTTATTCTTTTAAAATATTAATGAACTTTTCTTCATTCATTGTTTTTTAGTTGCAACGTAATTTTCACGCAGACTTTTTGCAAACTTTGAAATCTATAATTGTCTGTATCAATAAATGATTTGAGAAGTTTTTCATTTCTTCATTGATTTTACATTATATTAATTGATTCATAATGTTATCTGTCATGAAGATTAAATTTATTATTATTTGAGATTCTTGATAATTTCTTGTAATTGTATCTTAAGATAATGTTAATAATGCATCAATGTTTGTGATCATTTTAATTAATTCATTCAACAATAAATGTTATCATAAATAAAATGATTCTTCTCATGTAAAGTGATGCAGATTAAAGTCTTCTACAAGAATGCTTTCTTTCAACATATGTAGCATCTTTTCAATGTTTGAAAGATTTTCTTTTTCATGAATAATTTCATGATTTCTGAGTGATGAATTGTATGCTTCATGAATGTGTATAACTTTCTGAGTCATCTGTGCATCATCTGTTAATGTTTATAACGTAATTGTGTTTACATCTTTGAAGTGTCATGTTGAGTATTAGATGTTGCTATCGATTTTCTTGTTTATGTAGAAACAGATTCTATCTTCATTATTCTTCAGTATGAAGTTGATCATTGCTGAGCAGTATGCTCTGAAAATATCATTAAATCATCAGAGTTCTTGAAGAATCAGAATGTCATAGTTTTTTATCTTTTTCTCATGTAGTAACACTATCATTATCTTGTTTCTGAACTTGTGAACGTTGTACTGTAGTATTCAAAGCTTCTTTCGCTGAAACATTAAAATTCACATTTTGAGCTGTTTAATGTTCTTTTAAGTATCTGCAAAACATTTGCTTCACTTGTAAGATTCTTAACAAAAAATAACATTGACAACAATATGATTGATGTTGATTTCAATTCATTTGATCTTGACTTCTTGATCAAGTGATTCAGTATAGTGTTTTCTGATGTGATGATTGCATTGAGCAGATGACTTTCATTCATTGAACATCTTTGCTTTCTCTTCAAGTCATTGTTTATCAATGATTTCAGATTAATAAATGTTTTTATAAATATTTTTGATGTTGCTATCTTGAGTTCTTTCTGTCTTCATACGACATGATATAAAGATCTGTGCTTTGTGATTCTCTTTATTCTTTCTTTTTCAGCTTGTCATTTATGACATTGAGAATCAAAAACTCTGTGTATATCTTAACATGTTTTACATTTTTACATGTCTTAAGTCTTTTTGTAAAAACAGTGCTTTAAGCAATAATTCAATGCACAGTAAATGCATTTCTGCTTGTTTTTGCATTCATACATTTTATGATCATATTCTTGACACTTTAAACACTGATGCACTCTGCAGCTTAAGTCATAAAACTGTGTGATCTTTATGTTGATCTTATGATATACTTTCTCATTAATCAGCTTGTTCATCATCTCAGCACTGACTACACATATCATTAGCGAAATGTATCTCTTCTGCTCACTTTTCTTTGTGAGTCACTCAATCTTCTTGATCATCATTTTTGAATGTGTGTTTTTGTTGATTTTGATGAGCGCTCTCATCTCTTTCTTCTTTATGTTCTTAAACATTTCTTTGATTTTAATTTTATGTATCACTACTTCAAAACTGATCTTGTGCAGACATGTATTTAATGATATCTTTTTGATTCAAAAATCATTTTTCTTCAGTATTTTCTTACTGTTCTTCATCTTGATTCAAAATATCAGTAATTTTAATCATCTTTTCATCATCTTTATGTTCTTGCATGTCAACAGCGTCTCGTCAACGTCAATCTCTCTCACTCATCTCACTATGTTCTTCATTGTTATCATCATGATTCTCTTTATTTCTTCTTTCTTTTTGATGAAGATCTTTACTTCAAATTTCTCACAATGATTTTGCATTGACAATGATATGTCAACGTTGAACACAAAATGACTTTCAAATGATGTCGCTGACTTCATGCTCACTCTCTTCGCTCAGCTGTCAATGTGTTCTCTCTTCTTCATAAACTCTTTTTCAAGTTTGCTCATTATTTTTTTCAATCTCTTCAGCTGATTCTTCATATGCTGATTGACAGTCAACGCAGTAATACATTGATGCATCAGCTTTTCTATCATCTTTGTCAAACTTCTCATCTTTTTTCAGAGCATTAACTCATTGTTTCTACATTCGTTGAACTCATAAAGTACTTGCAGCTTGTGTAATTTCTTCTGTATGTCTTTCATCTTAACTGAATTCTTCTGCAAGATGATGATAATTGCTTCTCATTCATTCATCAATGTCATGTTAACAATGCTTCTCATTTGTCTTTGACAATCAAAATGAAGCGTGAGCATCATGTTAATGATGTGCTTTGACTTTAAATAGTTTAAGTAATTTGTTTTCATGATTTTTGATCAAGCAAACATTAACTCAAGAAAGAGCATTGTTTCAATTAATTATTACTTTCTCGATTAAATGACTATTGAGTATCAATGTAAATTCTCAAGTTTGATATTTTTTTGTTGAAACATCATCATTTTCTTTGTGAATTCAAAAATGTTCATCTTCAATCTTATGACTTTCGCAAAATTGAAGTGCTGAAAAACAATATTTTAAGCAAAGATAACTTTCAGCTTCTAAAAAGTGTTTTGAGCATTGTCAATGAATTCAATTCACTTTATTTATTCTTTAAGAATTTATCTTTTTTTTACATTAAAAAAGAGACTCATTTTGAGATGATTAATCAAGAATGATGCTATTCTTGAATAGTTTTTTATAAATCAATGATAAAAGTTGATAAAGTCAAGAAATGTTTGAATTTTTTTTATCATTCTTGATTGTGATCAATCTTGAATGATTTGCACTCAATTCTTTTTCATTGAAATTTCTCTTTTTTCTACTTTATATTTTAGAAAGAATAACTTTTTCTTGAAGAATTTACATTTGAAGAGCTTTAGAATCTGCAGTTTGTCAAGAATTTATCATATGTGATGAACATGTTTCTTGCAAGTTTTGCTGAATATCAGAATGTCATTCAGATAGACGAGATAAATAATGTTGAGAAATTCAAACAGAGTCTGATTCATATAGATCTGAAAGAAAATCAATGCATTGATGAGATCAAAGAGCATCACGAAATACTTGTATAAGTCAAATCTCGTATGAAATATCATCTTTCATTCATTTCTTTCTTATATGCAAAGTTTGTTGAACGTATTCTTGATGTCAAGCTTAATAAATCACTTAACATCTGCAAGATGATCAAGAGCTTCATTGATCAGCAAAAGAAAACATTTATTCTTAAGAATGATTGCGTTGAACTCTTGATAATCAATGCATGATCGCAGCGTTTCATCTTTTTAGATGTAAAAAGTATGAGCATCTCAGTTGAAGAGATGAAATATTATATCATGTTTGCTTGAAGCTGTTTCTTGATATACATCTTTTGTGCAATGAATTCAACTGCAAAAAGATTGTACAAAGAATCTCAGAAAGCAATATAACTCTTCTCAATGCAAATAGCATGATCATGAGATTCATGAATCAAAAGAACTTTGACTTTTTGAGTGAAAAAATTCATGAAATTTGCAAATTCTTTTGAAACATTTAAGAATTGATCAACTATCATATTCTTGATTTATGTGAATCAAAAGTTTTCTTCTGTCACTGAGAAATTCAAAGAATCATACAAAGCATTTAAAAGTGATTAAATGTGTATTATAATGTTCTGTTGCTTGAGATTTTGAGTTAATTAAATGCTTGAAACTTCTCGTTTCATCTGATGATTATATTGATAAAAGAACTTGAAAATAACTTTTCTTATGAAATTAAATTGATGAATATTGCATGCAAAAAGACTTAACGCAAGTCTTGCTTTATTAAACATCACATAAGATGATTCTGAAACTGTTCTTTGATGAGATAGTCTCTTTCTTTCATTCTGAGCACACAAGATTCTTCAACGTAAGCATTAATGAACAAATTCATGAATGAAATTATGTTTTTCAAAGAATGAAAGACTCAATATGAGATTCTTTGAAACATATTCAACAATGATAAAGATTTTCAAAATGCATAGATTGCTCTCATCAAAGTTCTGAATGTTCAGATCAAGCAATATTATTTCATGTAGTTGCATTAATTTATCATTGAAGAAAATTCTTATGAATTTTCAAGAATGAATATTCTTGATCTTATCTAAATGTTTCATAAGATTGTGATGAATCATGTTTAATATACACTCAATATTCATCATGATTTAAGTTTCAAAAAGATTAAGATATTCTGACTTGATCTTGACTAGAAGAATGAATGATGTTATGACTGAGTTTAAGTTTTTCAACATTGTCAACGTGTTTAGTTTAATAAACAGTTGACTGATTAAGTTAATTCATTGAATTTCATACTCTTCAATTGCTTTCTTTTTGTTACGAGCATATCAAGACTAAACAAGGCTGAAGCTTTAATCAATTTGCAGTGAACGCTAGCGAGTTCTCTGCGTAATGATTAGAACTAATCAGCGAGCTAGTCAGATATGACTCAGATATGACTCAGATATGACTCAACACTCTTTTCTTTCACCAACATCTTGTTCATTTACATCACATTCTTCTCATGTCACAAACACATTTCTTTCAAGTCTAGCGCAGTCTCTGAACATTACATAAATAAAAGCTTTTGTATCAATCTTCTTCTGTATTCTTAATATTCAGTTATAGCTATCTCTAAAGATCAAGCACTATTCAACCCTGACTTTCGCTGATTGACTCATCTAGGCACGATTCTGACATTATATTAAGAATTCGTTAATCACACGATACTGATCTCATTACTCATTCAACATACTCGTACAGACAGAACGAGTCTAAAGAAATTCGTTTATCTGATGATTGATGCAATCGAAAGACTGAACAACACTAAAGAGTTTGATAGAATCAACGACAAGACTGTTTGAATCGCTAGACAACTTATCACTCACTAAGTACGCAAAGTTCACTCAATCAAGAAAATCAATTCATTCTCATGAAACAAACGAGTGAAAATAAGCTGTTCAACTCGATTAAGAGAATCGACGATAAAGAACCTTCGTGAATTGCTTGAGAATCACTCAAAAACTCACAAACCAAAAATACTCTTCTAATCAACAACATTCTCTTCTGAAGATTAAACACTTGATCATACGTCTTTATTAATACTGTCGAGCATCGTCATTCGCTCAATCTCGTTCTTTCTTCAAATTTCATCATGTCAAAACGTTCATTTATCAAAGAACGTTTCGAAGAATTTTGAAGTCGCTTTTCTCAAATCTCTGAGACTGATTCATCAAAACTCTTTAATGCTGAATCATTTATCAATGAAGACGACGAGTCATTCGCTGAAACAGTAATACTTTCTGCTTCTATCGAAAACTGAAAGGCTTGATGCATGATTCTCGACAGAGAAACAGATAAACTCAACAAGCTGAGTAAACAACAAGATGACGAAATCAAAGAGTTGAAGACTAGACTTCAAACTAAAGAAATCACTTCTTCTGATTTCATCTACTCTGAGTGTTCTAGATCTCAGAAAATACCTGATTCTTTCTGATTTACTGACGAAAAGAATTCTACTTGAGAAAACTGATACGACAAAATTCAGAATAAACTAGAGATCAACGTCAATCTCTTTTCAAATAAACGAGTCAAACTGAGTTATGTAAATTTCAGATTATTCAATGACGCAGCTAATGTCGCTCAATCTAGACGCGAACATGACTGTGTCAATCTTTATAAGATCGTCAATGATCTTTTGAAAGAACTAGCTGAGTTGTTCAATGATTCAGATAAGAAAGTCAACTTTCGTAGAAAATACTACAACTTGATTCAAGAATCAAAGAAG
>JAABUR0100001185.1_pt1 | contig 48567 bp, 46 predicted proteins | sample 5560091 | NCBI WGS metagenome assembly JAABUR01 (sample SAMN10711879, study PRJNA513375) | rock metagenome | isolation source: Antarctica rocks | place: Antarctica: Victoria Land, University Valley sud | reverse complement strand
GAGGTTGGAGATCACGCGGTGCACTCGGGGCAGGATTTCGTCGATGTCCTCACCGTGTGCGCGGGCGGCTCGTTGGCTGCGTGGCTGGTGGTCGTAGCCGAGCTTGTCCAGGCCTCGGTAGCCGCGCCAGGCATCGGTGTGCACTGTTGAGCCGATGGCGACGTTGTCGCGCACGAAGCCGGTGAGCGTCGGGGCGCAGGCGTCGTCGATGACGGTCATGCGGACCCGGCCGCTGCCCTCGCCGCGCACCTCAACCCCCACAGCCACCAGGGCTTTCTCGCCGCGAGCACGGCCACCGCGCAGACCGGCCTCGTGTCCGCCGACGAAGCACTCGTCGACTTCGACCTCCTCGATCAGGTGCGCCCGCTCCGGGTTGACCATGGCCCGGCGCAGCTTGTGCAGCATCGTCCACGCCGTCTCATACCGGCTCAGGCCGAGCTGACGCTGCAACTGCACCGCCGACAGGCCGGGCGTCGGCGTGCTCATCAGGTAGGCCGCCCAGAACCACAGATGCAGCGGCGTGTGCGTCTTGTGCAGCACCGTGCCCGCGGTGACCGAGACCTGGTAGCGGCACCCGCTGCACTGCCACAACCGGCGGCCGGTCAGCAGTGCGGCGCTCTGCGATCCGCAGCGTGGACAGCGGTAGCCATCTGGCCACCGGCACGCGACCAGGTACTCCCAACACGCGCGCTCACCCGGGAACCGCGCCTGAAACGCGATGATCGTCCGCGGAAACTCCGGCCTGCCAACGTTCCCTAGCCTAGCGGAGCTAACCGGATAAGCACGACCGGGTCTATGGGCAGGCGCGTAGAAAATGCCGGTGTGCGGGGCGCACAGGGTCGCTTCCCTCGCCGGTAGCCCCGGCGACCCGGGAACGACCGACTCCAGGACCCCGCCTGTTGGTCGAGTGGGAAAACACGCTCGTCGTCGCCGATCGCCGCAAGCTGGGAGATGATCTCCCCGGACTCTCCGCCGACCTTCTGCACGGACGGCGTTGCGGTCCAGCACCGCGTCTCGGACGACCTGCAGCGACCCGGGCGCAGTTATTGGCTGCTCGACGGCGTGCTGGTCGCCGGGTCGCTGTTCACCATCACCTGGGTCAGCGCTCTGGGTTCGGTGGTGCACGCCGGCGGTGACAGCCGGTTTGCCTTCGGGGTGTCGCTGGCCTATCCGGTCACCGACCTGGTACTGCTGACGCTGACCGTGGTCGTCGTGGCGCACGCCCGGCAGGGGTCCCGCTCCGGCCTGGGACTGCTCGCCGCCGGCCTCGGCCTGCTGTGCGGGGCCGACAGCGGTTTCGCCTACCTGATCCGCCGCGGGTAGCTACGCCACCGGCAGCCCGGTGGACGCCGGCTGGTTCGGCGGTTCCTGCTGATCGCCGCCGCAGCATGCACGGCGAGCACATCCGGGGCCGAGCAGGTCGACGAGGCGCGGGCGATGGAGTCGACTACGGCTGCGCTGCTGCCCTACCTTCCCGCCGGGCTGGCGGTGGCGGTCGCGGTCGGCGACCAGCTCACCGGCCACGGGAACGCTGTCGCGCTGCTGGCCGCGACACTGGTGATGGCGGCTCTGCTGGCCCGCCAGCTGCTCGCGGTGCTGGACAACCGCCGGCTGGTCCTCGCGCTGGTCGACACCCAGCAGGCGCTGCGGTTCCAGGCGTTCCACGACCCGCTGACCGGTCTGGCCCGCCAGGAGGCGCATCGGCTTGCCGTGAGGATCGCTCGGCAGGGCGGCGCGCAGCCGCGTGGTGCGCCAGACGCCGAACAGCAGCTGGTCATGGCCGGTGGCGTCGACGTAGAGCGCGCCCGGGGCGGACGGCTGTGCGACGAGGGCCGTCGCGAGCCGGTGCACAGCCGCCCAGGAAACGAACGGCAGGTCGACGGCCAGCACCGCCACCAAGGGGGCTCGCACCAGGCGCAGACCGGCGGCTGTCACCGAGAGCGGACCGCCCCCCGGGGGAATCTCGCGGGTCCACTGGATGCCGCCGGCATGAGCGGAGTCGAGCGCCCGTTGCGGGCCGACGATCACAAGCGTCCTACCGGCCGACATCGCCGGTGCCAGGGCCGCGACGGCCCGGTCGATCAGCCGTTGGCCACCGACCTCCAGCTCAGCCTTGTCCTGGCCGCCGAGCCGGGTGCCGCTGCCACCGGCAAGTAGCACGACGTCGAGGTCGTCCGCCGCAGCCGGCTCGCGCTCATCCACCGATGGCGGACATGGACCGTGCCGGCTGGGCGAACGAGGGGTCGTCGATGCCGTGCCCGGCGCGCTTGCCGGCAACGGCCTTCAACAAGCGGGTGGCGAGTTCGTCGTCGTCGGCTCCGGCGCGCAGGGCGGTCCGCAGGTCGCTCTCGGTACGGGCGAACAGGCAGTCGCGGACCTGCCCGTCGGCCGTGAGCCGGACCCGGTCGCAGGCCGCACAGAAAGGCTCGGTGACCGACGCGATGATGCCCACCGTGTCGGGGCCACCGTCGACGAGAAAGGTCTCGGCGGGCGCGCTGCCGCGCCCCGGGACCGGCGTCAGCACGTGCGCCGCCGACAGGCGGGTGCGAGTCTCGGCGGCGGTCACCATCTGGTTGCGGTCCCAGCCGTGCTGGGCGTCGAGCGGCATCTGCTCGATGATGCGCAGCTGGTAGCCCCGCTCGCGGCACCATGTCAGCAGGTCGACCACGTGGTCGTCGTTGACCCCGCGCAGTAGCACAGCGTTGACCTTCACTGGGAGCAGCCCCGCTTTGGCGGCCGCCGCGAGCCCGGCGATGACGTCGTCGAGCCGGTCGCGCCGGGTGATGCGGCGGAAGGTCTCGGGGTCGGTCGTGTCGAGGCTGACGTTGACCCGGTCCAGGCCGGCGGCAGCGAGCGGCTCGGCCAGGCGGGGCAGCGTCAGGCCATTGGTCGTCAGCGAGAGCTGCGGGCGCTGCGGCAGGGCAGCCAGCCGGCTCACCAGGGAGACGAGGGTGGGGCGCAGCGTCGGCTCGCCACCGGTCAGCCGGACCTCGGTGACCCCCAGACGCTCGGTCGCAATGCCGATGAGGCGCACCAGCTCGTCGTCGGTCAGCAGCTCGGGCGAGGGCAGCCACGGCAGGCCTTCCGCCGGCATGCAGTAGGTGCAGCGCAGGTTGCACCGGTCGGTCAGCGACACGCGCAAGTCGGTCGCCGCCCGGCCGAAGCCGTCGACGAGCGGGAGTACGCGCGCAGGCGCCCTCGTCACCTTGCGAAGGATATCGCCACGCGGGGCCGGGTGGCGCGAGCCGGCGGGCGCGCTGCTTCCAGAGGCCCTGCGCGAAGGCTTGCCTCGAGCTCGTCGCGATGTGTCGTCGCGATGTGTCGTCATGAGATGCGGCACGCGGTGGCTGCGCCGGGCGGCGAGCCAGGTATCGAGAACGGTTCGGGCCTCGGCGTTGACCGGGACCTGCCGGTAGCGCTCTCCCTTGCCGCGGCGCACGGTCAGCTGCCCTTTGCGGGCGGAGATCGACAGGTCGCCGGTGTCGAGTGCGACCAGTTCGGCGATCCGCAGCCCGGTGAACAGCAGCACGGTGACGATGGCCCGGTCCCGGACCCCGCCGGGACCGGTGGCGGTGCGTTCGGCGGCGCGCAGCAGCCGGCGGGTCTGGTCGACGTCCAGCGCCCGGGGGGCCGCTTGGGGCAGCTGTTCGCGGCGGGTGTTGGCGGGGCCGAGCCCGACGAAGCGGTAGAAGTGGTCGACGGCGGCCAGGGCGAGGTTGACCGAGGCGGGCTTGGCCCGGCCTGGCCGAGAGCAGGTGGGTGCGGTAGTCCCGGACGGTGTAGTCGCGGGCGTGCCCATCGGTGAATGGGTCGCCCTGGCGGCAGCGGGTGAGCGGGTCGAGTTCGGCTAGCCAGGCGAGGTAGCCGGCGACGCGGCCGGCGTAGGTGCGCCGGGTGTGTGCGGCCAGCGGCGCGGCCGCGAGGTGCGCCCGGTAACCGTCGAACCGGTCTGCGAGCGCCTCGTCGAGGGCTCTTATATAGGGCGCTCATCGCGTCCGCACCGACCGGCACCGGACCCACCCCTGTTATCAGCACCAGCTTCCGGTCGTTAGCGTCCCGCACTCAGCGCGTTATCGGTAGCAGGACACACCAGGGACTTCGGAGAATGCTAGTTATCAGCAGCCGTCGAGGTGGTTCCGGCAGGGCGCATCACGGCGCCTCGCTGCAGGCCCGGAAACCTCACTGAGATCGCCGCGGCCTGTGTCGGTGATCTGCACGGCACGGTTGGCCTTCGACCGGCGGACCCAGTTGAGGTCGACGAGCACGGTGAGCAGGGCCGCTGCGGCCGGCCGCCGGTGAGGTGGTGGTGCTGTTCGGACCAGTCAACGCAGGGCTGCACCGCCGCCGGCCCCGCGGACACCGAGGGGGCGAGTAGCAGGGCCTTGCTGGCTGTCGCCCGGCAGCTGCACCTGGCCACACCTACGCCGGCGACCTGTGCCCTGCTAATAGGGTGGTGGAGGCTTTCCGGTTCGCCCGGTCAGCCCGCAGGCATCGGATAGGTCGAGCGCACGTGATGCACGTAATCGAGACCGTTTCGCCGAGCAATGTTGCGGCGGCCGACGAGTTCGATGCCCGCAAGATCTGGCTCGGCGCTGATGATCGAGGGGTCGAGTTGGAGATCGTGGCGGTGGTGTTGCCGGGCGAGCTGCTGATCATCCATGTCCTGCCCACGGCGCTAAGGGGGAAGCCATGACCAACTACCGGGTCCTTCCTGATGTCGACCTCGCTGTCGAGGACGTGCGCGACAGCAAGGGTCGGCGGATCACCGAGGAGTACGCCGAACGTGCTGCGGCGGATGCGTTGGCCTCGGTGGGGCGGGGTCGACCGTCACTGACCGGGGCGCCGGCGCATTCGCCGCAGGTCACTTTTCGGGTGACACCGGAGTTGCGGGCGAAGGCCAACGCCGAAGCGGCCCGGCAGGGTCGACGCGTCTCCGACGTCGCCCGGGACGCCCTGGAGCGTTACCTCGCATCCTGACCCACACCAGAACAACCGGTGGTGCAGATAGCGCCCCCTGACCGGGCATTTGACCGGGCGGGTCTACTGCGAATGCGCAGGTCCAGGTCGTGATGTGTCGACGGTGGCGTTGGGGTGTGCCGTGAGGGGGTCGGCTATTGGGACCGTCGAACGCCTACGCCTGCAGCGGATCGTCGGTAGCTCCCTGGCCGCTGAGGACGACTGCGGCGACGATGGTGAGGAACTGGTCGTCCAGTGGTTCGCGGGAGAACCAGCGGCGGTAGAACAGCGGTCCGAGCAGCCCCGCGATCATGCTCGAGGGGTTGGCTGTCGCTGGGGGCTCACCCCGGTCGGCTGCTCGCTGCAGGACCTGCCGCAGCGGCGCGGCGTGGCCGTGCTGGATGCCGCGGTGGACGTCGGCGAACTCCGGGTCGCGTTCGGCGGCGTCGACGATCGAGGGCAGGACCGACGCCCAGCGTGCCGTGCCCAGCAGGTGCGCGATGTCGGCGAGGATCGCCGCGACGTCACCGTCCAGCGATCCGGTGTCGGGGACCTGTTGCTCGGCGGGGATCCGGGAGCAGGCGTCGATCACCAGCGCCGCGCGGGTGGGCCAGTGCCGGTAGATGGTCGTCTTGGCGACCCCCGAGCGCCGGGCGACTTCGTCGATGGTGAAGCCGCTGACTCCGCTCTCGCTGAGCAACTCGAACGCGGTCGTCAGTACCCGGTCGCGAGACCGGCGCACGCGCCCGTCGACCTCGCCGCAGCCCGCCGTCGTGGCCGGCGCAGAGGGCCGCGCGTGCTCAGCGCTACCGGGGGCTGTTCTTGGCACGGGATTGATCCTGCCACATCCACTACGCTACGGTATCGTAGCGTTCCATTTCGGAGCGCACAACTGGAAGGGACCCGACCGTGGACTTCGCCTCGATCCGCATCATCACCGACGACCTGGAGCAGATCGTCCAGTTCTACGAGCAGGTCACCGGCGTTCCCGCGGTGCGCGCGACGCCGGTCTTCGCGGAGCTGAACCTGCCCTCGGCCACCCTGGCGTTCGGCCACACGCAGACCACCCAGCTGTTCGGGCAGGACTCCGCGCGGCCCGCCGACAACCACAGCGTGATCATCGAGTTCCTTGTCGACGACGTCGACCGCGAATACGAGCGACTCACCGCGCTGGTCGAGCAGTGGGTGCAGAAGCCGACGACGATGCCCTGGGGCAACCGCTCCATCCTGTTCCGCGACCCCGACGGCAACCTCGTCAACCTGTTCACCCCCGTCACCGAAGACGCCATCAACAAGTTCCGGCGCTGAACAGGCTGCCTCCGGCAGCCGATGCCGCCACCGCCCGGGCCGACGAGGGCGCCGTCCCACTGCTCGATCGGCTGCTCGACTGGCGTCCCGCTGGTCCTTCGCCTACCGGTCACCTGTAGGCGATCACCCGGAAGCGGTCGGAGCGACAGACTTCGATCAGTGGTGGCCTACGGTCGACAGTGTGTCGATTCTGGCGGTGCCGTATCACCTCGACGAGCGACTCGACGGCTTTGAGACCGGCCTGCCCGCGGACCGCCAGGTCACCGCGGCGCTGCCGGCGACAGGTCCGTGGCAGCGCATGGCGGTGCTGTACGAGCAGGTCGCCGACGCGGTCGCAGAGCAACCCGACCGGCCTGTGGTGATCTCCGGTGACTGCACCACCAGCCTGGGCATCTTGGCAGGTCTGCAGCGCGCCGGCCGCGACGTCGGCATCGTCTGGCTCGATGCGCACGCCGACTTCCACACCGAGGCCAGCACCACCTCCGGCTACCTCGGCGGGATGCCGCTAGCGCTGGCCGCGGGGGTCGGGACCTTGACTCTGCCCGCCGCCCTGGGGCTGCGCCCGGTGCCTGAGTCACGGATCGTCCTGGTCGACGCCCGCGACACCGACCCCGGCGAGCAGGAGCTGCTGGACCGTTCCAGCGTCCAGCGAACTCGGGTGTCGGACCTGGACGCGGTGACGCTGCCGGACGGCGAGTTGTACCTGCACGTCGACGTTGACGTGTGCGACCCCGGGCAGATCCCCGGTCTGCTCTACCCGGCGCCCGGCGGCCCTGGCGTCACCGAGGTGCTTGCCGCTGTGCGGCGCGTCGCGGCCACCGGGCGCCTGAGCGCCGTCGGGATCGCAGCCACCTGGCGCCAGCAAGCCAGCACTCGCGAGGCCCAGCATCACTTCATGCGCCAGCTCCAGCAGGCGAGCGACGCCTGACCCTCACCACCCGCGGTGTCCGGTGACCGATCGGCTACCGGACACGATCGTTACCGCCGTCCCGGCCGCCGACCGCGCCATGAAACGCTGCGAGAACCGCGCCACTTACCGCTGAAGGTCACAAGCAGAACCGCCGTTGTGACGGCCAGTAGGTGTAGCGCAACCGGTGCACGCAATCAGCGTGGCGCAACCAGTCCTGTCGCACGTTTCCGCTACGTTCCTGTGGTGTCAGTGCGGCTGGGCTACGCCCGGGTGTCAACAGCGGAGCAAAACGCCGACCTGCAGACCGACGAGCTGACCTCAGCCGGGTGCTATGAGGTGTTCGTCGACCACGCATCCGGGGTGCTGGACCGCCGCCCGCAGCTGGAGAAGGTCCTGGAGTCCCGCGACCGGGGGACACCCTGGTGGTGTGGCGCCTGGACCGCCTCGGCCGCTTGCTGCGCCACCTGATCGACACCGTGACCGCTTTGGACGAGCGGGGAGTCGGGTTCTGCTCGCTGCGGGAGTCGATCGACACGACGAGCGCCGGTGGCCGTGTCAATGGCCAAGTCGGGGTCCCCGCTGGTGGCCAGGAAAGGTCCCCACCCTCGCGGAGGGGTTAGCGCTTCGTGGGGCGAGCTGTCGTTCTGGGTGCTACGTCGTTGCGCACCAGGTCGCCTGCTACGCCGGGTGAGTCCCGGACGTGGGGGTAGAGCTCCGGCGTGAGCGAACAGCCTCCCGCCCGGTCGGGCACCGGCGTGACCGCTGCCGACCTCGACGCCGACATCGAGCTGCCGGTCGGCGTTCCAGCCACCAGCGGCCCCGATCCGCTCGCCGATGACGGGCTGGGGATGGGCGACGGCCCGGACCTGCAGGCGGAGCAGGATTCCGGCAGGTGACCAGACCAGGCCCAGGCTGCCGGTTGGACGGCACGTAACGTCCCGCTGAGCAGCGCACGGGTCGCGGACAGTCCGGCCCAAAGCGGCACTCGCGGTGCTAGCCCTTCGGGTACCGAATTGTTGCGGGCCACGTCCTCTCACATGCTGTTTCTGCCGATGACCTTGCGGGCATGTGCCCATGCCCCAACCGGCCATAGGGAACAAGGAGGACCGTGACGCAGCACATGGCACGCGAGCCGCACGAGGGGATCAAGGCGGACACAGACCCGGAGACCCCGGCGCTCGAGCACGATCAGAGTTCCTACGTCGCGCGCCGCGGGCAGAGCAGCGGCACGGTGGACAGCGGCGCCACCGCCAGCGACGGCCCGCTGGCTGGGGTCACGGCCCACGCTGACGAAGTGCGGAACGCGGTCAGCGGCGACATCGGCCCGACCCGCCCCCGCCGGCAGTGATGACCCAGCCGCTAGACGAAGACGCCGTCGCACTGGCACAGATAGCGCTGACTGCAGCCAGAGCGCTGAATGACGCCACGCAGCCCAACGTCGGCTACCCGGGCCTGACCTACCCCGACGACGTCGCCGAGGTACTCGACGCGCTGGCCCGCCTGGCCGGTGGACTTCAGTCCACCGTGGCGCACCTCGGCCGGTTCATGGACGAGGAGCTGGACGCCGGCCGGCTCACCGGCACCGGCGACAGCACAGGCGCAGCAGAGGTCTCCGCGACGCGTGCCCGACTCCTGGAGGCGCACGCCGGCTGCGGCGAGCTGTCGGCTCAGCTAGGTCGCGCCTCGGCCGCCGTGACCGGCACCACCAGCGCCGAAACGACCTAAGTGAACGGCGCAGCAGAGAAGTCGACGGGCCGTCCGGCGGTGATCTCCGAGGCGAGCTGCAGCGCTGTCGTAAGGGCAGAGGCAACGTTCCTGTTCCACTTCCTTGGAACTGAGACAGCCCGCCGTGAGAGGAGCAGCGAGGAGTCTCGGCGGAACGTGACGTGCCACAAGCCGGTCCGTAACTCGGTCGTCGGCGCTGCGTCGCCTCTGCGACTTCTGAGACGGCTGGTAGGCCGTGCTGGGCGGGGGTCGATGACCGATTAAGGCGGTTGGTTGGCTACTCGAGAAGGTCGGCCAGGCCCGGCCCGCCGGTCGCTCCGACCAACTCGAGGTGAAGGTCGGGCGTCAGCCGCGTCACGCGCACCGAGCGCGACCGGATGGGACGCCACCTCCAGGCGCGACGCGGCGAGTCGGGTGACGCAGGAACCCGCCCACGAACCGTCCCGTGGTCGGTGACGATGCTCGGCTCCACTGGCGACACGGCGGCCCGTCCCACCCGCCGGAGCGGGGCGGGATGCGTTGTGTCTTCCTACAACGGCCCTACGGGGGGCGACTGGCCGCTACCGCGGCCGCTTCTTAGCGTCGTTCCCGTCGGGTGCCTCGCCGTCACGGCCCAACCGTCGACAGCCCGCGGGAAACTGATTGAGGGGGCCGCATGGCTTGGGACTTCTCGACCGAACCCGATTTCGCCGCGAAGCTGGACTGGGCTCGGGAGTTCGTCCGCGCGGAGATCTACCCGCTGGAGACCCTGGACCTCGATCACCACGAGTTCCGGCGACTGGCTGCCCCGCTGCAGGAACGGGTGAAGGAGCAGTCGCTCTGGGCGGCCCACCTGCACCCGGCGCTCGGCGGTCAGGGATACGGGCAGCTGAAGCTGGGCCTGCTCCACGAGATACTGGGGACGACCGAACTCGCGCCCTACGTCTTCGGCTGCCAGGCGCCGGACTCGGGGAACGCCGAACTGCTCGCGTTGGCCGGCAATGAACAGCAGAAGCAGCAGTGGATGTACCCCCTGCTCGACGGCAGGCTGCTCAGTGCCTTCTCGATGACCGAGCAGGGCACGGGTTCCGATCCCCGGCAGTTCACCACCTCGGCGCGGCTGGTCGACGGCGAGTGGGTGCTCGACGGGACCAAGTGGTTCGTCGGCAACGCCGGGCGCGCCGACTTCCACATCGTCATGGCGGTCACCGAGCCGGAGTCCCCCCCGCACGAGCGGATGTCGATGCTCATCGTCCCGAGGTCGACGCCGGGTATCGGGATCCGTGAGATCGGGCTGATGAATGACCCGGGCGGCCGGCACCCCGTGTGGTCGCACTGCGAGGTCACCTACCGCGATGTCCGCGTGCCTGCCGAGAACCTGCTGGGCGGCCGCGGGCAGGCCTTCATGCTGGCGCAGAAGCGCCTCGGTCCCGGCCGCATCCACCACTGCATGCGGTGGGTGGGGGTCTGCCGTCGCGCCTTCGACATGCTCTGCGAGCGCGCAGTGAGCATCGACGTCCACGGCAGCCTGCTGTCGGAGAAGCAGACGGTGCAGAACTGGGTAGCCGACTCCAAGGCCTCGATCGAGGCTGCCCGCCTCCTCACCCTGCAGGCGGCCTGGAAGATCGATCAGGTCGGCGCCTCGGCGGCCCGCACCGAGATAGCGATGATCAAGTACTACGGCGCCACCGTGCTGCACGACGTGATCGACCGCGCGATCCAGGTGCACGGCTCGCTGGGCTTCTCCACGGACATGCCGCTCGAGCAGATGTACCGGTGGGCGCGCGCCGCCCGCATCTACGACGGCCCGGACGAGGTGCACCGGGTGACCGTCGCCCGGCGGGTGCTCCGCGACTACACGCCGACGGCGGTGCCGACCGAGCACATCCCGACCCGGCGCGCCGAGGCTCTCGCCCGTTTTCGCGACCACCTCGAGGTCGCCGTGGCCGCGCAGTGACCGGGGTGACGACCGCCACGGAGGTGGTGGAGTCGCTCGCCGAGTGGCTGACCCGGCGCACCGGCTCCCCGGGCCCGTGGGAAATGGACCGCCTGACCGGCGGCAACTCCAATGAGACCTGCCTCGTGCGCGGCGAAAGCACGGAGTACGTCCTCCGCCGTCCACCGCAGCATGCGCTGTCCACGTCCGCCCACAGCGTCGCGCGTGAGCACCGGCTGCTCACGGCCCTGGCCGGCACCGCCGTCCCCGCGCCGGCGCCGGTCGCCCTGTGCGAGGACCCCGCCGTCCCCCTCGCACCGTTCCTGGTGATGGAGCACATCCCCGGCGGCGTGTCGATCACCGACGCGCTGCCTGCCGGCTACGCCGACGACCCCGGGGCGCCGACCACTGTCGCCGACGCCGTGGTCGACGCGCTGGCCGCCGTTCACCAGGTGGACTGGCGGGCGGTCGGACTGGAAGGTTTCGGCCGTCCGGAAGACTTCCTCGCCCGTCAGGTACCGCGCTGGTACGGGCAGTGGAAGGCGATCGCCCGCCGGCCACTTCCCCGCATGGACGCGCTGGCCGAGTGGCTGGACAGGCACCGCCCCCTGGACCGCCCCCCGGCTCTGGTCCACGGCGACTTCCACCTGGACAACTGCCTGTTCTCTGCCGCGAGCCCGCGACTGCTCGCCGTCATCGACTGGGAGATGGCGACGATCGGCGCCCCGCTGCTGGACCTCGGGCTGCTCCTGGCCTTCTGGGGCGAGCGGCCGGCGGCCCCCTGCGCCATGCCGAGGATCCAGGCGGTCTCCCGGGCACCGGGCGCCCCGCCCCGCGATCACCTGCTCGCCAGGTACGAGCACGCCACCGGAGCCCCCGTGCCGGACCTGCCGTACTACCAAGGCCTCGCCTTCTTCAAGCTCGCCGCCATCGTCGAGGCGGCCTACAGCCAGTGTCTGGCCGGGCAGTTGCAGACCGCCTACGCCGCCGCCCTGGAGCAGGACGTCCCGACCTTGCTGGAAGAAGCGGCGGCGACCGTGGGGCTGGCGTCGGCACCCTGAGCGCCCTCCGGCGGTTGGAGCGGGCTACAACGGCGGTGACACCTGACCGGTGACGGCTCGGGTCCTCCCTACCACGCTGGCCTACGACGATCGCTCCGCCTCCCCGGGGAACGCCTCGACCCCCGAGCGGCGGAGCACGGTGAGCACCTCGAGGGAGACGCCCGTGAGCGAGAACGACTGCACCTTCGGCCTCTGGTACGACTTCCGCAATCCGGCTCGCTGGCCGCGCTCCTTCAGCGCGCTGTACTCCGAGGCCCTGGACCAGATCGCCTGGGCCGAGTCCCTCGGGCTGGGCTCGGTGTGGCTGACTGAGCACCACTTCGTCGAGGACGGCTACACGCCGTCCCCCTTCGTCCTGGCCTCGGCGATTGGCCAGCGCACGACCACCATGCACATCGGGACCAACCTGATCGTTGCTCCGCTGCACAATCCGATCCGGCTCGCCGAGGACGCGGCGACCGTCTCCCTGCTCACCGGCGGCCGCTTCGATCTGGGCCTGGGCCAGGGTTACTGGGCGCCGGAGTTCGCCGCCTTCGGCCGCGAGCTCAAGCAGCGCCCGAGCCTCCTCGAGGAGAGCATCGAGCTGATCCGGCGCGCCTGGTCCGGTTCGCGGGAGCCTTTCGCGGGCAAGCGGTTCACCTTCCCCGGCATCCCGGTCACCCCGGTACCGGAACGGATCCCCCGCCTGCTGGTCGGAGCCATGGCTGACCCGGCCATCGAGCGGGCCGCCCGGATCGGCGACGGGTTCCTGAGCACGCAGAACGCCCACCAGCAGTCCTACCTGGACGCCCTGGAGCGCCTCGGCAAGCCGGTCGAGGAGGGACGCATCTACGCCGGCCAGTGGGCGATCATCGCCGACGACCCGGAGCGCACGTGGGCGCGCATCGGGCACCACGCCCTCTACCAGATCAACAACTACGTGGCCTGGGGTGCGTTCGGCCCCGCCGACCAGGTGCCCCAGTTCGCCGACCCGGACCAGCTGGTCGCCGGCGGCGCCTTCACGCTCTGGGACCCGGCCACGGCGGTCGACGAGCTCACGGCACTGCTGCGCACGCGTGCCCAGATCAAGGACGTCCACTTCTGGGCGCAGCTGCCCGGCGAGTCCGTCGACAGCGGGTCGGAGCGGATCGAGATCCTCGCCACCAAGGTCATGCCGCAGGTGCGGGAGCGGTTGGCGGCCGAGGCCGTGGTGGCCGGGTGAGCAGTCCACTCCTGATCACCGGGTTCCTCCACCGGGCGCGGGCCCTCTTGGGGGAGCGGGATCGTCGAGTACCGCGCCGGTGCGCAGGTGCATCGCTACACCTACCGCGAGTACCACGCCCGGGTCGTACGGCTGGCCGGGCGTTGGTCCGCCTCGGGGTCCGCCCCGGCGACCGGGTCGCCACGCTCGCCTGGAACCGCCTGGAGCCGGCGGAGATTGCCTACATCGTCGAGCACGCCGAGGACCGCGCCATCGTCGCCGACCGGTCGCTGCCCCCGCTGATCGATGAGGTCCGGGCCCGGGGCCGGGACCTCGTCGTCGTCGCCACGGACGGGGCGGACGGCGACCCCGGGTGCTGGACTACGAGGACCTGGTGGCCGCCGGGCCGGAGCTGCACGGGCCCCCCGCGGTCGACGAGAAAGACCTCGCGGCGCTGTGCTATTCCTCGGGCACCACTGGTCCGCCCAAGGGCGTCGGCTACTCCCACCGCGCCCTGTACCTGCACACCTTCGCCGCCTGTCTCGCCGACGGGCACGCCATTTCCGAGCGGGACACGGTGCTGCACGTCGTGCCGATGTTCCATGCCAGCGCCTGGGGCATCCCCTTCGCCGCCCTCATGTCAGGCGCCCGCCAGGTCATCCCCGGTGAGCGCCCCATCCCTGCGGAGATCGCGCGATCATCGAGGCCGAACGGGTGACCTACGTGGGCATGGTCCCGACCGTGGCCGTCGACCTGGCGCGCCACGCCCTGGCGGTCGGCGCCGACCTGAGCAGCCTCCTGCCCTGGTGCTCGGCGGTTCCACCCCGTGCCTGGACCTGATCCGCATGCTCGAGTCCGACCTCGGCGTGCCGGTGTTCCAGGGCTGGGGCATGACCGGAATTTCGCCCATGGGGACCTTCTCGCGACCCCCTGCACGCACGGACGACGACCCACCGGCCCGGCACGCGTTCATCCGCACCCGGGGCCGGCTGCTGCCGGGCTTGGAGTGGCGGCTGGTCGACGAGGATCTCCGCGACGTGCCGCACGACGGCGGGCACCCAGGGGAGTTGTTGATGCGCGGGCCCTGGGTGGCCAGCAGCTACTTCCGGGACGAACACCCCGGTCCTTCCACGAGGGGTGGCTGCGCACCGGCGACATCGCCACCATCGATGCCGAGGGCTGCCTGCGGATCGTCGACCGCACCACGGACCTCATCAAGAGCGGCGGGGAAGGGATCAGCTCGGTGGAGCTGGAACAGGCGCTCCTGGACCACCCCGCCGTCCAGGAGGCGGCCGTGGTCTCCGTGCCGCACGAGCGCTGGCAGGAACGACCGCTGGCTCTGGTCGTGCTCGAGAACTCCTCGGTGGGGCCATCGAACCTGCTCGACCACCTGCGCCGACGAGTGCCCGCGTGGTGGCTGCCCGAGGACGTGTTGGTCGTGGCCGAGCTGCCGCGGACCAGCGTCGGCAAGATCGACAAAAAGCGTCTCCGCGCGACCGTGCCGCCGCCGGTCTCCGCCACCGGGCCCGACCCGTCGTTGTAGGACCCACAACGCCCCGTCCGGTGCTCGGTGCCACGCACCCGCCGGCACCCCTAGCGTCCGACCCCGACCGTCGCTGCCGTTCCGAGCATGGAGGAGACACCGTGGGACACCTGGAGGTCGAGGGAACTCGGCGCATCTACTTCGAGCACCACAGGGGATCCGGCCGCCCGGTCGTCCTGATCCACGGCTGGGGCGTGACCGCCCGCTGCTGGGACAACGTCGTGCCGGCTCTGCTGGCCAACGGCAACGAGGTCGTCACCCTCGACCAACGCGCCTGCGGCCGGTCGGACCAGGACTTCGACGACGTCAGCATCGCCGCCATCGGCTCGGACGTCGCCGAGCTCTGCGCTCGCCTGTCCCTGGACCGGCCGGTGCTCAACGGCTGGTCCCTCGGCGGGGCGGTGGCTGTCGACGCGGCGGCGCGGCTGGGGTCGAACATCTCCGGCCTCGTCCTGACCGGCGGAGCCACGCCGCGGTACACCGCAGCGCCGGACTGGCCGCACGGCGGCAGCGCGGCTGACGTCGCGGGCGTCCTCGCCGGGGTGGAGAGCGACCGCGCCACTACGTTCAAGGGCGTGGCCTCGGCCGTGTGCGCCGTCCCGGTCAGCCCCGAGGTCATCGACTGGATGTGGGGGATGTTCCTGGAGATGGGCCCCCGCGGCTCCGACTCGCTGCGGAGCCTCGCCGATGTGGACCAGCGCAAGACCCTGGCGACCATCGAGGTCCCCGTCCTGGTGCTACACGGCCGGCAGGACGGCTTCGTGTCGTTCTCCGGCGCCGAGGCCGCCGTGAGCCTGTGGCCGGACGCCCGGCTGGTGGAGTTCGAGGACAGCGGGCACGCCCCCTTCATCGAGGAGCGGGACAAGTACCTCTCGGAACTGGTCGGCTTCCTGAACCGGTGAGCTCCCCCACCGATCGCACCCAGACCTGGGTCATCACCGGTGGGTCACGCGGCATCGGCCGCGCCGTTGCCGACCGGGCGATCGCGGCCGGGGACCGGGTGGCGACCTTCGCCCGGTCCCCGGCCGCGGGCACCGGGCGCCTCGACCGGCTGGAGGTCCGGGCCGACGTCACCGACGCGGCGTCGGTACGGGCCGGTCTGGACCGTGTAGTCGAACGCTTCGGGTCGGTCGACGTCGTGGTCAACTGCGCCGGCGTCCATCGGGGCGGCCGGGTCGAGAACCTCCCCCGCGAGGACTGGGACGAGGTGCTCGCCACCAACCTCAGCGGGGCCTTCGAGGTATGCCGCGCCGCGGTGCCCCTGCTGGCGGACGGCTCCGCGGTGGTCAACGTCGGCGCGGTGGTGGGCTTCCGCGGCTTCCCCGGGGACGTCGCCTACGGCTCGGCCAAGGCCGGGCTCAGCGGCCTGACCCAGGTCCTGGCCGTCGAGCTCGCGCCCCGCGGGATCCGGGTGAACCTCGTGATTCCGGGCTTCGTGGACACCGACATGACGGTCGGCCTCAGCGGCCGCGCCCGGGAGCGGATCCTCGCGGCCATTCCCGCCCGGCGGGTCGGGACGGCGGCGGAGATCGCCGAGGTCGTCGTCGCCGTGGCCGGCGCCAGCTACATGACCGGGGCCACGGTCCCGGTGGACGGCGGGCTGCTGGCCTCCTTCGGCGGCACGGCCCGGTAGGTGCTTGTGCGAACCTCCAACCGGCGCCGCACACGGGGATGGTCAACCCGGCCACGCCCTGCCTAGCGTCGGGTTCCGGCTGAACGCACTGCCCACCGGCGAGACCGGCCACGTCCCCGCCGAGTCGAGGAGCCGCACGTGAGCGTCGAGACCGACACCCGCAGCCGCGAGGAAGCGAACAAGGACCTCGTCGCGGAGTTCATGGAGGTGTTCTCCGCCGGGGACGTCGACAAGATCCTGTCCTACCTGTCGGACTCGGCCACGTGGTGGGTCGGCGGGACGATCGAGGGCATCTCCGGCACCAAGGACAAGGCCGCGTTCGGCGAGATGCTCGCCTCGCTCTCCGGGCTGGCCACGACCGGCGCGATCCGGCTCACCCCGCACGCCTGGACCGCCGAGGGCGACCGGGTGGCCGTCGAGACGGAGTCCTACTGCGAACTGAGGAACGGCCGGATCTACAACAACGCCTACCACTTCCTGTTCACGGTGCGCGACGGCCGCATCGAGAGCGTGAAGGAGTACCTGGACACCGAGCACACCCGCGCGGTCTTCCTCGCTCCCTGACCCAGTCCTCCCGATCCATCCGACCACCCCCATCCGGAACCGCATCAAAGGAGATCCTCCATGGACGTCGGTGTGCTGCTCGTCTTCCAGAACTGGTTCGAGAACATGAGCGACGAGGAGGTCTTCACGCGGGACCTGGAACTCGGGGTGCTCGCCGAGAAGTACGGATTCGACTCCGTGTGGTCGGCCGAGCACCACTTCGACGACTACTCGATGTGCCCCGACAACCTCCAGATCATGTCCTACCTCGCAGCGCGCACCTCGCGGATCAAGCTGGGCACCGGAGCGGTGATTCTGCCGTGGAACGACCCGCTGCGGGTCGTCGAAAAGGCGATCATGCTCGACCACATGTCCGGTGGCCGGGTACTCCTGGGCATGGGCCGCGGGCTGGCGAAGATGGAGTACGAGGGCTTCCGCACCGACATGGGCCAGGCGCGAGAGCGCTTCGATGAAGCCGCGGCGATGATCATCCGTGGGCTGAACGCGGGTCATGTCGAGAACGACGGCCCGATATATGCCCAGCCCCGCGTCGCCGTCCGCCCCGCACCGAGCAGCAGCCGGCCCTGGAACGACCGGCTCTTCGGCGTGGCCATGTCACCGGACTCCATCCCGCCCATCGCCGCACTCGGCGTCCAGTTGATGACGTTCATGCAGTACGACATCGACAAGCACGGCGAGGCTCTCGCCCGGTGGCGGGACCTCCATCTGAAGGCGCACGGCAGGCTGCCTCGTCCTCCCCTGCTGCAGGACTTCACGTACTGCCACGAGGACGAGGAGGAGGCCCGCCGCGTGGCGCAGGAGTACATCTCCAAGTACTTCCTGTCCGTCATCAAGCACTACGACTTCGCCGGCAAGCACTGGCGGGAGACCAAGGGCTACGAGGCCTACCAGGCAGGCGCGGACATGATCAGGGAGGCGGGTATGGAGAACGCCGCCGCCGCCTACGTGGAAGCCAACGTCTACGGGACACCCGAGCAGATCGTCGAGAAGTACGCGCACCGCCGGGACGTCGTCGGGGACTTCCTCGCCAACGCGGCCTTCTCCTACGCCGGGATGCCCTACGACAAGGTGGAGGCCAGCCTCAAGCTCTTCGGTGAGCAGGTGGTTCCCCAGCTGCACAAGATGGGGGCTGCTACCCCGGTCGGCGTCTGACCGGGCCGGGTCCGGGCCGGCGACGCCGGCTCGGACCCCCGCGAAGGATCACCCCATAGGCCCCACGCCCGCCGCCGACGAGGCAGACTGTCCGGCAGCAGAGGCTCGCACAACGAGGTGGTGGCCCGTGCGCTCTCCCGTGCGCTCTCCCGTGCGCTCTCCCGTGCGCTCTCCCGTGTCGCCGACCCTGCCGGCCTCGAGGCAGGTGAAGGGTCCCGCCCTCCCGCGGAGCGGCTGGCCGGCGGCCCGCCGCGAGCGGGAGGTCATCGCTGCCTTCAGTGAGATCACCACCGAGGCGATCACGGCGGCGTCGCAGGAGGACCTGCTGCGGCTGATGGGCAAACAGCTGTGCCACCTCCTGGGGGTCAGCCGGTGCTCGGTGTACCTGCGCCGCGACGACGGCCGCTTCTTCGGCGCCGCCGGCCACTGCGAGAGCGCCGGTGACATCACCGAGGCCGTCAAGGCACAGGAAGCCGGCATCCCGGACGACCAGTTCAGCCGTGAGGTCATCGCCAGCATGACCCCGGTGCTCATCAGCGACGTGGCCCACGACCCGCGCCCGCACCACCGCACCATGGAGCGGTGGGGCGTACGCGCCATGCTCGGCGTCCCGCTCGTCTTCGACGACGAGGTCATCGGCATCATCTTCGTCGACAACGTCCAACAGGAACACGTCTACAGCGAGGAGGACATCACCCTCACCGAGCTGTTCGCCCGGCTGGCCGCCCTGTTCATCCGGCAGGCCCTGCTCAACGCGCGTCTCAAGGACAAGGTCGCGGAGGCGGTACGGCAGCGCAACGTCCTCGAGTACCTCGCCGACGTCCATCGCGAACTGACCAACGCCGTCCTCCAGGGCGCTGACATCCGCGCCGTGGTGAGTCTGCTCAGCCAGCTGTCCGGCAAGCCGGTGGTCCTCTACGACGAGGAGTTCCAGGTCATCGCCTGGGCGGCTCCCCCCGGGTTGAGGATGTCGACACCGCCGGTCCTCGCGCCCAGCACTCTCGCCGTCCCATCGGTGCGGGCCTTGCTGTCCGCCCTCCGCACCGGTCGCCCCTCGGCGGTCGTCCCGCCCACCCGCTCGGTGGGGCTCGGTCCGCGCAACCTCGTGTGCCGGCTGGTCATCGAGGGTGCACCGAGCGGGTACCTCAGCGTTGTGGAGCTCGGGCGCGGTCTTAGCGACCTCGACATCAAGCTGGCCGAGCGCGGTGCGACCGTCCTCTCCCTGCAGGTGCTCTCCGAACGCCGCCAGGTGGAGGCCGAGGGCCAGGCCCGCGACGACTACCTCTCCGACCTGCTGCGCGGCTCCCGCGACGAGGCGCAACTCATCCGCCGCGGGCACCAGTTCGGCGTCGACCTCGCCGAGCCGCACGTGCTGGTCCGCGTCTGCTTCGCCAGCGGCGGTCAGCAACAGCCCAGCGCCTCAGCGAGCCGGAATCTCGTGGTGCGGCAGTTCGCCACGGTCCTGGGTGGCAGTGAACCACCGGCGGTGAGCATCCCGGGGGCGGTCATCGTGCTGGTCCGACCCCACCGGGACGCGCGGCACGACGGGCCGGAGGGGCTGCGATCGGCGGTCGAGTTCGTCATGGCCGGGCTCGGCCCGACATCGGGCATCCGCAGCGCCGTGATCTCCAGCGTCTGCCGCACCGCCGCGGACTTCACGGTCGCCCACCGGGAATTGCGCGACATCGATGACCTGGCCCGGGCCTTCGGCTGGACCAAGGGCGTGCTCACCGTGGACGAGCTGGGGCTGTTCCGGGTGGTGCTCAGCAGCGGCCGGGTCAAGGAGGCCGTGCGCTTCGCCCACGACCTGGTTCGGCCGTTGCGCCAGCACGACAGCAACGACGGGCACCTCCTGGAGACCTGGCGGGCCTTTCTGGCCGCCGAAGGCCGCGTCCAGCCGACCAGCACCGTACTGGGGGTGCACGTAAACACCGTTCGATACCGACTGAACCGCATCAAGGACATCACCGGGCAGGACCCCGCCAGCCTCGACGCCCTCCTGACCGCCCGGCTGGCGTTCCAGGTGCTCGACCTGGCCGGCGCGTAGCGGGTTTCCCGGGGGCCCTCAGCTAAGCTTCACGGCCTCAATCCGGCCGAGTCCGACTTGTCGGAGAGCACGGATGAATACTTGCGAGGTCTTGGCCGGACGTGATCCTGGTCGGTACCAACATCCTGGTGGCAGTTGCGAACGGTCGTGACAACAACCACCGGGTGGCCGTAGACCTGCTGGAAACGGTGCCCGAGGAACTCCTGGTGACTCCGACTGTGATCGCTGATGTCTGTTACCTCCTGCAGGGGAGAGCGGGCGCCCTGCAGAAACGAGATTCCTCCGGTCTTCCGACGCTGGCGAGCTTGTCCTGGTCGATCTGACGCTGACAGACCTACGGCGCATGGCTCACCGACTGAGCGTTATGCAGACTTGGGGGCTGGGTGGAACTGATGCCTCCCTCGTGGCCGTGGCCGAACGCTTGGGATCACCCAGGTCGCTACCCTCGACCAGCGGCATTTTGTGGTGGTGCGACCTGCCCACGTTCGGTTCTTCTCTCTCCTACCAGCCACTCCCTGAGGGATGCAGTGGCTACACCGGTCCCGTATACGGGAGGCGTGGTCGACGAACACCGCATAGCACCCGGCTGAGGTCAGCTCGTCGGTCTGCAGGTCGGCCGCGGACCTGTCAGGGTTGGAGCTGGTCGCGCTGATGGTCGACGGGGTGCACTTCGCCGACCACCTGTGCGTCGTGGCGCTAGGCATTGACACCGACGGGGTCAAGCATCCGCTGGCACTGGTGGAGGGGTCGACGGAGAACACCTGGTCCGCGAGCTGCTCGTCGGGCTGCGCGAGCGGGGGCTGGACACCACCCGCCCGGTGCTGGCGGTGCTGGATGGGTCCAAGGCTCTCGTGGCAGGGGTGCGGGAGGTGTTCGACCGGCCGGTGATCGCCCGCTGCCAGCTCCACAAGATCCGCAACGTGCGGGACAAGCTGCCCGACAAGCTGCGCCGGGTGGTCGAGAGCCGGATGCGCGCCGCCTACGGCGCCGGCTCCGAGCTCGAGGCCAAAGCAGCGCTGCTGGCGCTGGCCGGCGAGCTGGACAAGACCCGGCCCGGTGCCGCCGCCAGCCTGCGCGAAGGGCTGGAGGAGACCCTGACCGTGCTGCGTCTGGGGGTGCCGCCGAGGTTGGCCCGCACGCTGCGCTCGACCAACGCGATCGAGTCAATGATCGGGATCTGCCGCAACCACGCTCGTAACGTCAAGCACTGGCGGGACGGGCAGATGGCGCTGCGGTGGTGCGCTGCCGGCATGGTCGAGGCCGGCGGGCAGTTCCGCCGGGTCAACGGCTACCTGCACCTGGCCAAGCTCGCCGCCGAACTCGAGCGAGTCACCGCCGAAACTGTCGGCGCCGACCGGCACAATGAGACCGTCCAAGCCGCCTAGATGATCAATGGGCCGCTACCGAAGTTCCACCGTCTTCGGGACAACCTCCTGGCACCACAGCAACGTAGCGGAAAGGTCGGACAGGACCGCTTTCGCCACGCTGATTGCGTGCACCGGTTGCGCTACACCGGGGTGCTGGACCGCCGCCCGGAGCTGGACAAGGTCCTGGAGCGGCTGCGGCCGGGGGACACGCTGGTGGTGTGGCGCCTGGACCGGCTCGGCCGCTCCCTGCGCCACCTGATCGACACGGTGACCGCTTTGGACGAGCGAGCGAGGGGTCGGGTTCCAGTCGTTGCGCGAGTCGATCGACACGACGACCGCCGGGGGGCGGCTGGTGTTTCACCTGTTCGGTTCGTTGGCCCAGTTCGAGCGGGAGATCATCCGGGACCGGACGATGGCGGGGTTGTCGGCAGCTCGGGCGCGGGGCCGCAACGGTGGCCGGCCTTCGAAGTTGAGTCCGGACCAGGTGCGGGCGGCCCGACGGTTGTATGACGGGCGGGAGCACACCGTGGAGCAGATCGGCGGCATGTTCGGGGTCAGCCGCACCTCTATATACGGGCGTTGCGCGACAAGCCGGGTCAGGCGAAGCCGGCGGCCGCCACCGGGGGAGCGGCTGGTGACTGTTCTTCTCACTGTGGCGGTGCCGGCCGAAGCCGACGCGGAGGACGCCGCCGGGCTGGTCGCCGACGCCGCGGTCAGCACCGCCCTGCAGGTGGTGTCCGCCGCCGGGGTGGAAGGGCACCTGCCGGTCCCGGGCAGTCTGGTGGTCCGCCGCACCGGGGGTCAGCCCTGGCGGGTCGAGGCGGTGTCGAAGGAGTTTGCGACCCTGACAGACGTGGGCGGCGCGGTGGTACAGGCTCGGTTGACCCGACTGGCACCGGACCCGCTGGCCGCATTCGGTGAGGGCGCCCCGGCTGCTGGGCGGGGCGGCGAGTGGCAGCACAACTGCTGATCACGACGACGCAGACGAGTCACAGACCGGCCGGGGTGTCGACGCCGGGCTTGCTTTGGGAGGGGCGGGTCTGGCGTGGTCACCGAGCTGCCGGGCGGGTTGTTGCCGCGGTGAACGAGGCGATGCCGTTCCGGCTGGTGGCCCTGCTGAGGGGGTTCCGGCTCGAGAACGACCAGCAACCCGCCGGGCCGCGCAGCGCCCCGTACAGGTCACGCAGGACCCGGTCGGGGTCTGACAGCTCGGTGCAGGCAAGGCCGACGAGTTCGTCTGCGCCAGCTGCCAGCTGGTGCAGTACCGCAGCCAGCTGGCGGACCAGCTGCCTCGGTGTGCCTGCAGTGCACAACTTGACCATCGGACAGGCAGCCGGCGGCACCGCCCGGGCAGTGACCCAGGTGCGGCCCCTTGTAGTCGGGGGGTCGTTGAACCGCCAGCGCCGGGGCTAGCCCGCGGGTGCGTGCGCGGACATCGGCGTCGGCGCTTCGCACCTGGAGATGCCGTGTGGCCTGCACGGGCCGGGGATCCTAGCTGGCCCACGTCCGCCGCCCTTTTCTCACAGCCGAGCGCTGCGCCGGCTTAGGCGCTGACGCCGACCTTGCTGCGCAAGGTTGCGAGCGCCTGCTTGAGGTAGCCGCCGAAGACGGCATAGTTCTCGCTCATTGGGAAGTGCCCGATCTCCTTCATCTCGATGAATTCGGCGTTCTTGATCTGAGAGGCGGTGCGGCGCCCGTCCTCAGGGGTGGTGAGGTAGTCGTACTCGCCGGTCAGCATCACGACAGGGCACCGGTCGCCGTCGATGTCCTTGAGCTTCTCTCGCAGGTCGTGATCGACGGAGTAGAAGTACAGGTCGCCCTTGAATGACTCCGAGCCCTGGGAGTAGTAGAACCAGGTCTTCCACCGGTCGGCCTCGGGCGACTGCGGGGCCATGAGGTCCCAGACACCGCTGGCGCACACTTGGGCGGCGTTGGCGTGCGGGTGCTGCCACCAGTCGAGGTAGAAGCCCGTCCAGGAGTGGCTGGCGATGGAGCCCCTGTTCGCCGAGCCCAGGGTGCTCGTGGTGTCCGAGCACTCGCCTCTGGCGCAGCACCCGGAGCTGACCGTCGAGCAGGTGGTGCACGAGTTATTCGTCGCGCGCCGGGCGCCGGCGTACTGGCGGGACTTCTGGCTGGCGACGGACGTGCGGGACGGGCACCCCGCGGCCGTCGGAGCCGAGGTGGCCACGGTCGACGAATGCTTCGAGGCAATCCTCGCCGAGCGCGGCGCCGCATTCACCCAGGCGTCGACCAAGCGCTTCTACGGCCGGCCCGGGCTGGCCTTCGTCCCCGTCCCGCGACCTACCGCCTTCCACCCTGTCGGTTGCCTGGCGCAAGGACGCAGCCGGCCCGCTGGTGCACGACTTTGTGAAGACGGCCCGCGTGCTAGCCGCCGTCGGGCTGGTACCGGACACCCTGCCGTCCCCGACCGCCGCCGCCGTCCCTGCCCGGCAACGGCCGGGGCGGTCCCGCCCGCCGCGCCGGGTCAGGCGCCCGGCTCCTGCAGGTAGTTCTTGATTGTGCGCCCCATCGAGTAGGTGAACGTCACGTCTGCGTAAAGCAGCGCTCCTATCTGCAGCGGCTGGACAGGTGCGAGCGCGGCTGCCGGGTGCCCCTCCGGGAAGTCGAAGGTGATGTCCTGGACGGTCGCCTCGTACATGTCGAGCACGAACGGCAGCGGCAGCTCGATGAGTTCGCTGAGGGCTGCCTGGCCACCCTCGGGACGTGGGATCTGGCGGTGCGCGAAGTAGTTCAGGTGGCCGCCGAGGGCCCCGGCAGGGGTGTCGGTGACCGACGCCCGGGCGGTGATCACGTCTCGGCCTTCCACCGTGAGGACGGAGGTCAGTATGCCGTCATGGATGTCGCCTCGACGCGCTCCGTACATCGCCGGGATGCCCGCCGACTCGCGCACGTAGGTGAGCATCCGCGGGGAGCTGTTCCAGTAGTAGGCGAAGAAGCGGCCGGGAATGGCCACGGCGCCGTCGGCCGCGAAGCTGTCGTGTCCCGCGACCTCCACCGTCAGGTAGGTCAGCGAGAAGTCACCGAGGCCACTGGACTGGTCGGCCGGCAGGGTGTACATGTTCATCTGGATCATGTTGTTGGGGTGCGGGGTGAGCCCGGGCGGCAGTACCGCGGCAAGCGCGTCAGGATCGGCTTGGTAGCCAATGATGATCATTCGGGCGTTCTTGATCAGTTGGGGCGCAGGGGGCGCCCACAGGGTGGGTGGCATGCCGGTGTAGGCGACGGCGGTATTAGACATTTTCAACACCTCGACTTTTCGTGTCAGCGGACTCTGCCAGAGACAGCCTGCCGAAGGCAGTCGGCGCACTCTGCTTGTTCCAGGGGTCCTCTGTCTCCTTTCGCCGACCCAGCCAGTTATCTCGCAGATCCCCCTAATGCGGCAACCCCGCAACGTCGCCCGGACTGGCCGACGCTCAACAGTCGCCGCAGCTGATCGGCGCGCTGGTGGCTTCGGTCGGGTCGTTGCCAACGCCCCGCCGACCGGTGGCCGTCAAGTAGACCAGCGGCTTGGTTGTGTCAAGTCCATTCGGCCTCAGAGTGACGGGGCGAAATGGGGTTGACACAGCCACGCTGGCCCAGTTCGAGCGGGAGATCATCCGGGACCGGACGATGGCGGGGCTGGCTGCGGCGAGGGCCCAGGGCCGCAACGGTGGCCAGCCCTCGAAGCTGACCGCGGATCAGGTGCGGGCCGACCGACGGTCGGCCGGGTCACAGCCGGACGATCCGCGAAGCCAGGGCCCGGCGGGCGACCCACCCGAATCTGTTAGCCCGCACGGTGAGCCCGTCGCGGTGCAGCACGCTCCCGGGCAGGTGCTCGTCGAGCACGGCGTCGACCGCGGCCTGGTGGGCGGCACTAATGCGATCGTCCAGCCGGTCCGCATCTGGCAAAGCGACAGCTGCGCCAAGCGGCCGGCGGCAACAGCGCCGCCAGCTCGACGATGAGCACCTCGGTCGCCCTTGAGCGTGAAGCCGGCTCAAGCGGTGGGGCCGTGCTCAGGCACGTAGCGGAACGTCCGGCCACGGTTCCTCGGCCCCGCCGGGTACCTGCTATTGCGTGGCGGCGGGGTGGCGGCCACTATTTCCAGCGGTTGAGGAATTCGTCCGTCGCGCTGTTGACGTCGTCAGGGTGTGAGGCGCTGAGGAAGTGCCGCCCGCCTTCAACCACGCGAAGCTCGGTGTTGGCACTGTTGACGAACAGCTTGATCTCGCTCTCGGCATTGGCAACGGAGTAGACCGGGTCCGCGGTGCCCTGCATCCAGAGGACCGGGCACCGCACGCTGTCCAGCCGGCCGTGCAAGCCGTCGCGGTCACGCAGGTTGATGGTGCTAATCCGCAGACGGGCACGTCCCGCGTCGCCCCCGTAGTTCTTCTGGTGCGTCGCGTGCCAGAAGGTGCGCTCCCCGAGCGGCACCTCCTCGCCGAAGCCCTCGTTCAGAACTGCATCGACGAGCTCGACCGGAATCACCCACTCGTCGCTGACGCTCTCTGCGAGGGTGTCGATGGCCGGCGTGCAAAATTCGATCCCGTCCCAGCACCCCAGGTCGCGGCTGCGCTGGCTTTCGAAGTCCATCGACGTGCCGAGCAGGATGATGCCCTTCACGGTCCGTGGGGCGAGCATCGCCATGCGAGCGGCCACCCATCCGCCTTGCGACGTGCCCAGGACGAACGCCTCGGGAATGCCGAGCGCGTCGAGGACCTGCAGGTTGGCGACGGCCGAATCCCAGTAGGTGAACTGCTCATACGAGGCGCGCGTCTGGCCGTGGCCGTAGGGCTCGAGAGCGAGCAGGTTGGCGGTCGCGGTGAGCTTCTCGTCCGCGAACTGGGGTCGGTATAGCTCGACGGAGGTGCTGAACGAGTTGACCATGACCAGCGTCGGGAGCGAAGCGTCGTAGGCCTTATCGAACTTGTAGCCGATAGTCGAGCTGCCGAGATGGGGTACCGTGATCGTCTCAGCGTCGCTCATGATCTCCCCTATTGTCAGGGACTCGCGCACGGCAGACCGGCGAAGCCGTAGTCGTCCCGGCTCATCGTGGCCTCGCGGTCGATGCCGGTCAACCGCCCGAGCCCCAGCTAGCGATCGCTGCCTATGGTGCGCAAGGCACCCGCACGACCGCCGACGCCATTGCAGCGGATTGAATCCGGCACAGCGCCAGACCGGTTCACCGGCTCTTCGCGGTGAAGCGTGAATTCGGTGGGCTGCTGTAGAGCGTCGCCAGCGCTGACGTCGGTAGCGATCCAGGGAGACCGAGGCAATCTTGCCCACTGGCGCGAAGGCGTCGGCAGCCTCGGGCGACGCCGGTGGTCTCGTAGCGAGAAGACACGTCGGACACGATGCCACGGCAAGCAGTACCCCGATCATGGGGGGCGTTGACAGGGTCGCGGCTGCCTCCGGCCGCGTTTAGGCGCCGGTGGTGGCGTTTGCAACCGGCTGCCAGCGCCACGACCACGGGCGAGCGGTGGGCGAGGTTGAGCAGACGCCAGCCGACAAGCAACACCCGCCGTCGCGCCGGGCACTGCCTCGAGGAAGACTGAACCTGACGACCCCGGCTGGAGCGCGGGGGAGCGGGCTGCTGGAACAGGAGGGTGAAGCCCGCCAGCCCGCCAGCCCGCCAGCCCGCCAGCCCCGCAGGTCCGGGAGCGCGTCGAGAGCTGGCGCTGGCGCGTCCACCAGCCAGTGGACCCGATATTCGCCGTGATCTCGAGCGATCGTGGCCGCGGCGTCGGGCTGAGGGGCTGGGGCGGCCGTCGCCTCGCCCGCTGTTCCAAAAATCTGGCTCGCTAACCCCGCAGCTGGGCGAGGATCCGGTCCTCCGGGCCGAAGTCGAACTGATACTGGTCGCGGCCCCCGCTGCGGAACCACTCGTAGGAGTCGCGGTAGCCGGCCTCCAGCCCGAACCGAGGCCGCCAGTCGAGCTCCCGTAAGGCCTTGTCCGTGGCGAAGACGGCGCCACCGAGGAGCGCCTCGCTCCAGTGCACGAGCGCAGGTCGGGCCTGGCGCGCGAGGCCCATCGGAATGAGCACAATTTTCGGCTCCACTCCCACGGCACGGGCCATCAGATGCACGGCGCCGAGCACACTGGTGATCTCACCGCCCGCCACGTTGTAAGTCTGACCTGGAGCGTTCGCAGATCCCAGTATCGAGGCCATGCACGCCGCCACGTCGGCCACGTGGACAAGGTGGATGAACGGGAACCCCTCCCCGGGAACCAGTATCGGCCGTCCCGCCTCCAAGCGAGCAAAGAAGCCGGGATCGCGGGTCGGCGAGGGGCTGTGCGGACCCAGGGTGTGGGTGACCCGGAGACTGGTCGACGGGAAGCCGGAGACCCGGTGCTCGTCCGCGAGGTAGTTCTCGCACTGCACCTTGCCCACGGCGTAGGACTTGCGAGCGTCCGGATCGGCCGGATCGTGGGTACGCGAGCCCTCCGAAACGGGTTGGACGTAGCTGCGTCGGTAGACCGCGACGGAGCTGGTGAAGACGAAGTGCTGGACTCGGTCGCGGAACAACTCGACCAGCGGCTCCAGGTCGGGCACGCGGTAGGCGGTGTTGTCGAAGACGGCGTCGAACTGGTCACGGACCGGATCGAGCACGGCCTGCAGGACACCCGGCCGCCGGCGATCACCGTGCAGACGCCGGACGCCGTTCGGCAGCGGCACGAAGTGGCTGTTGAGGACCGTGACCTCGTCACCTCGGCTCGCCAGCTCACGGACGAGGTGAAGACCGATGTAGCGGTTGCCGCCGAGCACGAGCACCCGCATCCGCGTCGCCTCCAGCAGGGGAACAAGCCGACGCCGGCATGGTAGCGCTCGTAGCGACGAGTTCGAAGAGCCACCTCGACGCGTCCGGCACGCAACGGCACATTGGCGGGCCAGCATCCCCTACGGCTCTCTAACGCAAAGTCGTTGCGGACCGGAGCGGCGCACGGAATCGGCCGCGCTCTCGCGCAACGCTTCGCCCGCGAGGGCGTACGGCATGTCCCCGTGGCGGACCTGGACAGTGACGACGACGACGACGACGCGGCGCCGGTGGCGGTGGAGTTGGGGGTAGCGGTCACCGGTTCGACGTTCGCAGGGAGGCGAACCTGATCGACCTGGTCACCGCGGTGCAGGACGGGGTAGGCGCCATCAACTTGTTCGTCTACAACCGGCGTCTTCGCGCCGGGCGGCACACACCCACGCGACGACGGCGGCTGCATAGCCGGGAGAACGCGGGGGCTCTGGGGACGAGACCCGCTCAACCGGAACGGTCGAGCGATGCCAGTGCGCTCTCAGCAAGCTGCTCGACGTCTGCCGCGAACTGCTGCAGAACCTGGGGCGCCTCGCCCATCACACCGTGCAGGTAGCGCGCATAGACGCCCTCAAGGATTACGGCGAGGCGCCAGGAGGAGAACGCGCGGAAGTACTCCACCGCGGCGACGTCTCGCCCTGTTCGCGCCGCGTAACGCTCCACCAGTGCCGCGAAAGGGGGAAAGGTGCCGGCGGCGCTGGGGTCACGGCGGCGGGGCGTGGACCCCGAATCGGTCCAGTAGACGCCGAGATAACCGAGATCGGCCAGTGGGTCTCCGAGCGTGCAGAGCTCCCAATCGAGTACGGCCGTGATGCGTCCGGCCGTCGGGTCCACCAGGCAGTTGCCGAAGCGGTAGTCGCCGTGCACGACCGTTGCACCCTGCTGCACGGGGATGTGCTGCCGTAGGCGGTGCTCCAGCTCGTCGACCGTCGCCAGCTCCCGCGTCTTCGACCGCTGCCACTGCTGCGACCAACGGCGCGCTGCCGCTCTACATAGCGGTCGCGGCGGGCGAGATCGCCCAGACCCACCCCCTCGACGTCCACCGCGTGCAGCTCCGCCAGCACGTCGATGAGGTCCTCCGCCAGCGTCCGGCATTTCCCGGGGCTCAGGTCCGATGCCGCTTCGCGGCTGTCGAGCACGACCCCATCGACGTAATCCATCACGTAGAACGGCGCCCCGTTCACCCTCTCGTCCACGCACAGCCCGAGAGCGGGCGGCACCGGGACCGGGGTGGCGCCGATCGCGCTGATGATCCGGTGCTCGCGCACCATGTCGTGGGCGGTCGCGAGCACGCGTCCCAGCGGCGGGCGACGCAACACCAAGCTTCTTCCGGCTGCGTCCTTCGCCCGGTAGGTCAGGTTGGAATGCCCACCCGTAATCAGTGTGAAGCGGCACGGCGGCGTAACATCCTCGACGTTTGCGACCAGCCAGGCCGTGACGGGAGCCTCCTCCAGGCCGATCACTGCCGTTCCCCCGGCAGCGCTGACTTGGTCACCCGGCCGACCGCGACCACGCGGCCCTCACACACGGCTTCCGAGGACAGAAACGCAATTGACCGCCCGCGGTGGGTGAGCTGCGCGCGTACGTGGACGACCTGGTCCTGCCGAACGCTCCTCATCAGCGAGACGAAGACGTCGTGGGTGACGGTCCGCTCGTCCCCTGCCAGTACCGGCAGCAGAGCCAGGTACGCCGCGACGTCGAGCAGCGCGTACACGATGCCGCCGTGCAGGAGACCCTGGTTGTTCATCGTCGGCGTTCCAGCGTGCAGTCGAACCCCGGCCGACGGCTCGGCGGGATCGGCCAGCTCGAGTCCGAGGAAGCGGTGGAACGGGATGTCCAGCAGGGTCTGCACGGGGGACGTCGGGGAAGTCGCCTGCGGCCGGGCCTCGCTGCTCACTGCATCACCGTAGGCCGACGCTCCCGTGCCGCACTAGCCCGGCTAGCCGACTGCAGGCCTTGGCGGGCAGTGTTCAGGACCGGGCGCGAGGTCTAGCGTTCCTGGGCATGGACTTCGCACCGAGCGCTGTCGCGCAGGAGTACCTCGACCGGCTGTCCGCCTTTCTGGACGAGCATGTGTACCCGGCTGAACACGAATACGAGCAGTGGGTGCGCGAGCAGCCCGCCGGCGACCACACCACGCCACCGGTCCTGCAGCGGCTCAAGCAGGAAGCCCGCTCCCGAGGTCTGTGGAACCTCTTCCTTCCCGGCGAGGGGCACCCCCTCTCGGTCCTCGACTACGCACCGGTCGCGGAGATGACCGGGTGGAGCATGGAGCTCGCGCCGGAGGCCATCAACTGCTCTGCGCCGGACACCGGCAACATGGAGGTGCTGCACATGTTCGGCACCTCCTCCCAAAAGGAACGTTGGCTTCAGCCGCTCCTGGCCGGCGAGATCCGCTCGGCCTTCGCGATGACCGAGCCCGAGGTCGCGAGCTCGGACGCCACCAACATCCAGTGCAGCATCCGTCGCGACGGCAACGAGTACGTCATCAACGGGCGGAAGTGGTGGACCTCAGGCGCCGCCCGGCCGGACACCGAGATCCTGATCGTGATGGGCAAGACTGATCCATCGGCGCCCTCCTACCGGCAGCAGTCGATGGTTCTGGTGCCCAAAGACACCCCTGGCGTGGAGATCGTCCGTGATCTGTTGGTCTTTGGCTACAACGACCGGGAAAGCCACGCCGAGGTGCGTTTCACCGATGTGCGCGTGCCGGTCGACAACCTGGTCGCCTCCGAGGGCGACGGCTTCATGATCGCCCAGGCGCGACTCGGGCCGGGCCGGATCCACCACTGCATGCGCTGCATCGGGGTGGCTGAGCGGGCGCTCGACCTGATGGTGAAACGGGCGACAACCCGAGTCGCCTTCGGCGGTCCGCTGGCGCAGCAGGGCGTGGTCCAGCAGCAGATCGCGGAGAGCCGCATCGAGATCGAGCAGGCGCGCCTCCTGGTGCTCAAAGCGGCGTGGCTGATCGACAAGGTCGGGCCGAAGGGCGCGCGCACGGAGATCGCCGCCATCAAGGTCGCTGCTCCCAGGGCCGCCCTCAACGTGCTCGACCGGGCCATTCAGCTGCACGGGGGTGCGGGAGTGTCTCAGGACTTTCCCCTTGCCGGCGCCTGGGCCGGGCTTCGCACGCTGCGACTGGCCGACGGGCCCGACGAGGTCCACCTGCGCACGATCGCCAGGATGGAGCTCGGTCGGCGGCCGGAGGGTTCCGCAGTGCACAACGATGCGTCCGCGGCCCGCGCGACGGGCGACGCCGTGCCTCAGCCGCACGGCGCCGGTGCCGGCTGACCGGCTCCGCCGGGTCAGCCCGTCGCGGCGGCGCGTCCCGTGAAGCCGAAGAGCTGGCCCGCGACCCGGCGCATCTGGATCTCCTCTGATCCTTCGGTGATGCGGTACCGGCGGTGGTGGCGGTAGATGTGCTCGAACGGCTTGTGCCGGCTGTAGCCGATCCCGCCGTGCACCTGCATCGCGCGGTCGGCGGCATCGCACACGAGCCGGTTCGCTCGGTAGTTGCACATTGAGACCTTGTGACTGATGTTCAGATGGTTCGTCGAGTCCAGCTCCCAGGCGGTCTTGTGGACCAGGTTGCGAACCAGCTCCGCGTCGGTGTGCAGCTCGACAAGCGGCCACTGAATCGCCTGCCGCTCGGCCAGTGGCTTACCGAACGTGACGCGACCACGGGCGTAGGAGACCGCTTCGTCAATGCAGTACTGAGCAGCCCCGACCCCGGACGCCGCCTGACGGATGCGGTTCTCGTGCACGAAATGCTGGGCGACGATTAGGCCCTCGCCCTCGCCGCCGAGCATGACGGTCTCGGGCACGCGGACCTCGCGCAGCGTCACGTCTGCGTGGTCCGTCGGCATGTTGAACGTCCAGAGGAACGAGTCCACCTCGAGCCCGGGGGTGCTTGTTGGCACGAGAAACGCGGTGATGCCGCGAGCCGAACCCGGAGCGCCCGAGGTACGGGCGAAGACCAGGTCGTGGGTAGCGGTGTGCATCCCGGTGTTCCACCGCTTGCTGCCATTGATCACCCAGTCGCTGCCGTGGCGCGTAGCCGTCGTCTCCATCCACGTGGCGTCGCTGCCGTGGTCGGGCTCGGTCAGCCCGAAGCCCACCCGCAGCTCCCCGGTAATTACGCCCTCGCAAAGCTCGGCCTTCTGTGCGTCGGTGCCGTAGGCCCAGAGGAGGTGGAAGATCGGGAAGTTGCCCACGATGGACGACTCGTCCTGCAGGTCGTTGTGCAGTCCCAGTCCCCGGTGCGCCAGATGCTCCCGGACGACTGCCATGCCGAGGTTGGTTCCGTCGCGACCGCCGACGGCGCCGGGTAGCGCATAGCGCAGGAAGCCGGCGGCGTCGGCACGGCGCTTCATCTCGCTGAGCAGTTCTTCCCACTCCTTACGGGGCAGACCTCCCGCTTCGAAGTCCGTGCGCGCGTACTCCCGCCGGTGGTCGAAGAAACGGACATTGTCGTCCTGCTCCTCGAGCGGCCGGATCTCCTTGTCAATGAACTCGTCGAGTTTGGGCAATAACTGTTGCAGGCCCTCGGGCAAAGTGAAGTCCACGCCGTGCTCCTTGGAGGTGGGCTGGTCCGGTCCGGCTAACGAAGGGTAGGCCCCCAGTCGGTCTCCTTGCGGAGCGTCGGCTTGAGCACCTTGCCGCCAGGATTGCGGGGCAGCGGTTCGGCGCGCACCGCGACGAACTGCGGCACCTTGAAGTCTGCGAGGTGCCGCCGGGCGAATGCCACGAACTCCAAGGGGTCGACGGTCTGACCGGCAACGGGCACCACCACGGCGCCCACCTTCTCGCCCATCATCGGGTCGGGCACGCCGACGACCGCGACCTCACCGACGAACGGGTGCAGGGCCAGCGCGTTCTCGACCTCGACGCTGTAGACGTTCTCCCCACCACGGTTGATCATGTCCTTGATCCGGTCCACGACGAAGGTCAGCCCCTGGTCGTCGATCCGAGCCAGGTCACCGGTGTGCAACCACCCGTCCACAAACGTCTCGACGGTCTGCTGCGGCTTTTGCCAGTACCCGGTCACGACGTTGGGCCCACGGATGAGCAGTTCCCCGACGCCGTTGTCCCGGTCCGGCTCGGCAACCTGCAGATCGACGACGGGAGCAGCGAAGCCGACGGAGTCTGCATGGTCGGCGGCGTACTCATGCGGCAAATAGGTCGACACCGACGCGGTCTCGGTCAGCCCGAAGCCGTTGCCCACCCGTGCCGCCGGGAAGGCTCGCATGATCTGATGCACCAGCTCCGGCGCGATCGGCGCGCCTCCATAGCTGAGCGCCCGGACGCTAGAGGTGACGATGGAGTGGAACTCAGGCTGCTGTATCGCCAGCCAGTAAATGGCAGGCACGGTCGTTAGCACCGAAATGCACTCCTCCTGTATCGCTGGGAGAAACTGCTTCACGTCGAACACGGGCATAACCACCGAGGTGCCGGCGAGAGCGGTCAGCACGAGGAGCTGGCTGTTGCAGCCCGTGACGTGAAACAGTGGAACGGAGATGAGCGTGCTGAGGCGCTCTTCCCGCGGCAGTGCCAGGCACCGTATGCAGGTCTCGACGTTCGACAGGAAGTTCTCGTGGGTGGTCATGGCCCCCTTCGGGAAGCCCGTCGTTCCACTCGTGTAGAAGATACCGGCGAGGTCCCCGTGCGCCTGGTCGTCGATAACCAGCGGCTCCCCGTCGGGCAACCGCTCCCCGGGCGTCACGACGTAGTTCGCGCCGGAGTCCTCGACTACGTACGCGACCTCCGGCTCGGCGAACCGGGTATTGACCGGCACCACCACGGCGCCAGCGAGCAGCGTGCCCCAGAACGCGTAGACCCAGTCGTTACCGTTCGGGAGTCGGTTCGCGACGCGGTCCCCCGGGCCGACCCCTTGCGCCCGCAGGCCGCCTGCAACCCGCGACGCGCGATCCCATAGTTGCTGGTAAGTCACCCGCGCCCCGCCAAGCTCGACGAGGGCGTCGTGATCGGCCTGTTCCTCCACCGCCCGGCGCAGCAGGTGAACCAGGTTGGGCGCAAGGCCGGTGTAGCGCTTGATCCCGTCCATGCCAATCTCAATGCCGCTTACGTCGAAGGGGTTGCTCACGGTCCCTCCTTCACTCGATTGACGAGTCGCTGACACACTGCCCGCTCACCGGGCCCGCAGGCGCGGGGCGTTCACTCAACTGGCCAGGATCGGCGACGTGCAGTTTGGCCACGACGGCGGCCCGGACCTTGGGCAGCACGTGCTCGGCGTCAAAGCGGCCGCCACGGATACCTGCGGCGAGCTCCTCGTCGGTTGCGACGCCGAGGTCGCTCAGACGTCGCGCGTGCTCGGCCGCGAGCGACGGTCCCAGCGCGAGCTGGCGTTCGACGATAGCCAGCGCGCGGGCCGAGACCCGAGCCAGGAAGAGGTCGCGACCCGTCAGCGGAAGGCCGAGCAGGAACTCGCGCACCGCCTCGAGCAGCTCAGCCCCGGTCGGCCGGTCGTGCGGCAGGCTGATCTCGGCCGCCGGGGGCGGCGGAGCACTCTCGCGCAGCTCGTACAGCAGGTCCAGCAGGTCCAGCTCTACCTCACACACCCGCCGTCCGATGGACGCGAGCTCGACCGAGCGGACTCCCCCCGACAGGTGCGCCCGGGCTTGCACCAGGCAGAGCACGGCCCACCGCAGGGTGCCCAGCACCTCCCACCAATGCAGCTCCTCGAGGTCCACTTGCTCGCCGCCGGCCGCGGTGTACGCCGCAAGCAGCTCCGGCCGGTCCCCGACGCCGGCCACCGGCAGCGGCGACCCGAACCGCCAGGACCGCACGCACAGCCACCCCAGGTCCTCCACCGGATTGCCGCGGTGGGCGAGCTCCCAGTCGAGCACGGCTGCCAGCCCGTCGGCGGTCACAATGAGGTTGCCGAGCCGGAAGTCGCCGTGGACCACGACCGGCGCGCGCACCGTCGGGCGCTGCTGCTCGAGCCACCGCAGGCCTAGCTCCAGAGCAGGGTGCGGCTCTCCGGCCTCGTCGAGGGTGTCGCGCAGCACAACGACGGGATCTTCAGCAGGCAGCCCCGGCACAGCAGCAGGGTCGACCCCGCGGTGCAGCCTGGCGAGAGCCTGCGCGCAGTTGCCGACCAGCTGTGAGCGCGCCACCGCGTACACGTCGTCGCGCAGGATCCGGCGCGCGAGGGTTTCACCTTTCACGAACTCCATGACGAGCCAGCCCGGCCCCGCCGCGAGCACCTGTGGAACCGGCACCCCCGCGGCCCGGGCGATTCGCAACAGCTCGCCCTCCCGGTCCATCTGCCCGCGGCGCGAGGCCCCCGAAGGGTCGCGCCGCAGCACCAGCGGCCGACCGTCGAGCTCAAAGGCCCACGTCTCCCGAGATGCACCCCCGAGGAGGCGATGTAACCCGGAGACGCTCCCGCCACCCAGCGCTGCCGCCAGCGCGTCCATGTCGAGCTCGTGCGGGCTTCCCAGGGCCGGCAGCCCTTCGCCCCCGGGGGCCGGTCCGGCGACCGGAGAACCTCGGGTGGCGCCGGCGGCGGCCGGGCCCGGCGAGATCACCCGCCTGACCCCTCCGTTCGGTGCTCCTCACGCAGCCGGATCTTGAGCACTTTCCCACTTGCGTTGCGCGGCAGCGCGCCGACAACGACCACCTTCGTGGGCTTCTTATAGGAGGCGAGCCGCCCCCGGCACCAGTCGATGATCTCGCTTGCATTCGGAGGATCCTCGGGGTCGGTGGCCGCGACCACCGCCATCGGTGTCTCCACCCACTTCGGGTCGGGGACACCGATCACCGCGACCTCCCGCACCTTGGGGTGGGCGTCGATAGCCGCCTCCACTTCTGCGCAGTAGATGTTCTCCCCACCGGAGATGATCATGTCTTTCTTGCGGTCCACCACGAAGTAGAAACCGTCGTCGTCCTGGCGCACCATGTCCCCGGAGTGGAACCAGCCGCCGCGAAACGCCTCCGCGGTCGCCTCGGGCTTGTTCCAGTAGCCCTGCATGACGGTGGGGCCGCGGTAGACGATCTCCCCGACCTCCCCCTGGGCGACGTCGCGCATGTCGTCGTCCACCACCCGGACCTCGACGTTGACGATGGGGGTACCGACCGACCCCATCTTGGCGATCGCGTTCTCGCCCCTCAGCACGCAGGTCACCGAACTCATCTCGGTCTGCCCGAAGGCGTTGAAGTTCGGGACCCCCGGGAAGGTGTCAGCCATGGCCTGCAGAACCGACGGCGGAGCGACCGAGGCTCCCCACGAGATCCGCCGGAGCGCCAGGTCACGCTTCTCGATCCCCGGCACCGCGCAGATTGCCTGCCACTGGGTGGGGACGAAGTAGCACGAGGTGATCCGTTCCCGCTCGATCATGTCAACCACCTCACCGGCGTCGAACTGCCCGGAGGTCAGGATGACCGAGGTGCCGCCGAGCAGGAGAAACGGCAGGATTCCGTTGAGGCCGCCGATGTGGAACAGCGGAAGGCCAGACAGCCACACCCGGTCATCGTCTCGGATGCCCATTCCGACAATCATGTTCATGGTGTTCATCAGCAGGTTGAAGTGGCTCAGGACCGCGCCCTTGGGCCGACCGGTGGTGCCCGAGGTGTACATGATGAACGCTGAGTCGTGCTCGGCCACGTCGACGTCCGGCGTCGCGGGAGCCGCGGCCGCCAGGACCTCCTCGTACGCCTCCGCGCCCGCCCCGCCCGGCGAGGGGTCGCTTGCCACCACCAGGCAGCTCTTCAGCCCGGACAAGGCAGCGCGGACCGCGGCCGCCTGTGGCGCGAGCCCTTCGTCGACGATGAGCGCTTTGGACCCGCTGTCCTGCAGGATGTAGGCGATCTCGTCCGGGACCAGACGGAAGTTGACGGGTACGCAGATCGCGCCGAGGCGGTTCGCGGCGAGGTAGGTCTCCGCGACCTCCGTCCTGTTCATCATCAACGTTGCGACGCGGTCGCCGTAGGACACACCCCGCTCGGCGAGCGCGTTCGCCAGCCGGTTCACCCGCTCGTCGAGTTCGGCGAACGTGCGGTCAACGTCCCCGAAGCGGAATGCGACCGTGTCCGGACTGCGCCGCGCGGTACGGGCGAGCTGCTCGCCGTGCGACATCCGTCGTGCCGCGGTTAGCTCCCTGATGCTGTCGTCGACGGTCACCGATGCTCCTCTCGAAGCGGCCTGGGCTGTGCGTGAGCGGGGGGCGGGGGGCGTCGAAGGTCAGAACAGGGTCCACCATTCGCTGGGGTCCCGGGCCCGCATCTGGGCCGACGACTCCTCCAGGATCACCCGCCCGGCGCGCAGGATAACCACCCGGTCGGCCACGCGCAACGCTTGGTTGACGTTCTGCTCGAGCAGTAGCACGCCCATTCCGTGCTGGGCGCTGAGGTCCCGGATCGTGTCGAAGATCGATTGAACGACTGCGGGCGCTAGCCCCAGGCTCGGCTCGTCCAGCAGGAGCAGCCGCGGCTCCGACATCAACGCGAGCCCCAGGCTCAGCATCCGCTGCTGGCCTCCGCTCATCGTGCCGGCCAGCTGACCCGCGCGTTCGCGCAAGATCGGAAACAGTGTCTGCACGTAGTCCAGACGGCCACCGAGGTCGCCCCGGTAGTGCAGCGCTCCCAGGCGCAGATTGTCCGCGACTGTGAGGTCACCGAACACGAAACGTTCTGCGGGGATCGTGGCCATGCCGCGTCGGACGTTGCGAGTGGGGGTCAGGCTCGCCGTGACGTCCTCATCCGCGAACTGCAGTTGTCCCCCCCGGGCGGGCACCATTCCGAAGATCGTCCTCAGGGTGGTCGTCTTGCCGGCCCCGTTGTGTCCCAGCATCGCCACGACCTCGCCCGGCTGGATTACCAGGTCGACGTCGAAGATGACCTGCTTGCGGCCGTAGCCGGCGGAAAGACCGCGAACGTTCAACAGGGGCGCGGACGCCTCTGTGGCGGGCGACGCGGGACCGGCTGACTCATGCGGTGCCAAAGTAGGCCTCCGCGAGACGTTCTTCCTGAAGGAGCTCCTGGAGCTTGCCCTTGGCAGTCACGCGCCCCAACTCCATGAAATAGGTCACGTCGGCAAGTCGCTCCACCACGTGCAGGCTGTGCTCGACGATGCAAATCGTGTGTCCCGCGCTGCGCAGCCGGTCAATCAGACTTAGCGTCACGTCGACCCACTCACCGTCGATACCGGAGGCCGGTTCGTCCATGAGCAGGACCTCAGCGTCGGTGGCGAGCACGCGGGCGATCGCGACGAGTTTTTGCTGACCGAAGGCCAGCGCACCCGCGGGCACGTCAGCGACGTCGGCGAGCCCTACGAACTCCAACCACTGCCGAGCCGTCTCCTGAACGCGGCGCTCGTCCCGGCGAGTCACCCCCGGCCGGCCGAACAGCGAGGAGAGGCGCTCTCCCGCCTGCCCCTGCACCGCCAACGCCACGTTGTTGAGCACGGAGAGCCGGGGAATCACGCGGACGTCCTGGAAGGAGCGGACCATCCCGAGCGTTGCGACCTTGTCCGGCCGCAATCCCGTGATGTCGGTGCCATTGAGGATTACGGTGCCGTGGTCGGGACGGATCCCGCCGGTCACCAGGTTGAACACGGTCGACTTGCCTGCGCCGTTGGGTCCGACCAGGGCCGTCACCTTGCCGCGCTCCAGCTCGAAGTCGAGATCTTCCACGGCCCGGATGCCACCGAAGTGCTTGCTTAGGTTGTGGACTTGCAGCACGAGGTCGGTCGCGGCGGACCCGGTTGTTTCCGGGGCGCGACGGATCGCTGCGGGCAGGTCAGCCGAGTCAAGGCCTTGCAGTACCTTCTCGGGGCGGGTCGCCCCGGTGACCGCGGCGTCTGCAGGGACCTGGCGGGCGGGGAGGGCCCCGCGCTCTCGGCGGGCCCGATGCCCACCCCTTAGCCGCGCCGACAGCGACGTCAGGCTCAGACCCTCCGGGAGCAGCCCCTGCGGGCGGACCCGCATGAGAAGCACTAGGAATACGCCGTACACGAGAAGCCGCCAGAGCGACGCCTTTTCAGGCGACAGGCTGAGCGCCTTCTCGAGCAGCGGCTGCGCGAGCGTGATCGCCGCCGCGCCGAGGATGGATCCGACTAGGTTGCCCATCCCGCCGAGGATCACCATGATGAAGATCGAGAGCGAGGTGTCGAAGCCGAACTCCCCGGGCGAGGCGAGCTTGTTGTAGAACGCCAGCAGGCCGCCAGCGAGGCCGGCCATCGCTGCGGTCAGAGCGAAGACCGTCACTTTGAAGCGCAGGACATTCTTGCCGAGTGCCCGCGTGGCGATGTCGTCGTCCCGGATGCCGCGCAGCACCCGTCCGTAGGGCGACTCACCGATGCGCCGGCAGACAAGGTAGACGACCAGCGTGAGGATTAGGAACAGCGGTACGTAGTCGCTCGGGTTCTTCAGGACTGCCCCGAAGAAGTTGCTCTCCTTGATACCGAGCAGGCCGTACGCACCGCCGAGCACGCTCACGCTGGTCACGACAGATGTGATGATCGTCGAGACAGCGATGGTGAGCAGGATCAGGTACTCCGACGCGAGTCGCAGCGCAGGCCCGCTGACGATCGCCCCCACCACCGCCGCGAGCACCACGCCGATCAGCACCGCAAGCGGGAAGGGGGTGGATTCGTGGAGCGAGAGGTAGGCCGCCGTGTAACCCCCGACCGCCCCGAAGGCGGCGTGCGCGACCGAGATCTGGCCCGCGTAACCGACGAGGAGGTTCAGCGAGATCGCGAAAATCGAGAAGATGAAAATCTGGTTGAGCACGTTCAGCCAGTACTGCACGTCTCACGCTCCCCGTGCCGGGTTGAGGCTGCGGGCGAAACGGTGCCACTCCATTGAGCGCAGGGCCCGGTAGTCGAGGGGGCGACCGGCCAGGTAGAGGAACAGCACCGCGAAGACGACGAGCGAGGACCACTGGGAGGACAGCCACAGTCCGCTCAGGCTCTCCACCAGACCGAGCCCCACCCCGATGAAGGCTGTCGTTAGAACCGACCGTCGCGCCCCGGCGAGGAAGGCGACGACGAAGGCGTAGAAGACCGGCCGGAAGCCCATGTCCGGCACGGCCGCGAACTTGAGACCAGCTAGGCAGGCGAGAACTCCGGCGAGCAGCGAGGCAACCGCGAACACCAGCAGGTAAACCCGGGCCGGGTTGATGCCCACCACCTGAGCCATCGTGGGATTCACGCGGACGGCGCGGACCACCCGGCCCGTCCGCGTGTAGCGCAGAATGAGGGTCAGCAGCACGACCAGCGCCCAGATCACGCATACCGAGAGCACGTCCACGGACGTGAAGTGAACCGACCCCACGTTGATGCCTGAGACGTCGAGACCGGTCAGCTGCTTGCTCGGCGCGTCGGACCAGATCAGCCGGATCGCGTTTTCCCCAACGATCGACAGGCCGAGCGACGCGACGAAGATGGTGAGCAGTGCGAGGTCGCCCGATCCGGCAGCCAAGGGGCGGTAGACCAGCCGCTCCATCAAAACCCCGATCACCGTGCCGAGCGCGATCCCGATGGCGATGGCCAGCCACAGGTTCGTGCCGTTTTCGGTCAGGTCAGCCGCGTAGAAGGCCGCAATCGTGTAGGTGAACGCGTACGCGAAGTGGAACCGGCCGGTGGTGTGCAGGACCAAGCCGAACGACACGCCCAAAAGGCCGTAGGCGGTGCCGTTGATGAAGCCGTTGACGGCGAGCTGTTCTGCCGTGTGCAGATCCACGAGCTGCCTCTCGCGCCGATGGAAGTCAGGCCGCCCGGTAGTCCGCGCCGCCGATGTCGAAGAAGGCCTTGGGTGTGATGGTGCCGTTGTTGTAGGTGAATACGCCCATCGGCCGCCTGGCGACGGAATGTGTTTTCGGATCCAGCGCGGTGATGCCGGGAGTGCTGCCGCTGCCGCCGTACAAGCTCTTGAACGACAGGCTCTCGAGCATGGCCGCCTGCATGTCCGGGCCCTTGCTGGGATTGCCTCCCCGCTTGAGCGTGCGCTGCACCAGGTCCCAGAGGTGGAAGACGTTCTCGTAGTAGTTCGCCGCGTAGAAGTCGGGATCGGCGCTGTACTCCTTGCGGTACTCGTCGACGAACAGCGCGCCCCAGTCGTTGGTGGGCTGCTTGGCGTTGAAGAAGTCGTACGCGAAGGTGTACTTGTTGTAGGCGCTGCCGGCGGTCTTGGCCGCGTCCGCAGTGAACTCCGAGCCGAACACCGGCTTGTCGATCCCCGATGTCGCGTACTGCTTCATGAAGTAGCCCGGGTCCAGACCGTAGAGGAAGACGAAGACCGCATCGGGTTTGGCGCTCTGAAGCCGCGACAGCGGTGTCGAGTAGTCGGTGGCCCCAACCTGGGTGAGTTCTGTGTGGACGAGGGACATGCCAGCAGGAACAAGGGCGGCTTTGAAGTTATCGATGACCGGCGTTGAGGCGGGACCGAGGTCCCATCCGAGCAGGGCGACCTTCCGTGCGTTCGGACTGGTCTCCTTCAGGTACCGCACGGCGCCCGGGAAGGTGTCGTCGGGGGTGATGGCGCGGGTGCCCCAAAAAAAGGGCTTTCCCTTCCCCGCGTCGCTAGTTCCCCCGCCGCCGTCCAGCGTCAGCATCTGGTACTGCGCGATGTTGGGCAGCATGGCGAACAGATCCGCGTTGTAGGACGACAGCATCAGCCCGATGCCGCTGGTGCCGAGTTCGCGCGAGGCGGTGATGCCGGCCTGAGGGTCGCCGGACTTGTGGTCCTTGAAGACCATTCGGAAGTCAGGGCCGCCGGCTGCCTTCACGTGCTTGGCTCCGAGGTTCGTCCCGCGCGACTGCACACCGCCGTAGAACGCGCCGGGCCCGCTCAGGGGCAGGACCGCGCCGACGTTGATGGGCATCCCTTTGCCGGCATGGGCCTCGTCGATGGGACCGAAGTACTGACGGACCTTGGCCGCCACGTCGTTGCCGACGCCGCGGCTGTTCGCCGCCGTCGCGCCCGCGCTGTTCGTGCTGGCTTTCTTCGAAGAGCCGCCGCAGGCGGCCAGAACGGGAGCAGTCGCCGCGGCCGCCCCGCCAAGAGCGGCGAGGCGCAGCACGTCGCGGCGGCTCATCGCTCCGGAACGCAGCGCCACGTCCAGTTCGTCCCTGTCCCTGCGCTTCATCGTGTTCTCCGTCTCTCGCTACTTGATGACGAGCGGGTTAACCGGGGCGCCGGTGCCGTTAACGACCTTGAGCGGGGCCGCCGCGTAGAAGAAGTCCCACTGCCCGTCCTGTGTGCAGTCCGCGGCCAGGTCGTCCAGCCAGGCGATCTCAGTCAGCGTGACGCCGAGGTTGCGCATCAGCGCGTTGTGCAGTGGCAGCACCACACCGGAGACCGGGTCGATCGTCACCTCGTTGGCAATGGTGTCGGTCACCAGGTTCGGGATCTCCATGTCCTGGAACCACTGCACGAGCTCGAGGCTGTGCGTCAATCCGGGTTCGTTGAAGGAACCGGGCGGACCGTAGAACTCACTCGCGGGAACTTTGTAGAACTTGCCGATCCAGCCGGTGCGAACGACGAGCACGTCGCGCTTCTGAATCTCAGTGCCCTGCTTCTGGGCGCACGCCTGCAGGTCCTCGTGGGTGAACGTCTCCCCGACTTCGAGCACGTCCTTATCGCGGTGGCGCGCCATGTCGAGCAGCACCCCGCGCCCGGCCACGCCACGTTCGGCAATCGGCATGATGCCGGCCTTCGCCATTCCCCCGATGGTGGTCACGGCGTCGTAGCCGTTCCAGAGCTGATCGTCGTACCAGACGTGGCCCAGCGAGTCGTACTGCGTGGAGCCCTGCAGGAAGCACGCCATGAAGTCGTCGGCGTACTCCGCACCCCCAGGGAACGCAGGCCCCTTGCCGGCAATGTAATGACCCTTGTCGACGACGTTGTAGCGTTGCGCCCCCACGCGACCGGGCCACACAGGGTCACCGGCCGGGTTGGCCATCGGGCACTGGAGGGTGAACACCTTGCCCTGTCGGATGGACTTTGCCGCGGCGAGGATCACTTCCGGGGTCTGGTAGTTGAGCGAACCGACCTCGTCGTCCGGGCCCCACTTCCCCCAGTTCTTCGGCGAGTTTTGAAGCAGCTCGGTCACCGGTGGGACTTGCTTCGCCGCTGCGGGCGTCTGTTCGGTGGACTGGGTCGCGGCTTCCGTGTCCGTCATGCGTCCTCCTGCGCCAGGTGCTTCAGGTCACAGCGTGCTGCCGTGATGCCGCACTCTCACCCGTCGTTGACATCTTCGTCAAGGCTGTGCGAAACATTGGTCGTGACACCGCGGCGTACGTGGTCCGCAACCCGGCGGAGTGCCGGCGGTGGGCAGTCGTGTCCCGGGGTCGGTCACACGTGACCGACCCCCGTGAAGGCGCCGACCACTCTCACCTCGCGGCCGCGGGGACTGCCGCCGCCAGGAGCGCGACCTCCGCCTTGAGGCCCCGGGCGCAGCGCACGCGCGAGGCCATCGTCGTCGCCGCGGGCGACGTCTTCGCCGGCAACGGATACGCAGGAACCCGCATAGCCGACATCGCCGCCCGTGCCGGGGTCTCGTCCGCGAGCTTCTACACATACTTCCAGTCAAAGGAACAGATCTTCCGTGAGGTCATCCGCCGCCTGCAGGTCGAAATGGCCAGGCGAGACGGGCACCAGCCCGCGCGCGCAGACGCAATCGCGGGAATCGAGGCCAGCAACCGCGCCTACATCCGGTCCTACCGGCGAAACGCCGCCCTCATGGTGGCTCTGGAGCAGGTGGCGCCGTTCGATGCGGGGCTGCGACAGCTACGCCTGGAGCTCCGTGGTCCCGTCGTCCGGCGGGGTGAGAGCGCGGTGCGCACTTGGCAGCAGCAAGGTCTCGCCGACCCGGACCTCGACGCCCGCTACGCGGCGACCGCGCTGGGCAACATGGTCGACCGCTTCGCCTACGTCTGGCTGGTGCTGGGTGAGGACTTCGAGGAGGACCAGGCCGTCCACACACTGACTCAGCTGTGGGTCCGCGCCCTCGGCATGAACCACCGGGTTTCGCAGCGGCCGCGAACAGCTGGCGGCACGAACCTCGGACGCGAGTAGCGTGCCCGGCACGTGAGCGCCGAGGAGGTCCAGCGCGTGACCGAGACGAGCCTTTGGCACCCTCCCCGCGTGCGAGAAGCGGCGGCTGTTTGTCGCGCCCCAGCCCCCGCTCATAAATGGCCGGTGTCTGCCTGCCCCGCGCTGTGCAAGATGAGGGGCTGTGCAGGGCGGGGCGTAGCCGACCCGACGGAGGGCGGGAAGGAGACGTTCGTGACCTCTCGGGCAAGGCAGTGGACCTCGACCGAGCCGACGGACCGAGTTCGACTGCGGTCCCGCTTCTACTGAAGTGCCGGTGCCGGCGGTGCGCTAACGGGTGCACGACGAGCCGGGCGGCGTCGAGACCGTAGAGACCGCTGTTTCGTCCATGCAACGTCCCGAGAGTGAGGAGTAGGCCGTGAAGGAAACGATGCTCAGGCGCGTGTCCGGCTATGACCAGCTGTGGCGGCAGATCGACTATCGCACCTTGCACATTCCGGCCCACTTCAACCTCGGAGTCGCGTGCGTCGACGACCACGACCCCGAGGCGCGGGCACTCACGCTGGTCCATGCCGACCGGACCTCGAAGGACTACACCTTCGGGGACCTGCGCGAGCAGGCGAATCGGCTCGCCAACGCCCTGCTCTCCCTGGGCATCGGCCGTGGGGACGTAGTGGCGATCGTCAATCCTGCCTCCTTCGAGACCGGCCTCGCCTTCGTCGCCCTCTTCCGAATGGGCGCGATCGCTTTGCCGCTCTCCTCACTGTTCGGCCCGGACGCGCTCTCCTACCGGTTGCGCAACGGAGAGGCCAAAGCGGTCATCACGTCGTCGGCCAACGCACCCAAGGTCCGCGAGGCGGTGCAGGGTGCGGAGGTGCCCCTGCTCGTGATCGGCGAGGGAGCGCAGCCGGACGAGCACGTCCTCGCGGACCTGCTGGCCTCGGCCGCAGCTGACTTCGCGCCAGTACACACCGCCGCCGAGGACCCCGCCTTCTTGATCTACACTTCGGGAACGACCGGCAACCCCAAGGGGGCGCTTCACGCGCACCGAATCGTCTTCGGCGAGATCCCGTGCTTTGAAGCCGTTTACGACTTCTATCCCGAGCCCAACGACGTTCTCTGGTCCCCCGCGGACTGGGCGTGGATTGCCGGAATCATGGACATCCTCGTTCCGGCCTGGTTCTACGGTCTGCCGGTGATCGTCGAGGAGGTCTCCGCGTTCAACCCCGAACGGGCGCTCTGGCTCATGCGGGAGTTTCGGGTCACGCTGACGCTGCTGCCCGCAACCGCCCTACGCATGATCCGAGCCAGTGACCTGCGGGGTGGCGACTTCTCACTTCGAGCGGTCTGCTCCGGCGGCGAGGCCCTGGGCGCGGACCTGCTCGCGTGGGGCGAGAAGTACTTCGGCTGCGCGGTCAACGAGGCGTACGGCCAGACCGAGCTCAACGGCATCTGCGGGAACGCCGCATCCGTCTTCCCGATCAAGCCCGGCTCGCTCGGTCGGCCTTTCCCGGGAAACGTCGTTGCGGTGCTGGACGGGGATGGAAACCCCGTAGTGGGACGCAGCGGGGAAATCGCGGTCGACCGCCACCACCCGTTGACGATGCTTGAGTACTGGCGCAACCCGCAGGCCACCCGGGAGAAGTTCTGCGGGGAGTGGCTGCTCAGCGGGGACCTCGGCGTGATGGACGAGGACGGGTACGTGTGGTTCGAGTCACGGAAGGACGACTTGATCAATTCCGGCGGCTACCGCATCGGCCCAGGCGAGATCGAGGAGTGTTTGGGGACGCACGAGGCCGTGGCGCTCGCTGCCGTGGTGGGGGTGCCGGACGAACGGCGGGGCCAGGTCCCGAAAGGTTTCGTCGTCCTGCGACCGGGCCGCGAACCGTCGGAGGCGCTGGCCGAGGAGCTGCGCGCCCACGTGAGGACTCGGCTCGCCCCCCACGAGGTGCCACGCGAGGTCGTCTTCGTTGATGACCTCCCGAGGACGACGACAGGAAAGATCATGCGGCGAGCCTTGCGTACCGTCTGAGGTCGTCGGCAGGCCCGGGGCAGGGCATGCAGTGAGTCGTGGAGGCGTCGCCGCGGCGCTCACGCGCTTGGACCCGTTTCACCGCGACCGGGAAACCGGCGTGGCAGCGATCGCCATCAGCCTGGTGGACGCCGCGCAGCGGGCACGAGGCCGCTGCTAACCACGCGCAGCCTAGCCCGCGCCCGCACCCCAGTCAGTAGGCGCTGCCGGGAGGCCGCCTGGACGCAGACGAGAACATGGGCTGCTGCATTCATGAACTCGCTGAGGACCTCAGCATTTTCCTCGGACCCGGCGACCTGCTGGTCCCGCCGTGGAACGGCGGGGTAGCTGCGCGGGCGGGCCGGTCTCCTGGAACGTGCGTGGCCGCACCAACCCTGCGGCCCGCAGGAGAGCAAGAGATGGCCGTTACAGGGCCAGTCCTTCCGTCGTTCAGCGAGTGTGTTCAGTGAACGCGAGGTCAGTTTTGGCCGAACTGGCGGTTGACGACGGTGCGGGCGAAGTCGATTGTGAGGTGAAGCACACGGCGCTGAGCGGGGGCTTGCTCGAAGCAAGTTGAGCGGCGTGACGCACCATCTGGCGCTCCACCGACTCGTCTAGGGAGCTGTCCCATGTCGAACACCGTGCTTGTCGCCGGAGCCAGTGGACTGGTCGGCGCCGCCGTGGTCGACCGTTTCCTCGACGACGGCTGGGAGGTCGTGGCGGTGTCGCGACGCAAGCCGGAGGTTTTCAGCGACAAGCCCTTCACCCACCTGGCGGTGGACCTGCAGGACGAGGCCGCCTGCAAGCAGGCCTTCCGCGGGATTTCGGACGTGACCCACCTGGTCTACGCAGCGGTCTACGAGAAGCCGGGCCTGATCGCTGGGTGGACCGAGCAGGACCAGATGCAGACCAACCTTGAGATGTTGCGTAACCTCGTCGAGCCGCTGTCCGGTGACGACGCCCTCCAGCACGTGACGCTGCTGCAGGGCACCAAGGCCTACGGCATCCACGTGCACCCGATGCGGGTGCCGGCGCGTGAGCGCTACCCCCGCGACGAGCACGCGAACTTCTACTGGCTGCAGGAGGACTACCTCAAGGAGAAGGCCGCCGAGCGCGGCCTGCGGTACACGATCTTCCGCCCGCAGCTGATCGTCGGGCCGAACTACGGCGTGGTGATGAACCTGCCGCCGGTGATCGGTGCCTACGCCGCGATCTGCAAGGAGGAGGGCCGGCCGTTCTCCTTCCCGGGTGGCACGCCCTTCCTCTGGGAGGCGGTCGACACCCGCATCGTCGCAAGCGCCATCCGCTGGGCCGCCACCGAGCCCAAGGCCGACGGCCAGCACTACAACCTCACCAACGGCGAGGTCTTCGAGTGGCACGACCTGTGGCCGGCCCTGGCCGAGGAGCTCGGTGTGGAGGTGGGCCCGGACGAGCCGTTGAGCATGGCGGAGTACCTGCCGTCCAAGGCGGACGTGTGGGACCGCATCGTCGACAAGCACGGCCTGCGCCAGGTCAGCATGCAGCAGCTGCTGGGGGAGTCGCACTACTACGCCGACTTCTGCTTCCTCTACGGCGCCACGGAGGCCCCACCGCTGGCCTTCGTGAGCACCGTCAAGATCAAGCAGCACGGCTTCTGTGAGGCGATGGACACCGAGGAGTCGTTCCGGCACTGGATTCAGGTGCTGCAGCAGCGCAAGGTCCTGCCGCCACGCGGCTAGATCAGGGGAGCGCCCCCAGAAACTGCTTGCGGGTTGGCCCGCCTGGGCGGTCCTGCGGGCTGTCGACGTGGTGCCGGCCTTCGGCTTGCCACCACGCGTTGCGACGGTGACGGGCAGTCACGTCGTCGGTGAGCGTGAAGGCCGGCGATTCGCGTCTCACAGGTCAGGTCCACCAATACAGTGCCGTAAGCGGCGTGTGGACTCGACTAGCGGCACGGTCCGTGCCGTGGTCTTGACGCGGATCTTACCCTTACTGCCAGGGCCGTAGACCAGCGCGGCTGGCGCGCCAGGCACGGGCTCCTGGCTCGACGCCGAGCCGCTCCGCGACGCCCGGCCGGAATTCCTTCTGAGGCATATCGGCCCGCCCGACGAGCGCGAGCCGGCCCTCCCGGTCGGTCGCGTCCTTAGCCTCGATCCACCGACGATCTTGAGGCTGTAGCGGCGGGTTGAGACGCGAAATGCCCTCGCACGCTGGGACGATCGGGCTTGTCTAGGGTCCGCTCCGCACAACGCGAAGGGCATCTCGCGGATGCAACTGTCGCACACCCGCCCACTGGCCGGGGCGAGCTTTGATGAGCCGAATCTTGTGTCGTCGAGCGGCCTGGTGCCGCTGGTCGCGTTGGCCGAACAGGCGGGGCTTCAGCGATTGGCGGACCAGC
>JAABUR0100001184.1_pt1 | contig 48575 bp, 42 predicted proteins | sample 5560091 | NCBI WGS metagenome assembly JAABUR01 (sample SAMN10711879, study PRJNA513375) | rock metagenome | isolation source: Antarctica rocks | place: Antarctica: Victoria Land, University Valley sud | reverse complement strand
GGAGCACCGGGGCTGGATGCCAGTGCACACGTGTTTGCCGAACGGCACCAGCATGGCGTTGATCTCCACCCGGTAGCGGGTGGGCAGCACCGCGTCAAGCGCCAGTAGGGTCTGCTCTGGCGTGGACGTGGTCACGTAGCCCCAGCGATTGCAAACCCGATGGACATGAATATCAACGCTGATCCGAGGCTGGTCGCAGGCGATGCCGAGCACCAGGTTGGCACACTTGGGACCGACCCCGGCGAATGACCGCAGCACCGCCTCATCACAGAGGAGCGTGCCCCCGTAGTCCGCGACCACCCGCTGCGCGATGGCCCGGATTTGGACCGCCTTGCGCTCGTGGAAGGTGCTGGGACTGATGAGGCGGTCGATCTCTGCCACCGGCAAGGCGGCGATGGCCTCAGCCGTGGGCGCCGCACTGAACAGGCGCTTGCTGATCGGCAGACTCTCCTCATCGCGGGTGCGGATCGAGATCATGCAGGCGACCAACTGCTGAAACGGCGAGTCGTACCCCGCCTCGGCCAGGGCAAACATGGCGGCTTTCGGGAACGGGCGCACCGCTACCCGGACGCTCGCCATCACCGCATCAATGTCGAACGGCACCTTGGGTTGGGTGGACATGACTGGACCGGGATTCATGGCGGCAGTGTGCCACACCGCCTGGTCTCCGGCCCCGTGATCCTGCTCCTCTTCGGCATCCTGATGCTGGTCGTCGCCGCCAGGATGGCCACGGGCCGCAAACGGGACGCCGGATCGGGCGAGGAGCCGACCACGCGCGGCGTCCGCTGGCCGGTCCTGGCCAGCGGCCTCGGCGTCGGCGTGCTGACCGGGTTCTTCGGCGTCGGGGGCGGGTTCCTGATCGTGCCGGCGCTGGTGCTGGTGCTTGGCTTCCCGACGCGCCTGGCGGTCGGCACCTCGCTGGCGATCATCGCGATCAACTCCGCGGCCGGGGTCCTGGCGCACCTGGGCTCCGGCGGCATCGACATTGCGCTGGCAGCCCTCTTGGTCCTCGGCGGTTTGGCCGGAGCCACCTTAGGCGGTCGCTTAGCGGGCCGTGTGGACGAGACGAAGCTGTCCCGTGGCTTCGCGGCGCTGGTCGCCCTCGTCGGCCTCTAGCTGATTGTCCGCAACGGCATTGCCCTTGCCTGAGCCGGGTGTCGTGGCACGGCACGAGCGATGAAACACCGATCGGAACGAGACCTGTAAGGAACAGATCATGACCGAGACGACCACATCGCTGCCGAGCGGCTACGGCTTCGGCACGAAACTGGACCTGCCCTTCGACGAGGCCGTCGAGCGCACCAAGGAGGCTCTCAAGGCCGAGGGCTTCGGCGTCCTCTCGACGATCGACGTCCGACAGAGCTGGACATCGACTTCGAGTCCTACGTGATCCTGGGTGCCTGCAACCCGCAGCTGGCCCATCGGGCACTTAAGGCCGAGCACGAGCTGGGACTGCTGCTCCCCTGCAACGTGATCGTCCACGAGCACGAGGGGAAGGGAGTCGTCTCCATCGTCGACCCGGCCCAGATGCTCGGGGTCGTCCGCGAGAACGCGGAGTTGTCGGCGGTCGCTCAGGAGGCGGGGGAGCGGTTGCGCCGGGTGGTGACCGTGCTAGGCGACGAAGCGGGCGGCGCGTAGCGCCGGAAGGGAGAGATTATGCGTTTCATGCGTGTTCCGACGCACCTGTTGGCGGTGATCGCGTTGGCGCTGGGGCTCTCGATGGGGATGACCCGAGCCCAGGAAGCGGCGCCTGTCCAGGCGCCCGCATTGCTGGGGGCGCCGCCCATCTCACCGGCGGACCGGGTCTACACCGCCGACCAGGTCTCCAACACCGTCTCGGTCATTGACCCGAGCACCAACACGCTGCTCGGCACCATTCCCCTGGGCAAACCCCGCCTCGGGCCTCTCCTCAGCCCGATCTACTACGACGAGGTCAACGTCCATGGCCTCGGCTTCGCCCCGAATGGGGCTTTGCTGGACGTGATCAGCGTCACTACCAACTCGGCCACCTTGATCGACACGGCGACGAACCGGATTGCTGGCCAAGCCTACCTCGAACGGGCACCCCACGAAGGGTTCATCTCGCCGGACGGGAAGGAGCTCTGGGTCGCCGTCCGGGGTGAGAACTACGTCGCGGTGCTGGATGTCGCGACGGTGGTGGCCGCCGGCGCGGCCGAGGCGACGCCGAGCGCGGGCACGGGCGGCGTCGGCGCGGCGACACCGCGGGCGTTGGCGGGGGCCGAGGTCGCGCGGATTGCGACTGGGCCGGGGCCGGGCATGGTCGTCTTCAGTCCCGACGGGGCGTTCGCCTACGTCAACCACTCGGAGTCCGCGGAGTTGGTCAAGATCGACGTCGCGAGCCACCAGGTCGTGGGGCGTCTCACCGGGCTGGTCAGCCCCTTCTCGCCCAACCTGGCCGTCTCCCCCGATGGGAAGGAGATCTGGCTGACCCACAAGGACGTCGGCAAGGTAACGGTTGTCGACGCTGGCACCTTCCAGGTCCTGACTGTCCTCGACACCGGACCGGTCACCAACCACATCAACTTCGTGACCAAGTCCGACGCTGGCTACGCGTACGTCACGGTCGGTGGCATGGACGCGACGCTCGTCTACCGCCGCAACGGAGCCAACCCCGAGCGGGTCGCCGAGATCAAGAACTCCGGCTCCACGCCGCACGGCATCTGGCCCAGCCCCGACAACACCCGAGTCTACGTTGGCCTGGAGAACGCCGACGCGGTCGACGTGATCGACACTGACGCCATGAAGGTGGTTGCCACGATCCGGATCGGACAGTCCCCTCAGGCGCTCGTCTACGTTGCGGGCACCGCTGTGCCCGGGAGCGGTGGCGAGCCGTTGAGCCGGCAGGGGTTAGACCTGCGGATTGAGACGCTCCAGGTCCAGGTCGAGGGGCAGGCGGAGGCCAAGGTCACGGCCTTTGTCCGGGAGTTGCCGACGACCGACATGATCGAGGTCACGGGGCGCGACCTGCCGGCCGGTGCGGTCTACACGGTTCTCGTCGAGAACGACGGGGAGGCGGTGCCGGTGGGTGAGGTCGTGGTGACCCCCAAGGGGCAGGGTATGACCCTGGCCTTCACCGGCTTCTTCGACCGCTACGACCGTGTCCGCCTCGTGCCCAAAGGCGGGGAGGCATCCCCGGTCGCATCGCCGGCAGCTGACGTAGGGGGTGGCGAGACAGCCGTGGTCGACATCAAGGACTTCCGTTACAACCCCGACCCCGTCGAGATCTCGGTCGGCGGCACGGTCTCCTGGACGAACGGGGACGCCGAGCCCCACACCGCCACCGCGCGCGATCGCGAAGTGCTCCAGTCCGGGACGCTTGAGCCGGGCGAGAGCTTCACCGAGACGTTCGAGCAACCCGGGACCTACGACTACTTCTGCGAGTTCCACTCCAACATGAAGGGGACGGTAGTCGTCCGCTAGGAATGGCCACGTCGTGACAGCGGATGCGGCCGGAAGAGAGAGGAGGTGGAACGAGCCCCAGGACGAGAGTGATCAGTGCGGACGCCCTGTCCGTACCACTTAGCACCGGCGGCTGCGTCGGGAGCATGATGCCGATCGGGCGGTGTGCCCGGCAACGGCAGTATTAGGTACAGGAGAAGGGAACAGATGACGATTCAGCCTTCCCACGCGCGACGCCGCAGGATGCCGCTAACGGCTCTCCTCGCGTCCCTTGCCGTTGCGGCGGCCCTGGTCGGGAACTTCGGGCGGGTGAGCGCCCAGGACGAGATGACCTCGCACCCGGCGCACATCCATGAGGGAACCTGCGACAACCTGAACCCGAAGCCGCTCTTCCCGCTGACTAACGTCAGCGAGATGGGGATGATGGGCGGCACGCCCGAGGCTGAGAGCAGCCCGATGGCGATGGGCGACATGATGGGCGTTGCCTCGGCCGTGATGGTCGAGACGAGCGTCACGACGGTCGACGTCTCCCTGGAGGATCTGCTGGGGATGGCCGATCATGCGATCAACATCCACGAGAGCAAGGAGAACATCGAGAACTACATCGCCTGCGGTGATGTCGGCGGCAAGGTGATGACCGGCCCGGGCATGGACCAGGGCGGCACGCTGCTGGTCGGCCTGCGAGAGCTGAACGGCTCCGGGTACGCCGGAATCGCCCAGCTGGAGGGCAAGGGCGACCAGACCGAGGTCACGATCTACCTGGCCGAGGATCTCACCGGCGGCTCGACGGCCGACGGGGCGGATCAGGAGTACGCGACGCCGACCTCCTAGCGGCGTGGGCGGAGGGCAGAGCACCCCGGTCTTTCAATGGCCGCGTGGTGCTCTGCCCCACTGCCGATCACGGCTTGTCACCGCTGAAGAAGGTCGAGTGGCGTGCCAAGGGCTACCAGATGAACGCCATCGTCGGGGTGATGGTGAAGGTCGTCTAGGCGGCGTCCGCTATCCCGGTCGGGCGGCGCGGCTGGCGCGGTATCGTGGGGTTGCCCGATCCGCGTTGCTCTAAGCATCGGATCGCTTGGCGTGCTCTCCTCTTCGGCACGACGTGGCACCCGGCTTGCCATCACAGGGGCGACCGGTCGGAGGATCGGGATCGACTCGGGACGAACGGGGTGGGTGCAATGAGGAGCACGGACACGATTCTCCGCGGTGCCTTGGCTGGCTTTGCGGGCGTCGCCGCGATGACGCTCGCCGAGAAGGTCAAGCAAGGATTCACGCCGCGACCCAACTCGTACGTGCCCGCGAAGACCCTGGCGGCGCTGCTGGGACGAGCTTCGGCCGCGTACGATCATCATCGCAACCCCAACTCAATGACCAGACCCTGGAGAATGCCACGGGCGTCGGTTCGCCCCCGTGGACGTGGCCCGTTGACGAGCAGGTGATCGACCTGACGCACAAGGCCATCTACGGGTTCACGACCGGCTTGGTCGCGGACAGGCTCATCCAGGGACCACCCGGCGTGCCGCGGCCGATGGTGCCCTGGGCGATGCGCCGGACGTAATCGGCGGGACGCGACGGAGGCGCGAGACGGCCAATTGGGCGAACTGCTCGGTCCTGCGCACCGGCGCCATCCTGGGGGTCGGTGCGATGGGGGAGATCGATGAGAACCTCTTCCACCAACTGCTCCAGTGACACCACTTCTACTACGACACCACCACCCGCCGCCAGATTGTCTCCGACGGCCCCTTCCGCCTCTTCAGCCTCGCGGTCGACTTACCGAGGCGATAGAGGACCAACCGCCGACCGATCTCCTCAACAGCGTCAGCGACATTGTCCAGCTGCCCGGCGAGCTCTCGGATGCGCTCGCGTGGCAACGATTCTGCGCGGCTTTCCGCTCGTGAAACGTCGTTTCGCTGATGCGCTCGTCGATGGCGGACGGTGTCGAGGCGGCGATCTCTTCCGGAGTTCGGGCGAGCGTGAAGAGTCGCCGCGCCGCGACGAGGCTCACCTCGTCGAAGGTCCGGATCGAGATGATGCACGCGACCAGTTGCTCAAAGAGCGAGTCGTACCCGTCCTCTGCCAGGGCAAACATGGCGGCTTTAGGGAACGTCTGGATAGCGTGGATGATCTCGTGTAGCGCTCGATCGATGCTGAAGGCTATCTGATCAACAAAACTCTCCTTTTTGAAGGTGGTCTGTTCCTTGTTCTTTAAGCGATATGTCGTGCGACGGTCTGGATGATGGCCCAATGGGCGGCTACCCACGCGGAACCGTACAATCTCCGCCAGGGGAGAACGTGGCACCCCTGCCGCGTGCCAGGAGGGCGGTTCCGCGATCAGCTGAAGGACGGTCTGTGCTTCATACCATCGAATCAAACATTATCGATCAAATCCGCTCGCTCTTCGATGCCGTCGGCTGGTTCGGCGTGGTGCTGGCCATGGCAATCGAGAGCGCCTGTATCCCGCTGCCGAGCGAGATCATCATGCCACTCGCGGGGTGGCTCCTGGTCGACGAGCGGGGACTTGGTTGGCCCGGGATCCTCCTTGCCAGCTTCTGGGGCGCGATCGGGAATGTTATCGGCTCCTCGATCGCGTACTGGGTCGGCGCCTGGGGTGGGCGACCGTTGATCGAGCGGTATGGCCGCTACGTCCTGATCACCCGCAAAGACCTCGATCGTGCCGACCGCTGGTTTTCTCGCTGGGGCGAGGCGACCGCATTCCTGTCGCGGCTGCTGCCGGTCGTCCGCACCTTTATCTCACTCCCCGCCGGAATCTCACGGATGCCGTTTGGCAAGTTCGTCCTCTACACGTTCCTGGGCGCCTTCCTGTGGTGCATTCCGCTGACGGCCGCTGGCTACCACTGGGGCAAGGACTGGGAAACGTTTCGCGACAAGGCGCGCATCTTCGACTATCCGATCGGCGCGGTGATCCTGCTCCTGGTCGGTTGGCATGTCTGGCACAAGCTTCGTGAGATTCGCCACGAGAGCACCCTCGACCACGGTCGCCAGTCTGAGGGGCCGCTCGGTTAGTCGTTACACCGACGCCGTCGCGCGCTCGTTGGCGACCGGTGCCGTCCCCAGCAGGTCGGTCCAGAGCAATCGTGCCGCCCAACCCCGGTAGGGCCGCCAGCCCTCGCTCAGCCGATCGAGGGCTTTCGCGGAGAGGCCGGCATCGCCGTAGGCACTGCGTGCCGCTCGCAGCAGCGCAACATCTCCACTCGGATAGACGTCTGCTGACCCCACGCCCCACAGGAGGGCCGACTCCGCGGTCCACGGTCCGACGAGCGGCAGCTGTCGCAGGAGCGCCCGCGCCCGATCCGGATCGTCGATCGCATCCTGCGTCGATGGCAGCTCCCCGTTCGCCTGAGCGCGACCGGCAGCGACCAGCGCCTCGGCCCTTCGCCAGGTAACACCCGAGCGCCGGACCAGTTCCGCGCTGGCGTTCGCCAGCTGGTCAGCGCGCGGCAGCGACCGGTACGCTCGCTCCCCGATCTCGACCCCTGGAACAAAGAGGGCGGCGAGCCGCGCCTCGGTCGCCGCGGCGGCGGCGATCGTGATGCTCTGGCCGACGATCGAGGTCACCAGGCCGTCGAAGAGCGAGCCTGCCGAGAAGGGCCGCAACCCCGGATAACGGAGCCACAGCGCTTCCACGACCGGATCATCGAACCGGGGCGGCGACCCGGCGATCCCCAGCACGCGCTCCGCCCAGGAGAGGTCCTCGGTCGGGGAGGCCGGACCGAGCACCGACAGCTCGTCGCCGGCTGTCTGACGCACGGCACGCCAGACCACGCGCTCCCCCTCCCAACCGACCCAGACGAGCCCGTGGGTGGTCCAGTCGAGATTTGGCCAGCGGCCCCGCGACCACGCGACGGGCCCGCACGTCGCGGAGAGCGAAAACGGCGCGGCGTCCGTTCCGGTGAGCAACTCGATCCGTCGCGCCGCGCCCAGAACAACGGGTGTCAGTGAATTCATGGCACGAAGAAGTGAGTGATGTCCGTTACGGCGTCGAGAGGGGTTGGGCAACATCTCCGGGCACGCCCCTGCGCCACGGGCGAGGGATCGAGACGGTGATCCCGCGGGCCACCCAGGGCCAGATTAACTGAACGGTGACGAAGCAGATCGTTGCCCAGGCAATTCCCCCGACGATATCGATCACCCAGTGGTGGCCGAGGTAGACCACGCTGAACCAGAGCAACGGGCTGTAGATGAAGAAGATCAAGCCCCGCTTGCCAAAGAACTTCACCGCGTAGAGCAATGTGAGCCAAGGAAACCCCGCGTGGAGCGACGGGAACGCCGCCACGCCATTGCCGCTCGCTTTGTTCCAGATCTGATACGTATCGAAGTTGTCGTACCGCTGGGGCACCATCGCCCGATAGGCGTCGCCCGCCGGCCACTTGATCCCTTCCGGAACAAACCCCCACTTATCGGCCAGCCAGGGCGGTGCGGCCGGGTAGAAGAGGAAGAAGGCAAAGGCGACGTAGGTCATCAGCAAAAAGGTCAACGAGAACTGCCAGAAGCGATCCTTGCGGTTGACCCAGAGGATGAAGGCGAAGACCAGCGGAAAGATGAAGTGCAGTGCGTAGAAGACCACCGCCATAAAGTCGTACCATCTGGGGTGACCAGGGTGATACAAGTGCTGCTGCAGCCAGACAGTCGGGATATGTCCGCCGAAGAGGAGGCGATCGCCGTTGATCAACTCCGTGACATGGACCGACCGGTGCTGCTCAGTAACCATCTTCCCCGCGACGCCGCGCATGAACTCATAACCGAAGATCAACATGATCACCGGTACCCAGTCGCGCAAAAATACCAGTCCTTGACCCAACACCACGGCGCCGACAAAGAGCAGGACGGCCCACCGATCTGGTGTGAACCAGACACCGCGCCATGCACTGAGCCCGGCTCCGACGAGCATGAAACCGATGAAGACCACGGCCAGCAGCCGCCCTTGCGGAAGGCGGGCCGCCAGCGGCGCGGTCCATTGCCCGAGCAGCAACACGCCGATGAGAAGCAGTCCGCCCCACATCCTCGGGGTAATCTCCGCGCCGCGCCACAGATAGACACCGAGGACCGCGATCACGTACGCGACGAACAGCCCGATCACGAGCTGATGGTAGGAACCCTGGTCATTGCCCGGCTTTGGCGGTCGCGGGGAAGGGACGCGCCCACCATCGCCGTACATCCCTTCGACGGGAGTGACGGCGAGGTCGTCGTGGCCTAACGGGTTGGATGCGCTCGATCGGGTTGCCATAGGGAGCGAACCCTACCCGGAATGCTAAAGAATCGTCAACACGCCGCCCGATGTGCTGACGATCACCGGGCCCGCGACGTGCGGTTCCTCAGTGCACGGGGCGCCGACCATCCTCGACTGGCCCCCCGGCTTCGATCGGAATCCGACCGGCCAGGTCGTCTATGGCTCGTCGCTCACGAGCGCTTCGTTGACCGGCTGGCCATCGCTCCAGAGACCCATCGCGCGTTGCTTCTGAGCATTGTTGAGGGCCACGTCGCAGCTGGCGCCGGTGAACGCGCAGGCCATGAGAAGATCGAGCAGCTTCCAAGGGCCATACCAGTCGAGCGCGTCCTGGGCTCCCCGGAAGCCAGCGGTCTGCGGCAGCCAGTGGGTGGCACGCAGGAACGGGACACCATGGAGGTCTGACCGGAGCGTGATGTAGTCGCGCTGGTCGAGCGGTAGATCGCTCAAGCCAGTCCAGATCTTCTTCGCGGCGTCGGCGCCGACGACATCATCGTCCTCGCCGACGATCACCTCGACCAGCGTCTGCCGGGCGATCGTCGAGAAATTCGGCAATGGCACTCCCTCATCATCCGGAATGCCGCGGCACCCGCCGCACCCCCCTGGCTGCAGCACCATCGCCACGCCGGGTACGGGCAGGGCGTGCTCCTGTGCCGTCGCCGCGTAGTCGACCGCCAGCACGCCACCGAGCGAATGGCCGACCACCGCGACCCGGGTCAGATCGACCGGGGGATGACCGGGCAAACCCAGCTCGTGGACCGCGGCCTCGACGCCCGAGAGCAGATCGTCCGGATAGGAGCGCCACGCCTCGCCCAGAGGGTTGACCCGCTGGTAATCAGGGTAGATCACGGTCGCGCCGCCGCGAACGATATGATCGATCCAGCCCCGGTAGACATCGGGGTCGAGCGCGGTATAGCCATGAATGAAAATCACCACGGGAAGCGGGTCATCCGGCGTCACGGCGTCGTCGAGCTGAAGGTGCGCCGGCTCGAAGAGCCAGAATCCGGTCGGCGGAGTCCCAAAACGTCGGGCGCTGACCCCGTCATAATGGAACGATAGCCCCCCCGGACCGCCCGCGGGTTGCTCCGGAGGCCGCGGCGGCCGAGGCACCATGGCGGGCGCCGCCGACCCGGCGAGCACCGCGACCGACACACCCGGCATCGCGCCCAGCATCACCACCACCGCCATCATCATCAGGGATCGTCCGCGTACCGGCATCATATGGCCCCTGTCTCGTCCCACATCGGCGGATCGATCACCTGACGGGCAGCTCACGTCCTCGGTGCCGCGTCGCCATCTCGTGAAGCATAGGATTACGCCCGCCACTCGTCGACGATCTACGTCGACGAACCGGAGACCGCGGCGGCGTTTGACGAGAACCAATGCCACATCTCCGGGCAGAGCTCCGTATTGGTTTCCACGAACACCCGCAGCGCGTCAAGGTCCGAAAAGTCATCAAGGAGGCGACGCGGCTCGGCCAGACCCACCGTCAGACCACGCTGCTCCGCGATCAGCCGGACCGCGGCGACGCTGAGTTCTTCTCCCTCACCGATAGCGGTCGCGGACTGGTGATCCCGCGCTCCGACCAGGTAGCACCGGCCACCTGGCATTCCTCCAATGGTCAGATCGACACTGGCGCCCACCGCCAGCGCGGTCGCCACGATCCGCGCTGGAAGCGGCACTGACCCGGGGAGAATGGCGACCACCCGGGCGAAGCGGCGATCAAGGAGCGCCCGGACAGTTCCGGCGATGGCCGAGGGCGAGGTGACCGGAGCGTCCGTCGTCATCAGGTCGAAGCCGGAAGGAACCACGCGCGACAGCCCCGGCAACTCGGCGGCATCGGCGGCGATCGCGAGGTTGACCCCATCCAGACGAATCAGGCCGGAGATCGTATCGACCAGCCGCGCACGGACCAGATCGTTCGCCCCTGCCGCATCGAGCTGTCGTCCGAGGTGGCCCAGGACCGCTGCGGGTTCGGCCGACGCGAGAAGGACCACCGCCAGTCGATCGGTCGTCCGTTGCCGCGGCTCGCTCACGATGTCACCTCCGCCCCGTCATCTGGATAGGATAAGGAACGCGTCCGCGTGGCGACAGGACCGCATGCTGGCGACCGTCGGCGGTGCGGTCTGGCAGCATGCAGCGATGAGGGGACCATGTGACGATCCAGGACAGCGGTGCAATTGAGGACCGGGTGAAGCACGATCTCCCGGGCGTCGCGTCGGTCTCGATGCCGGAGCGCGCGGGTGTCCTCAGCGCGTTTCGTTTTCGTCCACCTCTCCTCTGCTGGTCGACCATCATGCTCCCCCTGACGAACGCCCGGGTCCGTATCGCTGCTCAGGGGTGGCTCGTCTACGACCTGACCCGCGACGATGTTGTCCTCGGCGTGGTCAGTTGTTGTCAGGCGGCACCGGACCTCATCGCATCGCCAATCGCCGGAGCGGTTCTTGACCGAGTGGATCGCCGCCGCGCCCTGTTGCTCGTTTCAGCTTGTCCGTGCAGCGACCATGCTGGTGCTCGCCACACTGATCGCCATGAGCACGGTTTGCAGACGACACATTATGGTGCTTGCGGCGATCATGGGTACCGCGTCGAGGTTCGACTGGCCCGCTCGGCTCTCCCTCGGGCCGTCACACGCCGATCAGTTGCAGCTGCAGAGTACGTCTGCCCTCAATGCCGCGATAGTCCAGGGTCCAGACGCTGGCCGGCGACGATTACCGGGCACGGGTGCTGTCGGTCTATGCGATCTTCTGAGGCAGACGCCGCTCGGGGGATCCGAAGCCGGCTTGCTCGCGTCCCACGTCGGCGTCCAGACGGCCCTCGCTGACAGGAGTGCGCTCGTCCTGCGCTAGGTGCCTGTCCTTCTCCAATGTACGCCGGTGGCGCGACTACTGTGACCGGGGGGGTTGGCGTGCTACCAGTGTCTCGACCGACTGTGCAACCTGGCGACAGCGATGATCTTGACATTGCGATATCACGCCCGCACTCTGTCGGGCATGAACCTACCGCGTGGGCATGCACCCGAGGCCGTCATCGGGGTGAACCGGTGGCGTTTGCGGCGAAGCCGCGTAAGGAGGATCGGCAATGGCGCCATCTGAAGAGACGACGCGAACGCTCGCGGGCCTCATTCAGTCACGAGCCAACCGGCGAGAGATGTTGCGCCGGGCAGCGGGTTTAAGTCTGGCCGTCCCGGCCCTGGCCGCATTGAGCACCATGCCAGGCAGGGTCAGCGCCAGGGCGCAGGCCGCGCCCGGCGGCAACGAGCCAAAGGGTCCCAAGGTCGACAAGCTCGTCTTTTGGACCCGCGCCAGCCCGGACGACCCTGGCGACCCAAACACCTATACGCAGCTCCAGGCCGTCGCCGACGCCTACAAGGGAAAGGTCGGCACGAACGTCGAGCTGGTCACCGTTCCAGACGCGGACTTCCGAAGCCGCATGGGACTGGCCGCACCAGGGGGAGAAGGACCGGACGCTTTCGGCACGGTCGCCCATGACTGGGTCGGTGAGTTCGCGGTGCAGAAGATCGCACTTGAGATTCCCGAGAGTGCGATCCAGAGTCCGCAGGACTTCTTGCCGCAGAGTTTTGAGGTCGCGAAGGTTGACGGCAAGCTCTACGGCTTGCCGATGTTCCTTGAGTCCGTCGCCCTCATCTACAACAAAGACATGGTGTCCGAGGTGCCCAAAACCTGGGATGAGTTGGTCAAGATGGCCACCGAGATGACCAACGAAGATGATCAGGTCTACGGCTTCGGGTTCCCCCTCCTCGACCAGTACTATGAGGGAGCGTTCCTTCATGGATTCGGCGGCTACATCTTCAAGTACGCCGATGGCGTCTTCAATACCGAGGACATCGGCCTCAACAGCCCCGGTGGCGTTGAAGCCACGAAGTTCCTCCGCGACATGTATCACAAGAAACAGCCACCGATGCCCGAGGTGGCGATCGATCGCGCCAACATGGCTCCCGCCCAGGAGGGCATGATGGAAGCCGGTCAGATCGCGATGACCATCAGTGGTCCGTGGCGCGAGACCAATTTGAAGGCCGCCGGTATCAACTTTGGTGTCGCCAAACTGCCGACGTTGCCGAACGGGCAGCCAATGAAACCGTTCTACGGTGCCCAGGTGGTGCTGGCCAATGCCTATGGTAAGCAGCAGGAGGCGGCTCTCGACTTCATCGGCTACCTCTCGGGGACTGACAGTGCCGCCGAACTCTTCAAATCGGAGAACAAGGTTCCGGCGCGCGTCAGCACTCAGCAATCAGAGACGGTCAAGGCCTCCACCACGACTGCCGCCTGGACCGAGCAGATCCAGGACGCCGTGCCGATGCCGAACATCGCCGCCATGCAGCAGGTCTGGCGACCCTGGGAAGCGGCCGTCGACTCCATTATTCCCCCCAATGCCGCCGACCCGGACGTCAAGGGGCTCCTCGATAACGCCGTCACCCAAATCAGAGAGGCGATCGTCGAGTCCCAAAGCTAATCACGTCTGACGCGGAAGCGGGAGCGTGACCATGGTCACGCTCCCGCTTCCTTCCGGCCTGCATTGACCTTTGGAGGGGGGCGTCATGTCGGTTTCGACCGCGACACCAGCCGTCGAACAGGCTCAGGCAACACCAGGCATGGGAAGTTCACCACGCCGGCCGAATCGCTCCGCCTATTGGTATCTCGCTCCAGTCATCATCTCAGCAGTAATTTTTACGATCGTGCCGTTTATTTTTACCCTCTACATTTCCTTTACCAATTACAATAAACTCGCGAATTTCGCGTCCTTCAACTGGATCGGCCTCCGCAACTACTCTAAGGTGCTCACTGGCGGAAGCGAGTTCTTTCCACTGATCGGGTGGACCGCCTTCTGGATGATCGCCACGACGCTGATCAATGTCGGGATCGGCATGGCGCTGGCGCTGCTGCTCAACCACCCGGGCATCCCCGAGCGCAACGTCTATCGCACCTTGCTGATCATCCCCTGGGCACTCCCCTTCATTCTGCTGGTACAGGTCTGGACGGGGATGTTCCAGGCCCAGGGGCCGGTCAATAAGATTCTCTCCGACTTAAATCTGGACCGCGTGAGCTGGCTCCCTACCCAGGGGGACGCCACGGCGCCCCGGTTCGTTCTCTTTCTGGTGAACCTCTGGTTTACCTACCCCTTTTTCATGACCGTCGGCCTGGCCGCATTGCAGGCGATCCCGCGTGATCTCTACGAGGTCGCCGACCTCGATGGCGCTGGTGGCTTCCAGCGCCTGCGCGACATCACGTTTCCATTTTTACTGACCGCGATCACGCCCCTGATCATCACCCAGGCGGCATTTCAATTCAACAACGCGGGGATCATCATCCTGCTCACTGATGGAAACCCCGCCGGGAAACCGGGTGCACTCTGGGGCAAGACCGATACCCTCGCCAGCTACGCCTACGAGCTCTTCTACGGTCGAGCCGGCAATTACGGGCTCGCGGCGGCGTACAGCATCGTCACGTTCTTCATCATTGCCGCGCTGACAGTGGTCAGCTCGACGGTCACGCGATCGTTCAAGGAGGCGGAGTGATGGTGACTCCGGTTGGCGCCAGACCGGTCGTACCGGCAATCACCGCGCCCAGGACGACATCCTTTCGTTCATCGGCGCGCGTTCGCCGCAACCTTGAAGCATGGATCGTCCGCCTCGTGATCTATGCCTTTCTCCTGCTTGTGCTCTTCCCGGTGATCTACGTCGTCCTCTACTCACTAAAGGGCGGCGGTTCGAGCCTCTTCAGCCGAACCCTGATTCCTCAGACGCTCACGCTCGATCACTACGAGCGGCTGATCCGTGGAGGTCGGTTCGGCCGGTGGGTGCTCAACAGCTTCCTGCTCGGACTCGCCAGCGGCGCAATTCAGGTCTTTTTCGCGACGATGGCTGGATACGCTTTCTCGCGGATGCGTTTCAAGGGACGACGGTACGGGGTGCTCTTCCTGCTGATCATTCAGATGCTCCCCGCAAACATGGCTCTCGTCGCCTATTTCTACCTCCTTCGGCAGGCCCATCTCTACAACACCCGGATCGGTCTGATCCTGATCTTCGGGCTCGGCGGAAGCGCCCTGGCGGTCTGGCTGATGAAGAACTTCATGGACAGCATCCCGAAAGATCTGGATGAGGCCGCCTACCTGGACGGCGCGACTCCCTGGCAAACGTTCTGGACCGTCATCTTCCCGCTGGTCCAACCGATGCTGGTCGCCCAGTTCATCTTCGGGTTCATCGGGGTCTACAACGAATACATTCTGACCTCGGCGTTGATCTCGACACCCGACAAGTACCCGCTCGGTGTCGGTGTTCGCACCTTCGCCACCCAATACAACACGCAGTGGACACTCTTCTGCGCGGCCGCCGTTCTCGGCTCACTGCCGATCCTGCTCGTCTTCTTCCTCGCCCAGCGTTTGCTGGTCGAAGGTCTGACCAAAGGCGCGGTCAAGGGTTAGCCGTTGCACGCGATCACCAAGGATGAGCCGTCGGGGCTCCGGCCCCCGCGTCACCGGCCACCTGGCAGAGCTTCGGACAGGGAGGCTGTACCCTGATGCCCGATGTCGTCACACCGGACTGGGTCAAACACGCCGTCTTCTACCAGATCTTTCCGGATCGCTTTGCTTCCAGCGACCGGGTCGAGAAGCCCGGAAACCTGGAGCCGTGGAATAGCGATCCAACACCGCATGGCTACAAAGGGGGCGACTTGCTCGGAGTCGTCGAACACCTCGACTATCTCCAGGAGCTTGGCGTCACCGCGCTCTCCTTCAACCCGATCTTTCAGTCGGCCTGCAATCATCGCTACCACACCCACGACTACTTCCGGGTCGACCCGCTTCTTGGCGGCGACGATGCCTTCAACAGGTTGCTGCAGGAATGCCACCGGCGCGATATGCGCGTCGTGCTCGATGGCGTCTTCAACCACGCCTCCCGGGGCTTTTTCCAGTTCAACGACGTGCTGGAGAATGGCGCGTCGTCGCCCTGGCTCGGTTGGTGGACCTTCGCCGGCGAGCACCCGGCCAATGCCTACGACCACGCTCGGCCGCCGGGCTACACTGCCTGGGCCGACCTCCACGCCCTCCCCAAGTTCAATACTGACAACGAGCAGGTGCGCGAGTACCTGATGCGTGTCGGTGAATACTGGGTTCGGCGGGGCATCGATGGCTGGCGGCTCGATGTCGCGCAGGAGATCACCTCGCCGGGCTTCTGGCAGGAGTTCCGGCAGCGGGTGAAGGCGCTCAATCCGGACGCCTACATCGTCGCCGAGATCTGGGAGGAGAGCGTCCCCTGGCTTCAAGGCGACCAGTTCGACGCCGTGATGAACTACCCGCTCACCGAGGCGCTCATCGCCTTCGCCGCCGGACCTCGGGTGGTTCGGGAGACGGTCGCCGGACGCTCATACGCACCCTGGCCTGGTATCAACGGTCTCGAGTTCGCCGCGCGGGTTGACCGCCTCCTCTCCCTCTATCCCTGGGAGATCCAGCTGGCTCAGCTGAATCTCCTCGACAGTCATGACACCTCCCGATTTCTCTCGATCGCCGGTGGCGATGTCGCCAGCGTCAAGCTCGGCGCGCTCTTGATGTTCACCTTTCCCGGCGCTCCGTCGATCTACTATGGCGACGAGATCGGGGTCACCGGCGCCCTGCCCGACCATTGGGTGCGAAAAACCTTTCCATGGGATCGTCCCGCCGAGTGGAACCATGACCTCCTCGCCTTCTATCGCGACGTCATCGCGTTGCGCCGGGCCCATGCTGCCCTCCGGATCGGAACGGTCCGCACGCTTGCGGCCGACCGGGGGAGCTACGTTTTCGAGCGGTCCTTCGAGGGTGAGACGCTGCTGATCGCCATCAACGTGGCCGACGCACCGGTCCAGCTCCCAATCCAGAGAGAGTCAATCGCAGACCCGGCTCTTCCACCCCAGGTGCTGTTCGCCACCGAAGCCGGTGTCAGCGTCAGCGAGACGGCAGTCCCCACCATATGTCTCTCCCCAAGGAGCGGCGCCGTCGTCGCCCTCTCGGCAGCAAGCACACCCGTGACCGGCGCGGGTAATCGATCGTGAACGATGCTGTGTCGCGGGTTACGCAGGACTTCATCTTCGGCACTCTGGCCACCGACGAGCTGCGTCTCGCCGCCTTGCGCGCCGAGGCCCGGGCGGTCTCTCATCGCAGCCGGACCGTGCCGGTCGATCCCAGCCCGGGCGAGCCCATTGAGCTCCTGGTTGATGTCGGACCGGATGTGGACGCCAGTGAAGTCGATGCTTTCGTGAGCTTCGATGGATCCGAGCCGACCACCGCGGCGGCGGTCATCACTTTTCGGCGCGGTGCAGTCGTCTGGGACACCCTGCTATGGGGATACCGTCAACAGTGGCAGGCGGTGATCCCGCCGCAAGCGACCGGCACGCTGGTCCGGTATCGCATCAGGGCGCATGATGCCGCCGGGAATGACATATGGGCGGACCCCGATCCCTGGAGCGGTGATCCCGGGACGTTTGCCGTGCACGTCGACGTTGAACGGTTGCCGGCCTGGATCAGCGACGCCGTAATCTATCACCTGTTCGTCGACCGCTTTAACCCCGGCTCCCGGCGGGAGTGGCAACGTCCGGACGACCTTGGCGGCATCTGGGGCGGCACACTTCGCGGCGTGATTGAACGTCTCCCGTACCTCGAGTCGCTGGGGATCACCTGCCTCTGGCTTTCTCCGGTCTTTCCGTCGCCAAGTCACCATGGCTACGACGCGACGGACTACTTTCATGTCGAGCCGCGCCTTGGCTCGGACCACGATCTGGACGAGCTGTTTGTGGCCGCTCACGATCGCGGGATCCGGATCCTCATCGATCTCGTCGCCAATCACGTCTCCAACGAGCATCCAGCCTTCAAGCGGGCCATGAGGAGCCCTTCGGCTCCGGAACGGGACTGGTTCACCTTCTACGACTGGCCCGGTGACTACCGGTCGTTTTTCGGGGTTCCCACGCTGCCGCGACTCAATCTCGATCAACCCGCCGCCCGGACCTATCTCCTCGATGCGGCCATCCACTGGCTGAACAAGGGGGCTGATGGCTTTCGGCTCGACTATGCCAACGGTCCATCCCATGGATTCTGGGCGGCATTCCGGGGAGCAACCCGTGAAGCGCACCCTGGCTCTTTCTCGGTCGGCGAGGTGGTCGAGACCGCTGATCTCCAGGCCTCGTACCGGGGTAGACTCGACGGCACACTCGATTTTTTGCTACTGCAGCAGTTGCGCGCCTTCTTCGTCTTCGATCTGACATCGCCGGCCCAGTTCGATGGATTCCTGCAACGCCATCTGGCGATGTTTCCCCCGTCAGGCGATTTCGTTCTGCCATCGTTCCTCGACAACCACGATATGAACCGGTTTCTCTGGGTCGCGGACGGCGATACGCGCCGCCTTAAACTGGCGGCCCTCTGCCAGTTCACACTTCCCCACCCACCGATTGTCTATTACGGGACCGAGGTGGGGCTCAGCCAGTGGCGAGACCTGGAGTACCCGGATGGCTCCCGCCGACCGGAGGAGTCGCGGACGCCAATGCTCTGGGGCGACGACCAGGATCGCGCGCTGTTGCGCTTCTACCAGCATCTGATCCAGGTCAGGCGGGAGCACCCCGGGCTCTGGAAGGGCGAGCGGTCCACCATCGTGGCGGCTGACGATCTCTACGTGGTGGCGATCGAGGCGGCTGGTGAGCGAGCGGTCGTGGCGCTCAATCGAGGTCAGAGCGAACAACGACTTCATCTGCCCGGCGAGATGTCGCTGGTGCTGACGACCATTGACACCACCCGAGATGACGGTGAGCTGGTCATGCCGCCGCTCGGCGGCGCACTCCTTCTGTCAGGCGGGTCGATGAGTGAAACGGGGGACGCATGATTCGTCCGACGGCGTCCAGGCTCATTCTTCTGCTCATCATCGCGTCGCTTGGTCTAGGCACCGGTCAAGCTGGATTGGCCTCGCGGCACGTCGCCACGCCGGTCGCATCGCCAGTCGGAGTGCAAGGACTGCCGTGGTGGAGCAATGCGGTCTGCTACGAGATCTTCGTCCGATCGTTTGCCGACTCGAATGGTGACGGCATCGGCGATCTCAACGGCCTGATCGGCAAACTCGACTATCTCAACGACGGTGATCCGGAGAACGGCGACGACCTCGGTGTCAGCTGCGTCTGGCTGTTGCCGGTCATGGCCTCCAACTCCTACCACGGCTACGATGTCACTGACGAGCGTAAAGTCGAACCCGACTATGGCACCAACAACGACTTCAAGCGGTTCGTCGCGGAAGCGCACCGGCGCGGCATCCGCGTCGTGCTCGATCTGGTCCTCAATCACACTTCGAAGGACCACCCCTGGTTCCAGGAGGCACTTCGCGACCCCGCCTCGCCCAAACATGACTGGTACATCTGGTCCGCCGAGAACCCTGGCTATGGCGGCTCGTTCGGCCAGGATGTCTGGTTCAAGGCACCGGACGGCAGCGGCTACTATTACGCCACCTTTGGCGAACATATGCCCGACCTCAACTATACGAACCCGGCCGTGACGGCGGAAGCGGAGGAGATCAGCGCATTCTGGCTCAACGACATGGGGGTCGACGGCTTTCGCCTCGACGCGATCAAGCACCTGATCGAAGAGGGCCGCCAGCAAGAAGGGACGCCGTCGACCCACGCCTGGCTTCGCACCTATGCCGACTTCATCCGTGCCACCAAACCGGAGGCATTCACCGTGGGGGAGATCTTCGGCGCCGGCACATTCACCCTGACGCCCTACCTTCCCGACGAGCTCGACGCCTACTTCCACTTTGAGCTTGCCGGGCAATACCTCAACGCGGCAGCGTTCGGCAGCACCGGGTTCGTCAAGATGTCAGGTGAGGCGACAAAGCAAATCCCCGATCAACGCTTCGCGACGTTCCTTACCAACCACGACCAGACCCGGACCATGACGGTGCTGGGAGGCGACCTCCCCGCGGCCCGGCTGGCGGCGACCGCGTTGCTGGCGATGCCAGGGGTCCCCTTCGTCTACTACGGTGAGGAGCTCGGGGTCACCGGGACGAAGCCAGACGAGCGTCTTCGCGCGCCGATGCCGTGGTCCTCCGGCTCCGGCGGCGGCTTCACAACCGGCACGTCGTGGGAAACGTTCGCCGACGATCCGGCCGTCCTGAACGTCGCCGCCGCGCAGGCGGACCCGGATTCGCTCCTGCAAACGTATCGCCTCCTAATCGGTCTTCGTCGAGACCATGCGGCGCTGGCACACGGCGATCTGGTCCCGATCAACGCGGAGCCCCGGTCGGTCGTCGCCTTCGTCCGGCAAGCGGGCGACGATCGGGTCCTGGTCGTGATCAACTACGGGCGAAAAGCGGTCGACACCCCCAACCTCTCGGTGGCGACAAGTCCACTGCCGCCAGCGACCTATGGCGTGCGCCCACTCAATGGCACGGTCGCCGGAGCACCGCTGAAAATCGGACCGGGCGGCGCCTTTCCTGACTATGCGCCTCTCCCGTCGCTGGCACCGCGCACGGCGTACCTCTTTGCATTGACTGCCGGGGCGTGACAACGGTTGAGGGGTGTCAGATCTCCAGGGATATGTCCCTTCGAGCACGCAGACTGCGTCTTACCGCGACGGCGGGCACCGAGGCGATAGCGCGTTCACCGCATGTGGACGGTCAGCGTCAGGACCGTGGTTGTCCGCTCTAAGTGGTCAAGGTGCCATCGTTCCGGTCGTGCTCGCCTCGGGCCCCGTTCTCCAGGCGGCGGTCCAGTCGGCCGTCAACCTGCTTGGCGATCCAGGATGGCCCGCCGCCGCCGGGAGGCCGATCGTCGTCCTCAGCAGCGGGCGATTCAGCGACCGGTGGAGTGCAACGGTACGTTCGGTTCGGCCGGACGGCGGGACAGGCGCCTCGCCGGTGATTCGCCCGCGGCGTGGAGCAGTGGCGACAGTGCGTGGGCGACTCGCCGGAGTCGAATGCGTCTGGATCAACTATCCGCTACCCGGGTCCGGCGAACACTTCGCGGAGGTGTCAATCCCTGCCGACATCGCCGGAGCCGCGGCCCTCTGCCTGGTCGTCGATGTCGCCGACCGATCCTCGGTGCTAGAAGCGCTGGCCGGCTACACGCGGCCCCGCCAGGCCGTGGCGGCGCGTCTCGACCGACGCCGCCTCGGTCTGGCGGCAGAGTTGGCGGCACCGCTCCGGCCACGCCTTATCCTGCTCCACATGATGCGTCAGGAACAGCACCTGGTGGTCGCGACCGCGGACCGGATCGCCGCCGAGCTGGTCTATCTCGCCCTACGCGAATGGGCGGCGGGTGACGACTCCGATCGGATTGGTCCCTGGGAAGATCGCCTGGTCCAGCGCGCCACGGAGCTCGATCTCGGGGTTCACCACCCCACCGAGCTCGCCATCGTGCTGGCCCCGGATGATGCCGGAGCCGCCAGCTTTCCAGAAGAATTGATCGTCATGCGCGATCGCCTGCTGGCTCGGCTCGGCATTCCGGAGCACGCGGAGGAGCCTCAACGAGCGGGGATGTGACATGGGACACTACTCGCGACGCTGACCGCCGAGCAGCGGCGGGAGCCGCCGTCCAGGAGATGACGCCATGACCAATGCCCCCTCAATCACCGTCCTGATCCCGACGCCGCTGCGCCGCTTCACCAACGGTCAGTCAAAGGTTGACGCGACCGGTGGCACCATCGCCGAGCTGCTCGACGCCCTTGACGAGGAGTTCCCCGGTCTCTCGGAGCAGGTTCGGGAACCGGACGGTCGCCTCCGTCGCTTCGTCAATGTGTTCATCAACGGCGTCAATGCCCGCGAAGGCGACGGTGCCGGGACGGCCTTAAGGGCCGGCGACGAGGTCGGCATCATCCCGGCGATGGCTGGCGGCGGATGAACGTCGGGTGGTCGCCAGCCGTGGTCGTGCCGGCCGCGATGCGCGATCAGATCGTCGCCCATGCGATCGCCCTTGCTCCCCGGGAATGCTGTGGCATCGTCAGCGGCCGATCGGGCGAGCTCCAGGAGCTCCACGAGCTGACGAACCTGGAACCGGGCATCGACCGTTATCGAGTCGACGACGCCGAACTGTTCCGGCTCTATCAGGACCTTGATCGGCGCGGCGATGAGATCGTCGCGATCTACCACTCCCATCCAACGTCGCCCGCCTACCCATCCGCGACCGATGTCGACCTCGCGGCATGGGCCGATGTCGTCTATATGATTTGCTCCCTCGCGCATCACGGCCAACCAACGCTGCGCGGGTTCCGGATCGTCGATCGGGCGATCACTGAGCTCGCGTTGACCTTTCGATAGAGGAGCGATCGAGAACGGGGCCGATCACCCATCAGGCGACCGGTCCGACCGCCACCTGGCAGGCGGCAGCTGGATCAAGCATTGACGGACGAATCCTCAGTCGCGGAGGGTGGGAGCTGCGAGGTACAGAAAGCGCAGCGGCGGGCCGCCCGCGGCACGTCGCTGAGACATTCCGGGCAACGACGGGTCGGCGTAGGACCGGGCGTTTTCGGTGAAAACCGCTCCAACAAGGTATTCATCGGCATCACCATTCCGAAGAAGACGACGGTTGCGACCATCAGGAACGAAAGCATCGCATTGAGAAAATGACCGTAGTGAAAGACGCTCTCGTTGATCGTGAAGATCAGCCGCGAGAAGTCGGGTTGGCCGCCAATCGCGGCGATCAGGGGCGTGACGATATCCGCCACCAGCGCGGCGACGACGGCCCCGAACGACGCACCGATCACCACCGCGATCGCCAGATCAACCACATTGCCGCGAAGGATGAATTTCCTGAACTCGCCGATCATCTCCGTTCCCCCTCCGTGGTTCAGCGTGCGCGCCCATGGTCCGGCTGATGCTCAGGATCGAGCCGGTGTGCCATCCTCGGCGCCCTTGCCGGCCGCTCACGGTCGTTCGCAGCATCCAGTCTCAAGTGGGGACCCCTGACTCAGTTGATACCTGCTGGAGATTTCTCCGGTCCCAACGAGGCGTCTGCCCCGGGGGTCGGCAAAGCGGTGCCACCGCCCCAAGAGGGGGCGAGGCGAGACCTGAACAGCCGATCAAGAATCGCTGGCGTGGCGATTCTGCCACGTGATGGCATCCATCTTGGTATCCTCCGGCCTGGTGAACGGGGTGAGCGGCACCGCAGATGTCAGGGGCCGCTTCGTCACGTTCTGACGATGAACGTATGAACGCACGCTCCGGAGCACTGATGGCATTGATCGACGCCGGTCTCTCTCGACCATCTCACCCCCTGCGAACGTGGCTGCTGGCGGGCCACACCGCGTCGGTGGAGGGACCGCATGCCGCGGAGCGGCAGCAGCAGCACCAGCACCCATGGTGGCAGGTCATGTGTCTGACCGGCGTCGACTATTTCTCGACGCTTGGCTACCAACCGGGTATCGCGGCGCTCGCGGCCGGAGTTCTGTCCCCCTTTGCCACCCTGGTGCTCGTGCTGATCACGCTCTTTGGCGCCCTGCCGATGTACAAGCGGGTGGCCGTCGAAAGCCCTCACGGGGACGGCTCGATCTCTATGCTGGCGCGGTTACTTTCCTGGTGGCAAGGAAAGCTCCTCGTGCTCTGTCTGATCGGCTTTGTGGCGACCGGGTTCATTATCACGATCACCCTCTCCGCGGCCGACGCTACCGCCCACGTTACCGAGAACCCCTACACCGACTTCACCGCTGGCTACGAGGTACCGATCACCCTCGGTCTGATTGCGATGCTCGCCGCCGTCTTTCTCCGCGGGTTCAGCGAGGCAATGGGCATCGCCGTCGCGCTGGTTGCGGCGTATCTGTTGCTGAACACCGTCGTCATTGGTGTCGGGCTGGTCGAAGTCGCCCGCCACCCCGATGTCATCGGGAACTGGCGGGACGCACTCTCAGTCAAGTACGCCAATCCGCTCGTCATGGTCGGCGCGGCCTTGTTGCTCTTCCCGAAGCTCGCGCTCGGTCTCTCCGGCTTTGAAACAGGGGTGGTGGTCATGCCCCTGGTCGAAGGCGACCCGAGCGACACCACCGCCGAACCAACCGGTCGCATCCGGAATGCCCAGCGGCTCCTGACGACGGCCGCCTTGATCATGAGCGTGCTGCTCCTGACCAGCAGTGTCGTAACTACGCTCCTCATTCCCCAACCGGCATTCGAGGAAGGGGGAGAGGCAAGTGGTCGGGCATTATCGTTTCTGGCACATACGTACCTTGGCGACCTGTTTGGATCGGTGTACGACGTCAGCACGATCTTGATCCTCTGGTTCGCCGGGGCGTCCGCGATGGCCGGGCTGCTCAACATCGTACCGCGCTATCTCCCGCGCTACGGCATGGCCCCCGACTGGACGCTCGCGTCGCGACCGCTCGTCCTGGTCTTTACCCTGATCTGCACCATCGTCACGATCCTCTTCAAGGCCGATGTCAACGCCCAGGCCGCCGCCTATGCGACTGGAGTTCTGGCGGTGATCACCTCCGCGACAGTTGCGGTCACCCTCTCAGCCCGCCGTCGCCACCAGCCACGGGCGACGATTCTTTTCGCGCTGGTGGCAGCCATCTTTATCTATACGACGGCAGTCACCATTTTCGGCAATCCGGCCGGTCTGCGCATCGCGGGGATCTTCATCGCCGGTGTGATCGTTATCTCACTCGTGTCACGAGTCTGGCGATCGACCGAGCTGCGAGCCACCGAGGTAGTTCTCGACGACGACGCTGAGCGATTCATTGCCGAAGCCGCCCGGTTTGGGTCGATCCGTGTGATCGCGAATCATCCTGATGAGCGCGACTCCCGCGAATATCTGCTCAAAGAACGGGAGCAGCGGGAGGAGAACCACATCCCCGAGGGTGGCCAGGTCATGTTCCTGGAGATCACTGTCAGCGACGCATCGGAGTTCGCCCCAGTCATCGATGTCGACGGCGAGCAGGTGGGGCCCCATCGCGTGCTCAAAGCCGAAGCGCCGTCCGTTCCCAACGCGATCGCCGCAATTCTCCTCCAGATCCGCGACCAAACCGGCGTCCGTCCCCACGCCTACTTCGGTTGGACCGAGGGGAATCCCCTCAAATATCTCGCTCGTTATGTCTTGTTCGGTGAGGGCGACATTGCTCCGGTCACCCACGAGGTTTTGCGGAAGGCCGAGCCTGATCCCCAGCGTCGCCCGGCGATCCACGTCGGCTGATCGCTGAGGTCGTCGTCGTCCCGCCTCGGTGTCCTCAGCGGCAACGCTCGGTCGGGGGAATGTCTCGCCGGAGCGGTCGTCTGATCTCCCTTGATGCCCCGGCACCCGGTCCGGCCGTCACCGAATCCACGTCCTGCGACGCCGCGTCGTCTTCCTGACGGCCTGTGGACCGTCCATTGCACCAGTGGGCACCGGTCGCGAGGACTGGGTCACTCCGGTCACATCACAGGCACTCCTCGCTTCGGCGCCGCGCTCTGATTTCGGCCGGGACACGGATCAGACCGGCTATACTTTGCCTCACTATGGTCACTGCCTCACCCGCCCGTCCCGACTTCGGTTCCCGCGTCTCCGCCCTTGCGTCCGCGCCCGGCGTCTACCTGATGAAGAATGCCAGCGGCGACGTGATCTACGTCGGGAAAGCGGCGCGCCTGCGGGAGCGGGTTCGGTCCTATTTCCAGTCGGCACGTCACCTCGACCCAAAGACCCGGGAGTTGGTTGCCCATATCGCTGACTTCGCGGTGATCCGAACCGACACCGCGACGGAAGCGCTGATCCTTGAGAACGAGCTTATCAAGCGGTATCAGCCAAAGTACAACGTCATGCTCAAGGACAGCAAAACCTATCCCTACCTGAAGGTGACCAACGAGATGTGGCCCCGGGTGATTCTCACCCGCCGGGTCACCCCTGATGGGGGTCGCTACTTCGGCCCGTACACGTCGGCCGGCTCGGCCTATAAGACCCTCAATCTGCTGAATCGCCTCTTTCCCTACCGGAAGTGCGAGAAAAAGATTACCGGGCACGACGAAGTCTGCCTCTACTATCACCTCCACCAATGCACGGCCCCCTGTATCTCGGCGGTCGACCGTACGACCTATATGAAAGCGATCGACCTGACGACCCGGTTTCTCGACGGGCATGCCGAGGAGGTCGTCGCGCCGATCGCCGCCGAGATGGAAGCGGCCGCGGAGTCACTCAATTTCGAGCGCGCGGCCGAGCTGCGGGATCGGCTCGCGGCGGTCAATCACGTCATCGAGCGGCAGAAGATCGTCAGTCCGAGCCGCGACAACGCCGATATCGTTGCCGTCGCTCAGGGAGCGGGCGGGGATGCCGGGGTGCAGGTCGGCGTGCTCCGCAACGGCAAGATGCTTGGCTCGGAGTTCTTTGCGATGCGCGCCCGCCTGGACGACCAGGCGGCGACGATCGTGGCCGGATTTCTCAGCCAGTTCTACGCCGAGGCGGCTGTTGTTCCTCCGGTCATTCTGCTTCAGCAACCGCTGCCCGATGGGGAGGCCGAGGTCATGAGCGAGTGGCTCACCGAGCGACGCGGCGGCAGGGTCGATCTCATCGTGCCGCGCCGCGGCGACAAGCGAGCGCTCGTCGAGATGGTCGCGAAAAGCGCCGTCGAGAATCTGGAACAGAGCCGGCTCCGCTTCCTCTCCGATGAGCAGAAGATGATCGGCGCGATGACGGAACTCGCCGACGCGCTGGACCTCCCCCGCCTGCCACGCCGGATCGAGTGCTTCGACATCTCCAATCTCCAGGGAACCAATCCCGTCGCCAGCATGGTCGTCTTCGAGCATGGTCGGCCGCTGAAGCGGGACTATCGCCGCTTCACGATCAAGACAGTCGTCGGTCCGAATGACTTCGCCGCGATGGCGGAAGTGATCCGGCGGCGGTTTAAACGGGCCGCTGACGGTGATGAAGAGCAGGAGGGCAAGTGGACGACCCTGCCCGATCTCGTCATCGTCGACGGAGGCAAAGGGCAGCTCAGCGCCGCACGCGCCGCGCTCGCTGAATGCGGGATGGAAGACCAGCCGATCGTCGGATTGGCCAAAGAGAACGAGGAGTTGTTCTTGCCGAACCAGCGCGATCCCGTGATGCTGCCGCGCGACGCACAGGCTCTCTTTCTCGTCCAACGCGTCCGGGATGAGGCCCATCGCTTCGCCGTCGCCTTCCATCGCCAGCGGCGATCGAAGGCGACCTTCCACTCTCGACTCGACGACGTTCCGGGGATCGGACCCAAGCGCAAGAAGGCGCTCATCCATCACTTCGGCACCCTGAGCGCCGTCAAGGCCGCGTCTGAGACCGACCTGACCGCGGTCGACGGGATCACGCCGGCAATTGCCGCGCAGATTAAGGCGGCTCTCTAGATGGCACCGGACCACACGGGGAACGAGTCCGAGCGGACGCTGGAGCTGGGGAAGACCCCGGTTGATCGATCGTTCGACATGGATGCTGCACACCTCTTGCCGCCGATCGACGATCCCGATCGTCGCCCGCTCATCTTCACGCCCGATGCCCCGCGCGCTATCGAGTGGACGGCCGACCGGCTTCTCGCCGGTGGAGTCGTCGCATTCCCCACCGACACCGTCTACGCTCTGGCCGCCTCGCTCGCCCACCCCGAGTCGCTGGCGCGCCTCTCTGCTCTGAAACAACGTCCGCCAGGCAAACCCATCCCAGTGTTGCTCGCCTCAGCGTCAGCGCTGGCGCTCGTGGCCCGCCAACCAGACGCCCGCGTGGAGGCTCTTGTCGCCTGCTTCTGGCCAGGACCGCTCACCGTCGCGGTTCCCGCCCGCGCCGGGCTCCCGGCGTCCGTGGTCGCCGGCGATGGGACCGTTGGGGTGCGAGTGCCGAATCACTTCCTGGCGCTTGAGCTTCTTGAGCTCGCGGGAGGAGCCGCCGCCGGGACGAGCGCCAATCGTGGAGGGCAGCCGCCAGCGCGATCGACCCCCGAGGTCGTCACGGCTTTCGACCGCGAGATCGATCTGATTCTCGACGGCGGTATCACCCCCGGCGGGGTGGCATCGACCGTCATTCGATGCGACGGTGACATCCTGCGGATTCTGCGAGACGGTCCAATATCTCTCGACGATCTCCAGGCTGCCTGGAAGGAGATCGTGCGGGAAGCGACCGATCTGACGGCCCCGAATCCCTGAGGTCCGTCCCGGCGACGTTCACCAGTAGCTATTGGCCAAGCGCCGTCGTTTCCCTGTACGATGCGGTGGGATAGGGGGAGGGACGCCACAGATGACGTCCGGAATGAGGACGGGGGCCGTGCCAGGGCCGGGATCCGATTCTGGCTCTGGCTCGATGCGACCAGCGCCGCCCGGCGAGGGGCAGGCGGCAAACACAATGGGGTCCGCGGCCGGGACCGGGGGTGGTGTGTTAACCCGACCACAGGGTCCCCCACCTGGACCGGGGCCTCAGGGTGTCCGGCAACCTTTCTACGGCCTCGGCATGGTCGTCAGCGTCGTCGTTGCCCTGGTGATCTTCGTCCTTGCCATCTTTATCATCGGCGATGCCGATCGAGATGGTTTGCCGATCCTTCAAAACACGAACCTCCTGTTCTGGATTGTCGCGTCGCTCACGGTGGTTGCGGCGGCTATCGGGGCCCAATATGCCGAACGAGCGGCAGCAGAAGCGGCGGCGGCAGTCGGCCGGCCCCGGCCAGCGACGGCCATGGCCACCGCCTGGTCGGTTCCCGCGGTCGCCACCCTCGCGGCCGTGCTCCTCGTTGCCACCTACCACAATGGGGTGATGGTCGCAGCCGGACCATTGATCGCCTTTTTCGGCAATGCCGGTTCCTTGCTCTCCCGCGACCTGCTTGACGATTCTGCCGACTCCACCCAACGCACAGCGACTACCATCCATACGCTGGTGATCCATGCGGTCGCCTTTCTGGCGATGAGCGCCGTCTACCTCAACAAGATGCCCGTCTGGGCCGCGTCCCCGCTGGTCGGGGTGATCGGCGGTTTGCTCGTGCTGGAAACCCTGGAACGGGGCTCCTCCAGCCGGCAACAGCGCCTCCTCTACGCCCTCCTGGGCGGGGTCATCCTCGCCGAATCGACCGTGGCGCTGAACTGGTGGCAAACGTATAACTGGACCGGTGGCGCGGTGTTGCTCGTCTGTTTCTACCTCGTAGCAGGGGTGCTGCTTGCCCGGACCCAGCGTTCCGTTCTGCGAAGCCGCGATCTCATCGAGTTCGGTTTGGTCAGCGTGGCCGCGTTCATTGTGCTCGCGGTGACCGCCTGATCGGAGCCCGGGGGTGCACGTCCCGATGGCAGCCGTCGATGACCAGATGACGTCACTTCTCGACGAGCTCGACCGTCTGGAGGATGCCGCTGAGGATATGAAGGAATTCGGGCTGCGGACCATCAACGAGGTCGAACACCGCATCGCCGAGATTCATAGCCTGCTCGATCGGCTGACGGCCGAGTAGGCGCCGCCGCTCGGCTGTCGTGCCCCGGGGGGACATCGCGTGGATCTATTTGAAGCAAGTCGCCAGCAGCAGCTCACGACCCGGGCGCCGCTCGCGACCCGGATGCGCCCCCAAACCCTCGACGAGCTGGTTGGTCATGCCGCGGTCGTCGGGCCGGGCACCCTGCTCCGGCGGGCGATCGAGGCGGACCGGCTCTCATCGCTGATCCTCTGGGGACCGCCAGGCTCGGGTAAGACAACGCTCGCGCGGATCGTCGCCAATACCACGCGGGCGCACTTTGCTGCCGTCAGCGCCGTCACGTCGGGCGTCGCTGATCTCCGCGCGGCCATCAAGGCGGCCGGCGACCGGCTCGGAATGCACGGGCAGCGGACGGTCCTCTTCGTCGATGAGATTCACCGCTTCAATAAAGGGCAACAAGACGCGATCCTGCCCCATGTCGAGGACGGCACGGTCATCCTGATCGGCGCGACCACCGAAAATCCGTCGTTCGAGGTGAACGCTCCCCTGTTGTCGCGGTCCCGGGTGATCGTGCTGAAGTCGCTGGGCGACGACGATGTCAGCGACATCGTGCGGCGGGCACTCTCCGATACAGAGCGCGGTCTGGGCAATGCCCACATCGATATCGAGGACGGGGCGCTCGACCTGCTGGTCAACCTCGCGAATGGTGACGCCCGTTTCGCCTTGAATACGTTGGAATTCGCGGCGACCGGTGCGGGATACGATGACCGGCCGCTCATCACCGCCGCGCTGGTGGCGGAAGCCGCGCAACGACGGGCGGCGACGTACGACAAGGGCGGCGACGATCATTTTGACGCGATTTCCGCGCTTCACAAAACGATTCGCGGGTCTGATCCCGATGCGTCGCTCTACTGGCTGGCACGGATGCTGGAGCGAGGCGACGATCCGCTCTATGTCGTTCGTCGTCTCGTCCGGTTTGCCAGCGAGGATATCGGGCTCGCCGATCCGTCTGCCCTTTCACTGGCAATGTCCGCGCAAGGCGCCGTTCACTTCCTGGGGATGCCGGAAGGGGCCCTGGCACTCTCCGAGCTCGTCGTCTATCTTGCCCTGGCCCCGAAGAGCAACGCGATCTATCGCGCCTACGGAGCGGCCCGCGACGATGTCGAGAAGAGTCGCAACGACCCTGTTCCACTCCATCTCCGCAACGCCCCGACCGGCTTAATGAAAGACCTTGGCTACGCCGAGGGGTACCGGTACGCGCACGATCACCCTGGTGGCGTCGTCGCCCAGCAAAATCTCCCCGCCAACCTCGCCGGTCGCCGCTACTATCTACCGTCAGACCGTGGGTTCGAGGAAACGCTGGCCAGGCGGCTCGGTGAGATTCGAGCAATCTACGAGCAGGGAACGGAGTCGCCTTCGGACACCGACAGAGACGCACCATGATGCCCGAACGACGGGACTGCCGGACCAAACGCGCGGACAGTGTTCGAGAGGCCAATCAATGACCGACGTTTCCGAAACAGCCTCCCCTCGGGCGGGCGGGCGCGGCCCCGCCGCTCTCCGGCCCCTGACGATCGTCACTGGTGCGATGCCGAATGCGGAGGGGTCGGTGCTCTTGACGCTGGGAAACACGCGGGTGATCTGCGCGGCCACCGTCGAGGAACGTCTCCCCCGCTGGCTCGTCGGGCAACGACGCGGCTGGGTGACCGCCGAGTACAGCATGCTTCCCCGGGCGACCGCCGAGCGCACCACCCGCGAAGCCGTGAGTGGCAAACAAGGTGGCCGAACCGTCGAGATCCAGCGGCTCATCGGGCGATCGCTGCGTGCGGTCATTGATCTCGGGGCACTGGGCGAGCGGCAGATCACCGTCGACTGCGATGTCCTCCAGGCTGACGGCGGAACTCGTTGCGCGTCGATCACCGGTGGCTACGTCGCCCTGGCTCTCGCCATCCAGCATCTTCGTGATCGCGGGCTGATCAAGCGAAGTCCGCTTCGCGGGGCGGTCGCCGCCATCAGTGTCGGGGTGGTCCGAGGGCGACCGCTGCTTGACCTCGACTATGCCGAGGACGCGACGGCCGATGTCGACGCTAATATCGTGATGACCGCCGACGGTCGGTTCGTCGAGTTGCAATCGACGGCCGAACGGGAGCCATTCACCGCCGAGGCGCTCGCGTCGCTCCTCCAGCTCGCCCGCGCGGGGCTCGACGACCTTTTCCGAGCACAACAGGACGCCCTCGCCGACCAGGGCTAGATCCGACTGTTGGCGCCACCAGCTAATCCAGGTCGACTGCCAGATCGATGAGGGCGCTTTTAAGCGCGTCTGTATGCTCGGGGAGCGTCGCGCTGATGCGCAGGCATCGGTCGAGTGCCGCCTGGCGCGGCCGGTGGACCTGAATGCCACGACGCGCCAGTTCAATGGCGACCCGATCGGCATCGCCGCGCTCGACGCGCGCCAGCATGAAGTTCGCCCACGACGGATAGGGCCGAATCATGTTCAGCTTCCGCAGCATGCGATAAAGCCGCGATCGCTCCTCACGAACGCGCTGCACCGTCGCGCGCACATAGGCCAGGTCATCGAGGGTCGCGGTCGCCGCCAGCACGGCACCCATGGCGACGCCATCTGGAGGAGCAAACGTCGCCAGCTCCCGGAGCAAGGCAGGCGGGCCGATGGCGTACGCGAACGGAAGCCCCGCCAGTCCGGCCCAGGTCTCGAACGACTGAAGAACGATGATGTTGCTGAACTCACGGGTGAACGGCACGAGTGTCCGATGACTGTATTCGCCATAACGCTCGTCGATCAGCACCAGCTCACACGCCCGCGTCAGCCGGACCGCGTCTTGCGTGCTCAGCAACGTCCCGGTCGGGTCGTTCGGAGAACCGATCAGGGCCGTTGCACCAGGGGGAATCAACCGGGGACCCGTTGGCTCCAGTCCAAGGGAGAACGCCGGGCCACGTGGCAGCCGGACGATGTCCATTCCGAACTGAGCGGCCCGGCGGTCATCCGCGGGATCTGACGGTGGAAAGAGGACGATCGGACCACGCCCCATCCGCCAGAGCAGGATCATCCGCAGTAGCTCGTCAATGCCCGACGCTAGAACCAGCCAGTCGGGTGGCACGCCAAGGACATGAGCGAGTCGCAGCTGGAGCTTCGTCTCCCGCGTGCCCGAGGGCAGATGAAGATCACCGGCACCGCTCAACACATCCAGGACGTGGACGGATGGCCCGTAGGGATTGGTCACCAGATCGAGCCGGATCGGCCCATCACCCGGTAAGACTCGCCCTCTCGGCGCGACGAGGTGTGGGCGCGAACGACTCATGGAGGCGGACCGATACTAAGCCATGGCCGGGCGACCGGTCGCTGGGGTGGTCGAGGACCGACATCAAGAAGCGTGACGCCGCCCACCACCGTCGAAGCGACGTTCCGCACCGGCGTACCGCCCCGAGTGACTCCAACCGGGTTGCCGAGGTGGGCGTGGCCGTGGATGACGAGATCGACCCGGTGGCGGTCGATCACCCGTCCAAGGTCGGCATTCCCCAGCATCCAGTACTTCAGCAACGGCTCCGCGCCAAGCGTGCTCGTGGTCGGAGCGAAATGCATGACGACGATCCGGGTCTCCGCGTCGAGGCGGGTGATGGCGGCGTCGAGACGAGCGGATTCGAGTCGCGACCGCAGGGCGAGGGTTTTCAACGCACGTCCATGCAGCGTCATCGGCCCTTCGAATGGTCCAAAACCACCGCCGCAGCCCGCGACCCCGGCAAAGCCGATCCGGCCACCGATGTCGAGGGTGGTCGTCTCGCCATTGAGCACCCGAACTCCCGACCGCTCCAGAGTCCGGCGGAACTGGGCCGGCCGCAGGCAGCGGCGGTCATGGTTCCCGAGAACCGCGATGATCGGGGTCCGGATCGACGCGAACAGCTCGGCAGCCTGCTCCGCCTCGATCAGTCGACCGCCGTTGGTGATATCCCCCGCGACGATCAGCGCGGCGACGGTACCGTCGACGGCGGCCAGACTATCGGCCAGCGCGTTTGGCGTCTGGGCGCGTATGTGGAGATCGCCGATGGCGGCGATTCGAACCATGCCGCTTGTACTCGCCCTTCTAGAGGTCCCCGACGGTCTCACTGCGTCGGGCCGTCCTGTCCGGTCCAGGGAGCCAGAGATTAAGTGTACCGCAGCCGCCCGACCCGCCTTCGAGTCACCTCGCGACCACCCCTGGTCACTCTTCATTTATACTTCGAGATGCCGTGAAACCCTCTGTCGACCGACCCACGTTAATCTGGTTTCTCGCGCCACGGGCGGCGCGCATCGTGTCGACCCTGCTGGTGGTCGTACTCGCTAGCAGCGCACCAGGGAACTGGTCGGCCTCGTCGCCGTCCGCCCTGGCCGCCGGTCTGCCCATCGGGTCATCCATCGTACCGTCCGCGGCGGACGACTCAATCCCGGCCCCGCCCGAGGGCGTTTCCGCCCAGGCGGCGTTTGTCATCGATGTCACGGCGGGCACACCGCTCTACAGCCTGCTCCCCGACGAACGACGGGCGCCGGCGAGCCTGACGAAGATCGCCACCGCGCTGGTCGTTCTCGATCACGCGCCCCTTGACGATGTCGTGACGATCGAGGCCAGCGACCTCGTCGATCCGTCGGAGTCCCACGTCGGTCTCGTCGATGGCGATCGACTGACGGTCCGATCGCTGCTCTACGGTCTGCTGGTCCCATCGGGGAACGACGCGGCGAATGCCCTTGCTCGCCACGTCGGCGGTTCCTTACCCGCCGGGGACAGCGCGGCAGCAGGCGACCAGCGCGCGGCGTTCATCGCCGCGATGAACGGGCTCGCAAAGGCCATGGGACTTCAGAACACCGCGTTTCTGAATGCGTCCGGGATCAACCAGGAGGGCCATTTTTCATCGGCACGCGACCTCGCCACGCTGACAGGTCGGGCGATGCAGGATTCAACCTTCGCCGAGATTGTCGCGACGGTGAAAATGGACCTCGTCTCCGAAGCGGATCCCAACCAGGTCTACCCGATTGCGACGACGAACGATCTTCTTCTCGATGGAACCGTCACTGGTGTCAAGACGGGGACTACGAGCGAGGCGGGCGGCTGCCTCATTACGTCGTCCACGGTCAACGGCGATCTGGTTCTGAGCGTCATCCTCGGCAGCGCGATCGTGCCGGACGATCAGGGGAATCTCAAGAGCCCGGCGCGATTCGATGATGCCCGATTGATCCTTGGTGCGATCCCAACCGACTACGCCTGGGTGGACCCGACCGATCCGGCGACCTTTGAGGGGCTCGACCAGGAGCTCTCGGCGTGGCGTGCCGGCCTCAAGGGCAGAACGGCCGTGGTCGTCCCAGTCGCCCGGCGCGACGAGCTTCGCTACCGCGTCGTGCTTGGCCCGGCAGGCTCCCCCGACGCCCAGGTGGGCAAGGTAGTATTCTTGGTCGGGAATGATCCGCTCTCGGAACAACCTCTCTTTCAGATCGCCGCCTGACATCGGACTCGCCCCTCTACTTCGCCCATCATCGTCACCCGGAGGCTGCCTTTGGAGCGCCTACAACGCATCATGGCCTCACGCGGTGTGGCATCGCGGCGTCGTGCAGAGGAACTGATTCAGGCCGGGCGGGTTTCCGTCGATGGCTCGGTCGTCTCGGAGCTCGGCACCAAGGTCGATCCCCGCTCAAGTCAGATCCAGGTCGACGGCAAGCTGCTACGCGCGCAGGCCCCGCGCTACCTGCTGCTGTATAAGCCGCGCGGCTATATCACCACCGTCAGCGACGAGCGGGACCGGCGGACCGTCATGGATCTCGTGAAGGTGCCAGAACGAGTCTATCCCGTTGGACGGCTCGATCGCGCTACCGAGGGATTGCTGCTTCTGACCAACGATGGTGATGTCGCGAATCGCGTCATGCACCCCCGATATGGGCTTGCCAAGGAGTATCACGTCCTGACGCTCTCCCGGCCGGGTGAGCCCCAGCTGCAGCGGATACGAAACGGTCTCGTGATCGAGGGCAAACGGATCGTACCCGAGGAATGCCGAATCCTCCGCGAGACGCATGACGGGCTCATTCTGAAGATCGTCCTCCACGAGGGGATGTTCCATATCGTTCGCCGCATGATGGACCTCGTTGGCATCCCGGTGACGCGCCTGCGGCGGGTGCGCGTCGGGCCGCTGACACTTCAGCATTTGCAAGTCGGCGAGTGGCGCGACCTCACGGCGGGCGAGGTTAACAACCTCTACGAGGCGCTCCATCTCGACGAGGACCCGGTGGCGGCGTTCGAGTCGGACCTCACCGGGGTCGTCGAGCCTGCCAGTCAGGGAACGAAGGCGAAACCTCGGAGGAAGAAACGGACTGGTTTTCAGAAGCCGGGGGCTGACCGCGACCGTCCCCAGCGGACGGCACCACCTCCCCCTGGCGACCCCCGGCGGCCCCGCCCGGCCGCCGGCGGGCGAAAGGATGATCGCCCCGAGCACAAGCGATCGTCGTCACCCGGGGAAGCGACCCGGCGTCTTGAGCGGGACGATCGGCAACCGCCCCGCGTCTCCAGGGTCCCATCGGGCGATCGGCAACGCCAGTCGGACGATCGTTCGGGATCACGCGCCTCACGAGCGCCTGCTGACATCCGCCAACACCAACCCGACGAACGCTCGCCCCGTGTCGGCCGGGTTGATACCCCGCGGGCAGAGCCCCCCAAGGCACGGCGCCGTCGAGGCGAGCCGCCAGCGCCACGGCCCCGTTCGCCCCGGCCGCACGACACCGCGCCGCGCCGCGGCGCACCAACGTCTGGACCACCAGGTCGCCATCCCAGCCGTCGCGGTGAAGAGAGAGACCAGGGCAGGCCGCGGCCGGGCCGACCGGGCAAGCAGGCGAGCGGTGACCGGCCAGTCGATGGCAGCAAGCAGCGAGATGAGGCAGGGCAGCAGAATGGAGGATCACAGCCAGGTCGTCGCGATCGACGGACCGGCGGCGGCGGGAAAAACGACCGTCGCGCGCGCCCTCGCCGACCATCTCGGAGCGATGCTGTTTGACACCGGAACGCTGTATCGCGCCGTGACCCTCGCCGCCATTCGCGCGGACGTCGATCTCTCCGACGAGGTCTCGCTCGCTGAGCTAGCCGACCGCCGTCACATCGACGTCACTCCACCGACAACGCCGGACGGCCGCCTCTACGATGTCCGGTTAGATGGCGACGATATCACCTGGTCGATCCGTGACCCGCGTGTTGATCAGCATGTCTCGGAGGTCTCCGCCCACCAGCTCGTCCGCGATGCCTTGCTGCCAACCCAGCGGCGGATCGCGAGTGCCGGCCCTGTCGTGATGGTCGGTCGAGATATCGCGTCGGTGGTTGTACCGGGCGCCCGGCTCAAGGTCTTCCTCGACGCCAGCCTTCAGGAACGAGCGCGACGGCGTCACGCCGAGCTCCTTGAGCGCGGCATCGTCGCCGACCTTTCGGAGGTCGAGGCCGACCTGGAGCGTCGCGACGTGCTCGATTCCACCCGTTCCGCGTCGCCTCTGCGTGTGGCGCCCGGAGCTCATGTGCTGACGACTGACGGTCTGTCGGTGGAGGAGGTGGTGGCGCGTATCGAAGCGTTGATGCGACACGGGGCCGACGTCGTATCCAACGGACAGCGATGACGGCCTTGCAGCACGCCGACCCGCCGGCGAGCGTGAGTGCCGGAACTTTACGTGGTATTCCATTTCGTCTCACCCGAGCGATCTTGCTCGGTCTGCTGGTTCCGGTGCTCCGGCTTCGCATCGAGGGTCTGGAGCAGGTTCCCCGATCTGGGCCGGTGATCGTGGTATGCAACCATCTGCATAACGCTGATCCGATCCTGCTGTCGGTCGCCTTTCCCCGTTCACTCCACTACATGGCGAAGATCGAACTCTTCTCGATCCCGATCGTCGCGCCGATCATCCGGCGTGTCGGTGCGTTTCCGGTCGACCGGGGCAAGGCCGACCGGTCGGCGCTTCGTCATGCCGAAGCGGTGCTCGCCGAGGGGATCGCGGTTGGCATGTTCCCGGAGGGGACCCGCAGCACCACCCGGGCGCTCCGTCGCGCGCTGCCCGGCGCCGGCATGCTTGCGCTCCGCTCCGGGGTCCCGATTATTCCGGCCACGATCGTCGGGTCGGAATGGCTGCCCGGCAACGGTGCCAAGGCGGTGCGTGGCCGTGGTATCGGCAGGCGACGTCGCGGGCGCCGCGGCGTCACCATCAGCTTCGGCGAGCCATTCCAAATTCCGGCAGAGGTCGGCGCCCAGCGCGCCTCGATTCAGGCGGCGACCGACCTGATCATGACGGTCATCGCCCGACGCTTGCCGCTCGACTATCGCGGTGAGTACCGGGACGCGGTCGATACCAGCCCAACGCCGGGCTCTTAATGGGCGGCCGCGCTTACGGCGGGGGCTCAACCGCATCGACGTGGGACACAGGAACTCGGGGTCGCCCTTGGCAAGAACACCGACCATGGCCGGATGGAGATGGCATTCGAGACCCCATTCGGCGAGGGTTGGTCCTCATGCCAATTGCTTCGGGCTCCTGCCTCGTCGTCCGAATCGTCACCCGCGAACTGCCTGACTCGCCGGTGTCGTTGTCGACTGCCGCTCGTACCATGCCTCCTCCCTCCACGTCACGATCCTCGGCGCGGAGGGCACCTATGCAGCTCGACCGCTCTTCCCCATGAAATGATCGTGCCGAAGAGGCGCTACTCGTTCTCCAGCATTGCCATCCGTTGCCGTCCCACCTCGGCTGGCTCCAGCTCGTCAAGATCTCCCCAGACCAACTCCTGCTCAGCGATGTGAACGACGTCACCCGCCTGGATTCCCTGACGAGTCAACTCGTGACTGATGCCGCTGGTTTCCAGTAACCGCTGAAAGCGCTGGATGGCGTCGTCGAATGCGAAGTTGGTCATCTTCGTGAACCGTTCGATGCCGACGCCCTTTACCGCGAAGTGGCGGCGAGAAAGTCGCTCGACGGCCCAGGCACGCTCGTTGACGTTCTCCATCGTGTAACGGCGTCGCTCCTGCGGCTTCTCCTCATCCTCGGCCGCTCGCTCGGCGACCATCCGTAGCTCCGCCGCGACCGCGTTCAGCAACTCGCCGACGCCCTCGCCCGTTGCAGCGGAAATCTCGAAGACCGTCAGCCCTCGCTGCTCGATCGCCTTCCGGAGCCGAACGACATTTTCCCGTGCCTCCACCAGGTCGACTTTGTTCAGGGCAACGATCGTCGGCTTGGCGGAAAGATCGGCATCGTAGGCCCGAAGCTCCTCGTTGATGGTGTCAAAATCAACGAGCGGGTCCCGCTCTTCGAGTCCGCCGGAGGCATCGAGCACATGGACGAGGGTCTTGGTCCGTGTCACATGACGAAGGAACTCGTGGCCCAGCCCGGCACCCGCCGCCGCGCCCTCGATGAGCCCCGGAATGTCGGCCAGTACGAACGTTTGCCCACCCTTGCCGCCAACCTCGACCACACCGAGATTCGGCTCCAGCGTGGTGAATGGATAATCAGCGACCTTGGGCCGGGCGGCCGACGCGGCTGCCAGCAAGGTCGACTTACCGGCATTGGGAAGTCCCGCCAGGCCGACATCAGCGATCAGACGCAGCTCAAGTCGCAACCAACGTTCTTCACCCGGCTCACCAAGCTCGGCGATCCGCGGCGCTTGGCGGGTCGAGCTCTTGAAATGGGTGTTGCCGAGCCCGCCGCGACCGCCACGGAGAATCACGACCTCCTCATCGGGATCGGTCAGGTCGGCCAGGAGCTCGTCCGACTCATCGTCCCAGACGATCGTGCCAGGCGGAACGTCGACGTACAGGTGACTCCCCGCCTTGCCATGCTTCTGCTGCTTCATCCCACCTTCACCGTTGCCGGCGTTGAAGCGCTGGTTGTATTTGAATGGGAGGAGGCTCGTCAGGTTCGACCGGACGCGCAGGCGGAGGTCACCACCCCGGCCGCCATCGCCGCCGTCGGGGCCGCCCCGGGGAACATACTTCTCCCGCCGGAACGACGCCGATCCGTTCCCGCCGTTGCCCGCCTTAACCCAGATTCTTGCCCGATCGATAAGCACGTTCGTTCCTCATTCCATTAGCTGTCACGCCCATCAACCGGAACGTCACCTCTAAGGATACTCCCCTGCCGCGCCGACCACCCCACCGCATCGCGCCCGATCCGGAACCGCCAGCCAAGCAGGAGCAACGCACGATCGTTCCCTCCAACGCTCGTCACGCGCCACGGTGCGGCACGTCTCTCCAGACCCAGTCGCACGGTTAGGCCGTCGGGCGCCGCAGATGCCATCTCGGTGAAGACCGCTCGGCATGAAACCGCGTTGCTCGTGGCCCCCCGGGCATCGAGCGTGTCGTCGCGACCCGCCGGCGAGTGCTCGCGGCTATTCCCGCGGTTCGCTCATGCGATAGCGCGCCCTTGCACCGACTCCGAGGGCCTTCGTGACTATCGCGCCCGCGCTTGATTGCATCGGGATGCTCATCAGCCAACGATGGTGTCACCATGCCGAACGACATCGAGGACTCCATCGCACTGGCGCGCATCGCCGCCAAGCGCCATCGTTGTCGTCGTGTATCAGCATGGACACCACCCGGCAGCGGAAGGACGGATGGGCAATAGCTCCGCCCCCAAGTTTGTCACCGGGCAGTTGACATCCGAGACGGGTCAGCCGAAGCAGGCATCCCTGGGGCGTCGACCGGCCCCTTACTCGTCCAGGTAGTCCTTCAACTTCTTGGAGCGGCTCGGGTGGCGGAGTTTCCGCAGCGCCTTAGCCTCGATCTGCCGGATCCGTTCGCGGGTGACGCCGAACGCCTTGCCCACCTCTTCGAGTGTCCGGCTCCGGCCATCGTCCAGACCAAAGCGAAGGGCGAGCACCTGCCGCTCGCGATCGGAGAGAGTCCCCAGCACGTCGTCCATCTGTTCTTTGAGCATCTGGCGTGACGCCGCGTCCGCCGGAGCGAGTGCCTTGTGATCTTCGATGAAGTCGCCCAGATTGCTGTCTTCTTCCTCGCCGATCGGCATCTCCAACGATACCGGCTCAAGCGAGATCTTCATGATCTCGCGCACGCGCTCGGGCGGCAGCTCCATCGCCGCGCCGATCTCTTCAGTGGTCGGCTCTCGACCGAGCTCTTGTTGAAGTCGTCGCGAGGTGCGGATCAGGCGATTGATCGTCTCGACCATATGCACCGGAATTCGGATCGTCCGCGCCTGGTCGGCGATCGCCCGCGTGATCGCCTGGCGGATCCACCACGTCGCGTAGGTCGAGAACTTGTACCCCTTGTGGTGCTGGAATTTCTCCACCGCTCGGATCAGTCCAAGGTTTCCCTCCTGGATCAGATCGAGCATCGACATACCGCGGCCGGGGTACTTCTTGGCGACGGAAACGACCAGGCGCAGGTTGGCTTCGGTCAGGGCGACCTTGGCCCGGCCTCCCTGCTCGATCTGGTCGTCCCATCGACGTTGCAACCGTTGGGCTTGATCCCGGTACATCTGGTTGACGACGGCATCGTCAGGCCACTCCTCCGTCTCGCGGATCAGGCTCTGCAAACTGACGGGGAGAAGATCCCATTCAACGGTTCGCTGTCGAAGCGCTTCTTCAAGCTCTTCTGGCCTCATCCCGTGCTCTTGACACGTCGCGGAGACCGCCCCTTCCGGCACCTGTGTCATCGGCAGGACTCGTTTAAGGCACACGGGCTTCGGGGGCAGGGCATCACCACTGTGAATCTCGTTGTAGAGGGCGGCGACCAACGGCCAGCCGGCCTTGAACGAGTGATAAATGGCGCGGCCCAGCACATCGGCGTCAGGGATGGCGCCGAAGTCGTCGGTCAGGTGTGTCCGCTTCGCGGAGAGGTACTCTCCGCGCTCCATCGCGACGGAGAGCTCGACCTCCCGGTTGCCCGTCAGGAGTGGAACGCGCCCGATCTCTCGGAGATACATCCGGACTGGATCATCGAGACTGACTCCCCCGATGTCGTAGTTGACCTGCTGGACGGTCAACGCAACCGGCTCGTCTTCAGTGGTGGCGTCGACCTCGCCGCCGTCCCCGGTGATGGCAAAAACAGCGGTCAGCTCAGCCAGGCGCATATTGAGCGCGTCGACTCCGGTAAGGTCTCCCTCCGACGACGGGATCGCCTCCATCAGCGCGTCGATCGCGATCGCGCCATCGATCGCGTTGCCGATCACTACCTCGCCGGTATCCGTCGCGAACGGTTCGGTGTCTCGTCCGAATGACGGCGCATCGAACGACCCCTCGCGCTCGCCGGCGTCGAAGGACATCGGGACGTCATCGCTCGGTCGCTTCTCCGGTGGATCGCCACCGGCGGGACCGCCGGTAGATGCCGCGTCGCCGCATGGAGCGACGGGCTGGGAGCCGTTGGTCGCCGGATTCAACCGCTTGTCTACCGGCCTCACATCATCTGGTATCACACTTAACTCCGGGAAGGGCGACGACCAGGCGATCGTTGGGGGGCGGCTGGTCAGCTTCACGTATCGACATCGCCATGCCGTCGCCGGGGAGAACGTTCACCGTCGAGCCTTGATTTCTGGATAGCGGTACGCTACTACGCCCTTCTGCTATCGTGCAAGGTTCAAGAAGTCATAGGCGTGCGTCCCCGACTGGCCCGCAGGACGGCGCCGCCCCACCAGCTCTCTCCCACACCTCAGGGGTAAGCAGATCGACATACGTCTCACGGCGCCGGATCAACCGTGCCCGCCCCTCGTGAACGAGCACCACCGCCGGTCGCGGCGCCAGGTTGTAGTTGCTGGCCATTGGCAGGCAATAGGCACCCACACTGCCCACTGCCAGCAGATCGCCGGGGTCGAGCCGGGGCAGGGACGCGTCGGTGACCAGGATGTCCCCGGATTCGCAGTACTTGCCGGCGATGGTCACCGTCTCAAGCTCACCCTCCCCTCCCCGATTCGCGAGGGCGACGGTGTAGCGAGCGCCATAGAGTGTCGGCCGGATGTTGTCGGCCATACCACCATCGACGGAGACATAGGTGCGAACTTCAGCAATCTCCTTTCTCGCACCAACCCGGTACAACGCCACCCCGGCCGGAGCGACGATGGCTCGGCCCGGCTCAACGGTCAGCTCCGGCAGCTGAAACCCATATCGCTCGCACCCCGCTGTGAGACTTCCGGCCGCGGCCGCGGCCCATTCCGCGATCGAGACATCCGCGGCGCCCTCGGCGGTCGCGACGCCAAACCCGCCCCCAGGATCGATCGCATCGGGGACGACCCCGTGGCGATCACGCATCTCCGCCGCAAAGGCGAGCATGACCTCGATCGTCGACCGCACGAGCTGGGTATCGAAAATCTGCGATCCAACATGGGCGTGATACCCAACCAGGCTCAAGCCAGGAACCTCAAGGATCCGCCTCACTGCCCCGGCCGCCGCGCCCGTGCTGACCGGCATGCCGAACTTCGAGTCGAGCGCGCCGGTCAGCATCTTTGCATGGGTATGGGCGTCGATCCCGGGATTCAGTCGTAGGAGGACCGGAATACTCCGGTCGCTCCCCGTCACGACCCGCTCAAGGAGGTCGATCTCCAGGAGATTGTCGATCGCGATCCGACCGACCCCGGCGGCGACCGCTTCGGCGAGCTCGGTCTCTGATTTGTTGTTGCCGTGAAAGGTCATCGCCGACGCCGGAATACCAGATGCAACCCCCGCGTACAACTCGCCGCCGGAGACGACATCAAGACCGAGACCCTCGCTCCACAGTAGCCCTGCAATGGCCGGCGAAAGCAGCGCCTTCCCGGCGTACACCACGCGGGAGCGAGGATAGACATCGCTGAAGCACCGGACGAACAGACGGGCTCGCTCCCGCAGCGTGACCTCGTCGAAGACGTAGAGTGGTGTCCCGAACTCGGCCGCAAGCGCGGGTGCCGACACTCCGCCGATCGCCAGCGCACCGCCCTGGGTGCGAGTTGCTGTGTCAGGCCAGATCATGCGCGGGCCCTCGGCGAGCAGGACGTCAAGAGGGGACGGCCTGAAACGAACGTTGCCACGGGAAAGTAGGAGAGGCGCGATAGACTCTGAAGTGTACGTACGGGCTGATGTCGGTGCAAGGCGCGATCCCTGGGATTGATGTGCCGATCAACGAAGGGCACGCCGAGCCCGGTTGCTATACTTCGTCCGCGGAATCGACAATCCGCCTGACCCGGTACCACCGCTTCACCGAGAGATGCATGCCACCCACGACGATCCTAACCGCGACCGATCTGGCGAAGACCTTCGGGTCGACCGAGATTTTCCGCGGCGTTACCTTTCAAGTGCATGAGCGAGAACATGTCGCGCTGGTCGGCGTCAACGGCGCCGGCAAGTCGACCCTGCTTCGCATCGTCGCCGGCGCCGAACGTGCCAACAATGGCGAGGTCATTCGCGGGAACGGGCTTCGCGTCACGTATCTCGCCCAAGAGACCCGGTTCACCAGCGACCGCACGGTCCGCGAGGAAGCCCGGCTGGCCTTCGCGGCATCCCTGGACGCCGCCAGCCGCATGCGGGAGATCGAAGTGCGCATGAGCGTCGCCGGCGACGAGGAGCTTCATACGCTCCTCGCCGAATACGACACGCTTCAGACGCGCTTCGAGGCGGGCGGGGGCTATGACGTCGAGCATCGGACCGATGAGGTGCTCATGGGTCTGGGGTTCACGGAAGACCAGTTCGATGAGCCGGTCGCACGGCTGAGCGGGGGCCAAAAGACCCGCGTCGCCCTCGTCAAGGCGCTGCTGGCCGATCCCGATCTGCTGCTGCTCGACGAGCCGACGAACCACCTCGACCTTGAGATGCTGGAATGGCTGGAAGGGTTCTTGCGCTCCTGGACCGGCGCGTGTCTGACCGTGTCTCACGACCGCTATTTCCTCGACCGGGTCACAACCCGCACCCTGGACCTTTCCTTCGGCCGGTTGGAGGACTACGCCGCGGCGTACGCGCGGTACCTCACGCTCCGCACCGAACGGATGGAGCGTCGCCGCAAGGAATACGAGGAACAGCAGGCCTTTATCTCGCGGACCGAGGAGTTCGTCCGCAAGTACAAAGCGGGCCAGCGGTCCCGTGAAGCCCGCGGCCGCCAGACCCGCCTCGACCGGATTGATCGGATCGAGCGGCCCCAGGATCACGAGGGGTTCAATCTCAGGATTCCAACAGCACTCCGCAGCGGCCGGACCGTGCTCTCGATCCCAAACCTGCGGGTGGGCTATCATGACAACCAGGATGAGCACGTCATGATGACGATGTCGGAGCTCATCATCGAGCGGGGCGAGCGCGTCGGTCTGGTCGGTCCCAATGGGAGCGGCAAAACGTCATTTCTTAGAACGCTCACCGGCGAGATTCCGGCGCTCAAGGGCCGGTTCCAGTTCGGGACTAACACCAAGGTCGGCTATTACGCCCAGGGGCATGAGGGCCTGCCGCTCAATGGCACGCCGCTGTCGATTATCCTGGCGGCCCAGCCCCTGGGCGAGGAGGCGGCTCGCACCTATCTCGGACGGTTTCTCTTCAGCGACGACGACGTCTTCAAGTCGGTCGATTCCCTCTCCGGCGGCGAACGGTCGCGACTGGCGTTGGCGTTACTGCTGTTGCAACAGGCGAACTTCCTGATCCTCGACGAGCCGACCAATCACCTCGATATTCATACCCGTGAAACGCTGGAGGAGATGCTCGGCGAGTTCGATGGGACGATCCTGTTTGTCTCTCACGATCGGTTCTTCATCGATCGTCTTGCTACCCGGGTCTGGGCCATCGACGATCAGTCGGTATCGACCTATCTGGGAAATTACACCGACTATCAGCGCCGTCTCGGTCATCGTGGCGAGCCCGCTGCCAGGGACCAGGGCGCGGCCAAGGAAACGCCGGCAGCCACGCCACGGCGTGCGGCCGTGCCAGCGTCGTCAGTCTCCGGCAACGGACGGACCGGACCATCCTTGATCCAGGTAGAACGGGATATTGGCCGGCTTGAAGGGAAGCTCAATGAGATCGGGGACGCGCTGACGGTTGCGGGCATCGATGCTGATGTCGAGGCCGTCGCCCGCCTTGGTGCCGAATACGAGCGCGCTCAGCAGGAACTCGATGCCGCCTACGCCCGGTGGGAAGAACTTTCAAATCAGGACGCCGGTGCCGCGGTCGGCGCGCCCAATGGCTAACTCCGTCCGGAACGACCGGACGCCGCCTTCCATGCCAGGGCGACGCTCATTAGTGGCTGGGATATAGGACCGGTATGCCACCCCAGATCGTGATCGGCCTGACCGGAAACATCGCCTGCGGTAAGAGCACCGTGCTCCGTATACTGGCGGTGCTCGGCGCGGTAACCATCGACGCGGACACCGTCTACCACGAGCTGATCGCGCCTGGCTCAGCGCTTCAGGCGTCTATCCGGGACCGGTTTGGCTCCGGCGTTGTCGCCGCCGATGGAACCATCGATCGGGCCGCCCTCGGGCGAATCGTCTTTAATAATGCCGCGGCGCTGGCCGATCTGGATGCGCTGACCCATCCTGCAGTCGTTGCCGACATTCGGCAGCGGCTGAGCGAGATCGACGCCAGGGTCGTCGTGATCGATGCCGTCAAGCTTGTCGAGAGCGGCTTAGCCGACGACTGCGATCAGCTATGGGTCGTGACCTGTCCCCCGGGGATTGAAATCGACCGTCTGATGGGTCGTAACGGGCTCGACCGTGCCGACGCCGAACGCCGCGTGGCCAGTCAACCACCCGCGACGGACAAGGTCGCCCGGGCCGCCGCGGTCATCAACAACGGTGGCGACTTGAACGAAACGCGTGCACAGGTGGCGGCATGCTGGCGCACATTGTGCGAGACCGCCAGTGTCTCAGTTGACCGCGGGTAAGCCGCATCGCGCGTCGTAGCGACGCCGGAGGTGCTATGCCATGTCAGAGCGTGTGAGCTTCGATCTGTTCTTCGACTACGGTTGACCGTACGTTTACGGTGCAGCGGTCTGGCTGCAACACGTGCGCGACGAGCTTGGCGATGATCTTGAGATCCGGTGGCGTTATTTTCCGCTCGACCAGGTCAATTCGGCCGAGGGTCCCGAGTGGAAACTCTGGGAGCAGCCCGACAGCCATCGCAGCCGGGGACGAACGGCATTCCAGGCGGCATCCGCCGCACGGCTCCAGGGCGACGACGCCTTTGAACGGTTCCATGCGGAATTGCTGCGATTGAAGCACGTCGATGGCAAGGACCATGGTCGACCCGTCACCCTGAAGGCGGCGGCGGAGACGGCCGGTCTCGATCTGGAGAAGTTCGAAGCGGACCGCTTCGATCGACGCCATCTAACCCGCATCGGCGACGACTACGAGGAAGGGACCTCGAAGTACGGCGTTTTCGGCACTCCCACCTTCGTCTTTCCCGATGGAGCGACTGCCTACTTGCGCATGCTGCCCGCGGCACCGCCGGAGGATGCGGTCGCCACCTTCCACACCTTTATCCAGACGGTTCGCGAGCAACCGTTCATCCATGAGATTAAACGACCAACGCCGCCTAAACCGGCTGGCTAACGACCGAATCTCATGGTCGGGGGCCGCGGGCGGATTCGCCCGCGGCCCTCGCCGCGTCCCCCGGCCAGCACTGGCCGCGAAAGTTCCCCCGCGCGTGTGTCGCTGGAGTGTGCCCGCCATCGACCGGTCAGGTGACCGGCCCGTACACTAGAGCGATGGCTGACCTCTCCCCGGCACCGGAACCCCTGTCTGCTGACCAGCAGGCGACGAAAGTCGCCGTGATTCAACGGCGACTCCTCGACTGGTTCGACGCGAACGGCCGAGAACTTCCATGGCGACACACTCGCGATCCCTATCGCATCCTCGTCTCCGAGGTGATGCTGCAACAGACACAGGTCGATCGAGTCATCCCCTACTACCACGCCTTCCTGGAGCGATTCCCGACCCTCGGCGCTCTGGCGCAGGCGCCGGCGGCTGACGTCATCACCGCCTGGGCCGGACTCGGCTACAACCGTCGCGCGGTGAACCTCCAACGAACCGCTCGCGCCATCCTCGACGAGCACGATGGCCGCTTCCCCGAGTCGCTCGATGCGCTTCGCCGGCTGCCTGGAATTGGCCCGTACACCGCGGGCGCCATCGCCTGCTTCGCCTTCGAGCAACCAGCGGCATTTCTTGACACCAACATGCGTCGGGTGCTCCATCGTCTCTTCTTCGGCTCTGACGTTCCCACCCCGGTGGTCCCCGAGGCAGCGCTGCTCCGCATCGCAGAGGCTGCCGTCCCGCCTGGAAACGCCTGGTCATGGAACCAGGCGCTGATCGAGTTTGGCGCCCTCCAATGCACGGCCCGGCGTCCCGCCTGCGTGGTCTGTCCCCTGCAGGCGAGCTGCGACGCCTATCCCACCGTGCAGTCGGCGCTGGCGTCACTGCCTCGTGGCAGCCGAGCACCGTCCGAAACGCCGTTCACCAGCTCGAACCGCTATTACCGGGGTCGGGTCGTCGACGTGCTGCGCGAGCTGGCGACGATGGGAACGGACCGCTCCATCGAGATGCGCGAGCTTGGTGAGACGATTCGAGACGGGTTTTCAGACGACGACATTCCCTGGTTGTACGGCCTCGTCACCGACCTCGCCCGCGACGGCCTCGCCGTCGCCGCCGAGGAGTCCCCGGCGTACGACACGGCCACCGAACGTCCAGACGCCGCGACGTTGCGAGTGCGTCTCCCGTAGCCACTGGCGCGGGCGGTGTTCACGCGTCCTGCCTGGCGCCGCCAGTCGCTGTCGGGGATGCCCAGCACCCCGGCTTGCCCAGCCGGACTGATCGAGGTAGCGCTGCGGGCCATGAGAACGGCCCGGGAGAAATGACGCTTTCAAGAGCCACCCAGTTCGAAGGAACGCGGTGGACACCGTATTCTCTGGGGTCGACGCGGGTGGTAATCCGCAACGCTACGACCCCCGGTCAGTATTGCCTTCCCGTTCACTGCCGACCGTCCGACCACTGGCCTTCACCCAACTGATCTGTAGCCGAATCGTGCAATCACCCGGCCGCCGGGCTCTGCAAATTTCGGACAGCAGGTCGACTGGCTCCGTCCTCCGTGCGTGCCCGATGTGACATCGCCCCGGACCATCACGCCATACCCCGTGGAGGAATCGTGTGAACACCGACAACCTGCTCATCGAGATCCGGGCACTGCTCCACGGCAGCGACGCGGGGCCGGTGGTGGCGCTGTGCGATCGGGTCGGTCCGCCCGAATGGGCGGACATCATGCAGCGCCTGGACACGCGTGAGGTCGCGACCCTCATCCGCTGGTTGCCCGACGCGGAGGTGGCTGAGCTGCTCGCGGAGCTCGACCCCGTCGATGCGGCGACCATCGTTCGCTCGCTTGCGCTCGGCGCCGCGGCGGACCTGCTGGGGGCGATGGACCCCGACGACGCCACCGATGTGATCGAGGAGCTCGGCACCGTCGCCGCCGAGCGCATCCTGGTCGAGATGCCCCCCGCCGATGCCGCCGAGCTGCGTGAGCTGCTCGCCTATCCCCCTGACTCCGCCGGGGGCCGCATGACCCCCGCCTTTGTCGCCATCGCCCCGGAGCTGCGCGCCGATCAGGCGATCGCCGCGCTACGCCGCGTCGCCGAGGAAGCCGAGACCATCAACTACGTCTATGTCGCCACC
>JAABUR0100001183.1_pt1 | contig 48590 bp, 45 predicted proteins | sample 5560091 | NCBI WGS metagenome assembly JAABUR01 (sample SAMN10711879, study PRJNA513375) | rock metagenome | isolation source: Antarctica rocks | place: Antarctica: Victoria Land, University Valley sud | reverse complement strand
CCGCCGGGGCCTGAAAGGCCCTCGACGGCGAAGACCACCCTCTGAGCCAACGACCCCCGGACGCTCCAACCCAGTCGCCGCCGGTTACCGCCGCGACTTCCGCCCCTTTACGCAACAGCCACCGCCGTAAGCAGTAGCGGCCGGCTTCGGTGGCGGCGCTTCTACTTGTGGTCCAAGGCGGTCGCGTCGGACTTGACGGCAGACCCACCCGCTCGCGTTTGAACGCGGGAGCGGCGAAGTGTCCGTTTGACGCCCCCTCACCGCATTTCATCGGGCGGTTCTTACGGGACAGTCGGCGCCACGGGCCCACGGGAAGTCGTCCCGATGCAGGCGAAGTGCCCGCACGCGGTTCGGCTTGCGTGATGGCCGCGAGGTGCTCCCACCGAAGGGGCAGGATGCGCCGTTCAGGCGCTCGCGACCGCGTTGCGGTAGCGTTGACGCATCGTTCGCGTGATGCACGACCGCTGAGCCTCCCCGCGGGGCAGGCCGCTCACCGACCACCGCCTGGTGCTGGCGGCGCCGCGCTCGTCGTTGGCGCATAGGCGCGTCGGTCTGCTGCGCGATGTCGCGACAGACCCAACCAGCGATCGCCGTCGGCCTGCTCCCCAGAGCGCCCGACAGACACCTGCTCTCCGGGTCGACCGGAGGCTCACGCACAAGGAGCACTACCAACTATGAGCAGCATCGACGACTACCCGGCAGGCGCGCACTGCTGGGTTGACACCTTCCAGCCCGACCCCGAGTCCGCCGCGCGGTTCTACGGGGCGCTCTTCGGCTGGTCCTTCCGGGACGCCATCCCGATGCCAAGTGGCCTCGAGGGCGAGTACCGCGTGGCACTGTCGGGCGGACGGATGGTCGCCGGGCTTGGTCAGGCCCCTCAGGGCCTGCCAGCCGTCTGGACGACCTACATCCGCGTCGAGGATGTCCACCGCACGGTCGCCGGTGCGACCGCCGCGGGGGCCGGCGTTCTCGTCGACCCCACCGAGGCCGGTCGCGAAGGGCAACTGGCCGTGCTGAGCGACCCCGCCGGCGTGGCCTTCGGCATCTGGCAACCGGGGGAGCGCCGGGGCGCAGAGCTGGTCAACGAGCCGGGGACGTGGACGATGAGCGCCCTGCATACGACGGCGCTGGACAAGGCGCACGCCTTCTACGGCGACCTCTTCGGCTGGAAGCTCGACCGTCTCGTGGATGCGCCCTTGGCCTACTGGCGACTACCCGGACACGTCGGCGGGCAAGTCAAGCAGCCCATGCCGCGCGATGTCGTCGCCGTAGCGGTCGCGATCAGCGAGGATGAGCCGACCCCGCCGCACTGGAGCGTCAGCTTCCTGGTGGCCGACTGCGACGAGACGGCCGGTAAAGCCGGTGCGCTCGGCGGGACGATCCTGATGGCGCCGACAGACGCCGCCGGCTTCCGCAGCGCCGTCCTCGCGGACCCGCAGGGCGGCGTCATCGCGATCAGCGAACGCAGGCCGACGGGCTGACTCAGGCAGCGACTGGCTGCGGCGCAGGGACCGCTGCAGCCAGGCGTCGCCTTGCGTCCCAGGACCCGAGCAGAAGCGACGCGCTGCCCAGACAAGCATCCGGCGCGAAGCGATCACGATGCCTACGCCGCCGCAGCGACTACCCGGAGGTATTTTGGCGGCTGATGGTGTCTCCTAGTGGTGGGGCTGCGGGACAAACCGGCCGACCGTCGGGTCGCGGGCTGGCTCGCGATGATTCGCTGACGACCGATCAATGACACTCGTCGTTGCTCGCAGATTCGACGACGGTCCCCGCTTGGTCGCCGACACCAGGCTCACGCCAGCACGGGAAGAAGGGGAACTCGGCGCGCTGAACCCGTATACGCAAGGGGCGCTCAAGTTGGTGATCCTGCATCCCGCGCTTTGTGTCGCCTTCGCAGGAGGCTCCGATACGGCGCAGCGAGCAATTCGGGACCTGCTGATTGACCGAGGCGGCGGCTTCGACCCCGACGAAGTGGTCCGCCAGCTTCACCGAAGCGCTCGGCGAGCGGGTGGGGATGTCGACTTTCTTGTGGCGACGCTGGCACCTCAGCGAGAGCTGGTCAGGATCATGGCCAGTGGAGTCGACAGAGGACTCCCCGCAGCCTGGATCGGTGACCACGCGGCCTTCGCGAAGTATCAAGAAGAGGTGGCGGGAATCGATCGATTCCCGCGGGAAAGCACCACCCTCAGACGCTCGATTTCAAGCGCGGCTCAGCAAGACCAGGCGCGACGCATGAACCCGGCGCTCGTGCAGGTGATCAACTCCGACGAAGCGGCGACCGTGGGCGGCTTTCCCATCTGCGCTGCTCCTACCCGCTCGGGATATCGATACGAGAGTCTGGCTCTGCTCGCCAACCCGGAAGACCCCGACCAACAGCCGACTGAGAGTTGGGGCTCTACGGAAGAGGGTCGGTTCGGCTTCGCCATCAAACCAGCGAGGACGCCCGGGGTCGGGGCCGTCGGCGCGTACTTTCCACACGGGCGGTACGGACTCTTCTACTACCCGGCCAAGCTCAACGACTGCCAGCCATACGAAGACGTAAGCGATACAGCGTTCGCGGAGCGGGTGAAAGAAGAGTTCCAGATCGAACTCTCTGCGTCGATGTCTTTTACGAGAAGCTAGGACGACGCTGGGCCTGCAGTGCAGTCCGCGAATGGGCGCCCGGAGGAGGCGGCTTGGGGGATCCCGCCGAGCAGCCCCGACGGTCCCGCGCATTTGCCCTAGGGACCTATCGCAGCTGAGCTGACTCAACCGCCCGCCGGCCGTCCGAGTCTTGGATTACGGGCTTTGGCCAAATCTGATCGAGCGTACGCTGCTCGGATGATAGTCACCGTTGCAGTGATGAACTCCTAGTGGCCGTCGTTCGCGACCACGTTTGAGAACACGACCTTCGAGACCCCGTGGAAGAGCGGCCCGCGATCTGCAGGCTTGCAGGTCAGTCACAGTCGTTCAGCCAGCTCCAGGAGGTCGCCAACCGACTCGTCGGCGGCGCGGTCGGTGCGTGGCTCAGAGCCGCGACCGTACTCGAGCGGCCGGTCCACGAGCGCCGTGCGCAGGCCGGCCCTGCGCGCCGCCGCCAAGTCCCAGGGGTGGGAGGCCACGAGCAACAGTTCGGCGGGCTGGATACGGAGCAAACGGGCGGGCGTGAGGTAGATCTCGCGATCCGGCTTGTAGGCGCCGGCCAGCTCAGCGGAGAACAGGCAGTCGAAGCGCAGGTCGCCGTGACGTGCGAGGTCAACGAGCAGGGCAATGTGGCCGTTGGAGAGCGTTGCGACCACGCTCTTGGCGCGCAGCCTCTGCAGGCCCTCCCGCACATCGGGCCACGGGTCGAGCCGGTGCCAAGCGGCGACCAGGTTCGCCCGCCGCCTGGCGGACAGGTCCGTATTTCGGTCGGTCAGAAGGTCGTCAAGGGTGGCGTGGTGGAGCTCGTCGAAGTCCCCCCACGGCCGTGAGCCGTCGTTGACCTCGCCGAGGATCGGCACCAAGCGCCCGCGCCAGTCATCGGCGAACTCCTCGGGATCGCCTGGCAGCCCGCTGGCGCCGAAAGCCTCGGCGATCCCCGTGCGCCAGTCCACCAGCGTTCCGAATACATCGAAGACGAGCGCCCGGGCGACCACCCGGGCAGCCTACCCGGCGTCCTTAGACGGACCCAGACGCGAGTCACACAGGGTGAGTCAGGCCTTGAGGGGGCGACTCTGAGACGCGTCCCTTGTTTGGATAGCGGGCGCGAGCTGGCCGCGCGACTTCGTCAACCGATGCCGGAGCCGACTGGCTCAGGCCGAGCTGCTCAGTGTCACCGGCGTGTGCGACTGGGGTGCGGCTTCGACCGGGCGGGCGCGCATCTCGACGCGCGCGACCGGCAGGCCGTGCCAGCTCAGCCGCAGGACGTAGACGAGCGTGCCGTCCGGCTCGACGCGAGCGTCGTCGCGCGACGCCAGCATGAAGCGCACCGGTCCGACCGGCGCCAGCACTCGGTAGGGGGCGACTCGATACCCCTGCTCATCGATGGTCACCTCGGCACCGTCCGGCATGTCGTCGGAGCTGACGTGGATGTGCGAGGGGTCGACGAAGCGGGCGTAGCGCAGGCGCTCCTCTACTCGCCCGTTTGAGAGCACGGCGCGGTCGCGAACGAGCGCGATCTCGTCCGAATGCCAGGTCGTTTCGCGCGCGATCGTGAAGCGCGGCGCGATCGGTCGCCACAAGAACGCCGGGACGCCCAGGGCGACGCCCTCGCCTGTCCAGGCGCTGCCGAAGAAGTCCCGCGGGCGCAGCGCTGCCGGCGCGGACAACTTGGGCGCGAGCCGGGTCTCATAGAGGATGCCGGCCGCGACAATCACTACCCAGACGTGCGTGATGCCGAGCTCGATCCGCTGGACGAGGCCATCCGGCGCCCCGCCTCCGTAGAGGATCAGCGCCACGGCGCAAACCACCAGGCTGGTCCCGCCGGCCACGAGGGCCAAGGCTCCGGCCGGGCTCGGCCAGAGCGAGCGGGCAAGTGCGAACGGCGTAAGGATTAGCGCGACGCGCATGACGAGCCCGGCCCAGGCGTGGAGGCTCGTGTGCCACGACAGCCTTCCGGCGTCAAAGCGTGTATGGCAGGCCGCCTGGGAGAGGTCGCAGTCCAGCCGGGAGAGACCGACGACGACGATGCTCAGGCCGGCGAGTAGGAACAGCCCGGCGGCGACGGCCGCCGCACGGCGCCGTGGCAGCACAACCCGCAAGCCGGGTGCCAGCGCGGCCACGCCGAGGCCGAGGGCAACGAAACCGGCCATGGCGATCGAGGGGTAGCGCGCACCTTGCGCGCCGAGCGCGCTCACGCCCGAGTCTGAGCCGGAGTAGTTCGGCTGGAGTGATCCAGCGACGAGCCAGGACGCGACGAACGCAGCCTGGGCCGCAACCGCGAACCACGCGAGTGAACGGATCGAACGCTTCATCTCCACCCCCCTGTCGGGAATCCGTGTACAGCGTACAGTACACTGTACACACAAATGAATCAAGCAGCGCCCATCGTCGCTCCCGGCGAGCGTCTTTCGCGACAGCGAATCCTCGCCGCGGCGCTCGCCCTAGTCGAGAGCGGCGGCCTCGAGGCTCTCAGCATGCGCCGGCTGGCCCAGGAGCTCGATGTCTGGCCGATGAGCATCTACCGCTACTTCCACGACAAGGAGGAGCTTGTCGCGGCGCTCGCCGATGCTGCCGCCGAGGACATCGCTCCGCCCATCGGGGACGAGCCGTGGCCCGAGCAGATGCGCGAGCTGCTTGGCCAGGCCAGAGCGATATTCGAACACCACCCGGGCGGTCTGCGCCGACACGCCGACGGGCCGGCGACCGCACGCGTCCGTGACGCCGGGCTTGCGATCCTCGAGCGTGCCGGCTTCGACCGCGCCGAGGCCGAAAGCGCCTGGCAGGCCCTGCTTGCCTACACCGCCGGCGCCGCGGGCTTCGACTCGAGCGTACAGGACTACGAATACGGGCTCGCCTGCCTACTCGACGGACTCGAATCGAAGCTGCTGCCCTCCGAGTAAGTCGGGCTGACCCCCCTCCCGCAGCCCGGCGCCTCAACTCAGCGGCTCGCCAGCTGAAGCGCCCAGCCGCAGGACCGCTTTGCGACCGGGAGCAGAAGCCCAGTCGCAGTCGGCGCCGCCTACTGCTAAGGGAGGAGAAGCAGAAAGCGTCGGAACCGTCCGGCGGCCGATCGCTTTCGGCGCGGAGCAAGAGCGAGAGCGGCCGACGTCAGTGCGACCGGAGGAGAGTGCTCCTTACCCATAAGAGCGACACTCCGACGGCACCTTTCGCTCGACTGTCGAGAGTGTCGCTCTCGCGCGCACAAGCGTCTTCGCTGCGGTTCGAACCGGACCCAAAGCTTGCCTGCTTGAGCGGAGAGGGGGGGATTCGAACCCCCGATGGACGCTTGACGCCCATAACGGTTTTCGAGACCGCCGCATTCAACCGCTCTGCCACCTCTCCGAGTGGCGCTCGAGCCGAGGCGCCGGCTCGGGCGGCGACCTAAGTTAGCGACAATCTCCGCTCAGCAGGGCCTCGCGCCGGCTCAACGCCTCGGTGCGAAGAAGCCGCGCAGGAGCCCGGCTGACTCCTCGGCCAGCAGCCCGCCCGCCACCTCGGGCCGGTGGTTGAGCCGCGGCTCGGCGAGCACGTCGAGCACGCTCCCCGCCGCACCCGCCTTGGGATCGCTGGCCCCGAAGACCACCCGCGAGACCCGCGCGAGCACTATCGCGCCGGCGCACATGGCGCACGGCTCGAGCGTCACGTAGAGGACGGTGCCCGCGAGCCGCCAGCTCCCGGTGGCTCGCGACGCCTCGCGCAGCGCGAGGATCTCCGCATGGGCGGTCGGATCGCCGCGCAGCTCGCGCTCGTTGCGCCCGGCGCCCACGATCTCCCCCTCTCCGGCAATCACGCAACCGACCGGAACGTCGTCGTGGATCGGCGCCTCCTCGGCCTCGCGCAGGGCCAGCCGCATGAAGTACTCGTCACGCGGGAAGAAGACGCGGCTCACGCGGAAGGGCACCACGGTGTGAAGCGCTCGGAAGCGCGGCGGGAGTGATCCGTTCTGCCCAAAGGTCCGCAGTAACAGGGCAACCTTTCAGGCTGGACCGCGTTTGAGTCGAAGTACCCTCTCAGGGAGGGTAAACCCCGCCGCATGCGCACACGAATCCTCATAGGGCTGGCTCTGACGGCGGCATCGCTCGCGGCCATGCCCGCGAGCGCTCTTGCCGCCGAGTTCGTGCCGGGAGAGGTGATCGTCAAGTACAAGGGAAGCTCATCCCCGCCCGCCCGGGTGGACGCCCAGCAGGACGCGGGCGCGGGCCGGCCCGAGCCGATCGCGGATCGTACGCGCGAGCTCGCGATCCTCGACGGCGAGTCGGTGAACGAGACGGTGGCCGAGCTTGAAGCGGACCCGAGCGTCGCGTACGCCGTTCCGAACTACATCGCCCACGCCAGCGAGCTGATCCCGAACGATCGCGGCTACGGCCCCCCCGGGGACTGGCGGAACGTGCAGTGGAACTTCCTGGCCGGCGCGGGCGTGAACGCGCCCGCAGCGTGGGAGACCGCCGCCGCGCTCGGCGCTCCCGGCGGACGCGGCGCCACGGTGGCCGTGCTGGATACCGGGGTCGCCTATGAGAGGTACGGCCGCTACCGGCGGGCGCAGGATCTCCGCGGAACCCGCTTCGTCCCGGGCTACGACTTCGTGAACGGAGACAGCCACGCCAACGACCTCAACGGACACGGTACCCACGTGACCGGGACCATCGCCCAGACCACGAACAACGGCCGCGGGGTCACGGGCCTCGCCTACGGGGCGAGCATCATGCCCGTGCGCGTGCTCGACAAGTACGGCGGCGGAGACGCCGCCGCCATCGCCCGCGCCATTCGCTTCGCCGCCAACCGTGGCGCCGACGTGATCAACATGAGCCTCGAGTTCGACAGCCGTGTGCGCGCGTCCTACATCCCCGACGTGCTCGGAGCCATCCGCTACGCGCACAAGCGCGGGGTCGTGGTGGTTGCGGCCTCCGGTAACCAGGCGGGCACCGTGCGCTGCGGAACTACCTGCCCCGTCGCCTATCCGGCCGCGAACGAGACCGTGATCGCCGTCGGCGGCGTGACCCACCGCCTTTGCCTGGCCGAGTATTCGAACAGCGGTGGGCAGCTCGATCTGGTGGCGCCCGGAGGTGGCCGCGACGCCCAGCCCGGCGACAACCCGCGCGACCAGGCGAACTGCCGGCCCGGCCAAAAGGGGCGCTTCATCTTCCAGGAGACCTTCGCCCAACCCAACCTCCGGTCGTTCGGGCTGCAGTCCGGATACGAGGGCACATCGATGGCCGCGCCGCATGTGTCGGCGACGGCCGCGCTTCTGATTGCCACCGGTCGGCTGGGGCCGGATCCGAGCCCCACGGACGTCGAGCGGCGGATCGAGGAAACCGTTCGGGACCTGGGTGCCGACGGTGCCGACGGCCGCTACGGCGCCGGCCTCGTGGACGCCGGCGCCGCGCTCGCTCCCTAGACGCGCGACCTTCGTTGCCCGCTCGTCGGGGACTCCGCCAAGCGGCCGTCCCCGCCGCTCACCTCAGGTGGTGCGAATGATCATCACGCTGCAGGGAGCGTGATGCGACACCTTGTTGGGCACGCTGCCGAGCAGGAAGCGCTTGGCACCGGTCATGCCCTTGTTGCCGACCACGATGAGGTCGGCGCCCTGCTCCTCGGCCACGTCGAGGATGGCGTCGGCCGGATCGCCCTCGCGCGCGAACGTGTCCACGTCGACCCCTTCCTCGGAGAGCCTCTCCGAGGCCTCCTTCAGCGTGGCGTTCACGTCCTCCTTGGCGTTGACCATCCACTCGAGGTCTCTCGGCACGTCCTGCTGCTCCTCGCGCAGGCGCGTGCCCGAGACGGGCTCGTAGGCGCTCACCAGGTGCACCTTGGCACCGACGCTCTTGGCCAGGTCGGCCGCCTGCCGCACCGCCTCACCGGCCGTCTGAGACCCATCGGTCCCCACCACGATCGAGCCGAACATAGTCCTCCTTCACCGCTTGGAGCCAGAACCCGGCGCGATCATACGCGGGACGGGGGGAGCCGGGGCGTGATGCGGGGCACAATGGAGCGGTGCCGCGCTATTGGTTCTACCTGCAGCTGGTGATCGTCGTGTGCGTGCTGATCTCGGCGGTGATCGTCGCGATCAAGCTCTGAATCGTCCCGGGGCGGGGTCAGCCCGGCGGCGGCGGGACCGGGTTGGCGGCAAGCGCCCGCGCCACGGCGAGCAGGTTCGAAGCCGCCGCCTCGCCCGTCGAGCGCGACCAGTCGTGGCCCTCGTCGGTGTCGAGGTAGGAGGGGCCGGGGCCGGGGCCCTTGTTCCAGTAGGTCCACGCCTGCCCGGGTGCGGTGTAGCCGATGTCGACCAGCGCTCCGATGACCTCGGTGATCACGTGGTGGGCGCCGTCCTCGTTGCCGGTGACCACCACGCCGACCACGCGGTTGTAGGCCACCGGCCTGCCCTCGTCGTCGGTCTCCGACAGCATCGCGTCCATGCGCTCGATCACCCGCTGGGCCACGCTCGACGGCTTGCCCACCCAGGTCGGCACGGCCATGATGAGGATCTCCGCGTTCAACAACTCCGCGCGAATGGCCGGCCATTCGTCGCCGTTTCCCTCGTCCGAGGACACGCCAGGGCGAACGTCGTGGTCCACCACGCGGATGATCTTGGTCTCTACGCCCTCGCGCTCGAGGGCGCCGAGCACGATGTTGGCGAGCACCTCGGTGTTCGAGCGCTCCGGCGACGCCTTGAGCGTGCAGTTGAGGGCAAGGGCCTTCATCGCGGAGGGGGTACCCCACGCCGGTGGCCCGAAAACGAAACAACACAGAAACGATCCCGGTGCGCCAGAGGTCCTCCGCGTGCTCGTGGGCAGCCAGGCGCTCGCCCGCGCGCCTCTCAGGCTCGCTCTGTCCCGATGTCGGCGGCAGGCACCCGTGCCGCGCGCGCAACGGCCTCGTCGTCGCCCGCGGAGGTCCCACCCGCCCCGACCCACGCGTACCGGAAGGCGAGCCCGGCGGCCAAGTAGAGCACGCTGGCGAGATGGTGCACGGCAGGGCCGCCCCGCTTGCGTGCGAGGCGCAGAGCCAGACCGCCGCGAACCGACCACTTGGCGAACCGGAAGAGGCGGCCCGGGCGGCCCTCGTCGAGCGGCTCGGCAAGCCCGCCGAGCCGCCTCTCGTTGAGGCTCGACAGGAGCAGCTCGGCGGCCATGGCGCCTGCCTCCACACGGCCGAGCGCGGTGCGCGTCGGGTGGCCGGTGGGCACACCGGTGGCGGCGAGCACGAGGTGGTTGGCGGCCGCTCCGGTGGCCACCGCCGTGGCGACGAAGATCGGGGGCAGGAGGGCCCGGCTGCGGGCCCAGACGGGAACCGCCGTCGAAGCCAGCAGCACGCCCGCGTAGGAGCCGAGGTAGAGACCGAGGCCGGCGGTGCCCGCGCCGAGGCCGCGCGCCGTGCGCTCGCGCCCCAGGAGGTCGAAGGCCACGGCGGCTCCGGCCAGGTTGGAGAAGCCCATCAAGCACCACGCCCCCATCGACATCGGCGAGCGCGGCTTGAAGATCCGCAGCATGTTCAGGAAGCGTTCCGGACGGCCGAGATCCTTCACGAGCAACGGGGCCGAGGGCACGGCGGCGGCGAGCGTGACCATCCGGGCCACGCGAGCGGAGCGCGGGTCGCCTGCCGCGTCGCAGCCCAGGGCGACGAACGACGAGCCCGTGGCTATCCCGCCGAGCCAGAAGTACAGCGGTACCTCCCAGGTCCATACGGCGGCCTTGATCACCGGGCCCTGCACGGTGTCCGGGAGCTCCTCGCCGGCGCGCATTCGGCGCGCCGCCGTCTCCACCTCGCCGCCTGAGGGCTCCTCGGAGGCGTAGCTCGTCTCGCGGCCGTACAGGTAGGACCAGCGGGCGTCCCCGAAGCGTCCGCGAGCAAGCGACACGGCGGCGCCCTCGACGGCACGCCGGTAGCTGCCCGGCTCGCCGCGTGTTCCGAGCGCGGGAGTGATGTCGCGCGCGCCGCCCGAGCCGCCGGCGGCGTGCTCGCGCCCCGCGGCGCCGCCTGTCCCGCGCCGCGAGCTCACCGCCGCCAACCGCCGCGATGCGACCAGACGAAGGTGGCCACGACGGCCCCCGCCGCGGCCAGCGCGGCTCCCAACCCGGCGGCCGTTGCCACCGGAGCGTTCTCCTGGATCGGGGAGTCGGCTCGGGCCGGCAGACCGAAGCGCTCGGGCGCCTCGGTGAGGAGGAAGAACGCTCCCAGACCGCCGGCGAGCTGGTCCTGCGGCTCGTCCCCCGCGCCGTACAGGTAGGCGCCGTCGATGCCGCGCGAGTGCAGGCTCGCGACGCGCCGGCCGGCGGTCTCCACCAGCTCGTCGTAGGGGCCGAAGAGGATCGAGTCCGTCGGGCAGGCCTTGGCGCAGGCAGGCTCGAGCCCGTCCTGGAGGCGGTCGTAGCAGAGGGTGCACTTGCCGGCGCGCCCGTCGATCTTGTCCCGATCCACCACCCCGAACGGACACGCCGGGATGCAGTACCCGCAGCCGTTGCACACGTCGGGCTGAATGAACACGGTCTCGAACTCGGTGCGGATGATCGCGCCCGTCGGGCAGGCGTCGAGGCAGCCGGCGTTCGTGCAGTGCTTGCACACATCGGACATGAAGAGCCACCGGTCCATGCCCGCCACGGCACCCGCGACATCCACCCCGCCCGAGCCCTCACCCGCCCACTGCCCACTGCCCACTGCCAACCCAGGAACCTCGGCCCGGTCCTCGGCGAGAGCGACCAGATCGAGATCACCAGCGGCGCCCCGGTCAACCGTCAACTGTGAACCGTCAACCGGAAGAGACGGAGCAGCCCCACCTTCACCCGCGCGAAGCCGAGCCGCCGCATCCTCCCGCTCCGCGTCCGACGGCGCGAACCGCTCGACAAACCGCACGTGCCGCCACGTGGCCCCCCCGAGCGAGCCGGTGTGGTCGTAGGACATGCCCTTGCGGAACACCGAGCCGTCGGCGGGCAGGTCGTTCCACTGCTTGCAGGCCACCTCGCACGCCTTGCAACCGATGCACACCGTGGTGTCGGTGAAGAAGCCCATCGGCTCGGCGCCGTCGCGGTGGATGGCGACCTCGGTCGGTGCCGCGCTCACGGGTGGTCCATCTCCGAAGTCCGGACGGGACCGCCCACCTACGAGCCCTCCCCGGCGCCGTGGCCACTCTGGCCGGTCTCGGCGGCGCCGTGGCTGCTCTGGCCGGTCTCGGCCGCCCGGTGCGGCTGCTCGGCGCGGTGGTCGCCCGACGCCGTCAGCCACGACTCCGAGCGCACACCGGCCAGGCGCGCTGTCGTCTCACGCGCGCGGCGCCCGGCGCGCACGTCGCACGAGAAGGCCTTTGACTCCTGTATCGACACATTGGGGTCGCCGGAGAGCGCAACCAGGTCGTTCACGGCGTCGCCGGTGACACCCTCGGCAGAGCTCGCGTAGCTCCCCCAGTGCCACGGAAGGCACACCTGGTGGAGCGTCTTGCCCGCCACCTTCAGGGGGCGCACGCGCGGCGTCACCAGCGCGCGCGCCTCGATCTCGGCCCGCTCGGTGGCGATCGTCATCCAGCCGCCGTGCTCGATACCGCGCTCGGCGGCCAGCACGGGGTCGATCTCGGCGAACAGCTCGGGCTGCAGCTCGGCCAGCCACGGCAGGTTGCGGCTCATCGAGCCCGCCGTGTGGTGCTCGGTGAGCCGGAACGTGGTGGCCACGAGCGGGTAGCGCGGGTCGGCCGGCGGGTTGACCGGGTTGTCCGGGCGATCCCATGTGATGGCCGCGGGGTCGGCCCCCATGCCGGGGTAGAGAAGGTTGTCGACCGGCGACTCGAACGGCTCGTAGTGCGTGGGAAACGGGCCGTCGAGGAGGCCGCTCGGCGAGTAGAGCCAGGCGCGGCCGTCGGCCATCATGATGAACGGGTCGTCGCCGGCGATCGATTCCATGCCCTCGGCGCCGTCGGGCGGTGCATAGTCGGGCCGCTTGTCGGCGGGGAAGTCGGGCACGTCGTAGCCCGTCCAGCGGCCCTCGTCCTCGTCCCACCAGACGTACTTCTTAGCAGCCGACCATGGCCGGCCCTGCGGATCCGCGGAGGCGCGGTTGTAGAGGATCCGGCGGTTGGCGGGCCACGCCCAGCCCCACTCCGGCGAGACCCAGCCGCCGGGTGCGTCGAGGTCGCCCGGGTTCCGCCGGCGGGTCTGGTTCACGCCATCGGCGTAGCAGCCGGAGTAGATCCAGCAGCCGCTCGCCGTCGAGCCGTCGGCGCGCAGGTCGGCGAAGCCGCTCACGGGCCTGCCGGTGGCCACGTCGTAGCCGTTGATCTCGCGCAGCACGGATTCGGCCTCGGGCTCCGCGTGCTCGCCGTGCTCGGGATAGTCCCAGCGCAGGCACGCGATCGGCCAGTCGCGCTCGCGGTCGGAGCCCGCGTAGTGCTTGAACACGCGTTTTGCAAGGTGGTGCATGAAGTGCAGCTCGGAGCGGGCGTCACCCGGTGGCTCGAGCGCCTTGTCGTGCCACTGCAGCAGGCGCTGGGTGTTCGTGAAGTGCCCCTCCTTCTCCACGTGGCCGGCGGCCGGCATGAGGAAGACCTCGGTGTCGATGTCCTCGGTCCGCACCTCGCCGGAGCGCACCTCCGGCGAGTCCTTCCAGAAGCGTGCGGTCTCGATGTCCGCGAGGTCGCGCACCACGAGCCACTTGAGCTTGGCGAGCGCGCGCCGCTGTAGGCCCGCGTGCTGGGAGCCGACCGCCGGGTTCTGGCCCATCACGAACATGCCGTCGATGCCGCCGTCCATCGCGCGCAACGTGGTCGGGAAGTGGGAGTGGTTGCCGGTGATCTTCGGCAGGTGGGAGAAGCCGTAGCCGTTGTCCGCGGTGGCGGACTCGCCAAACCACGCCTTCAGCAGGGAGACGACGTAGTTGTCGAAGTGCGACCACCAGCCGCGCTTCGATCCCATGCGCTCGACGTAGTCGGCAAGCGTCTGGTCCGCCTCGGAGGCGCGTGGCATCGGCAGGTAGCCCGGCAGCAGGTCGTAGAGCGTCGGGATGTCGGTCGAGCCCTGGATCGAGGCGTGCCCGCGCATGGCCATGACCCCACCCCCAGGCCGCCCGACGTTGCCGAGCAGGAGCTGCAGGATGGCCCCCGCGCGGATCATCTGCGCCCCCGCCGTGTGCTGGGTCCAGCCGACGGCGTACACGAGCATCGTGGTGCGCTCGCGCCCCGAGTTCTCGATCAGCGTCTGGGCCACCCGGAGGAACTCGGCCTGCGGCACCCCGCACACCTGCTCGACCATCTCCGGCGTGTAGCGGGCGTAGTGCCTCTTCAGGAGCTGGAAGACGCAACGTGGGTGCTCCAGCGTGGGGTCGGTCTGGACGTTCCCGGTGAGGAGGCCACCGCCGGTCTGGTCGCTGAAAGCCTGGGTCGTGTGCTCGCGCTCGCCCGCCGCCGAGGGCGCCTCGCCCCCCTCATAGGCCCACGAGGAGCGGTCGTAGGTGCCCGTGGCGGCGTCGAAGCCCGAGAACACGCCGTCGAGGTCCTCGGGCCCGCGGAAGTCCTCGTTCACGAGCGTCGCCGCGTTGGTGTAGTTGACGACGTACTCGCGGAAGAACGAGTCGGTCTCGATCACGTGGCGGATGAGGCCGCCCACAAAGGCGATGTCGGCGCCCGCGCGGATCGGAACGTACTGGTGGGCGAGCGCGCTCGTGCGCGAGTAGTGCGGGTCGACATGGATCAGCTTGGCGCCGCGCTCGCGCGCCTTCATCGCCCAGCGGTAGCCGACCGGGTGGGCCTCGGCCAGCGCGGAGCCCTGGATCCAGATGCAGTCCGCCATCTGCATGTCCTGCTGGAAGTTGGTGGCCCCTCCGCGGCCGAACGAGGTCCCCAGACCGGGGACCGTGGAGGAGTGTCATATGCGGGCCTGGTTCTCGATCTGCACCGCGCCCATCGCGGTGAACAGCTTCTTGATCAGGTAGTTCTCCTCGTTGTCGAGCGTCGCTCCGCCGAGGTGGGCGAAGCCGAGCGTGCGGTCGACGCGCCAACCGCGCTCGTCGCGCTCCTGCCAGTGATCCTCGCGGGCAGCGATCAAGCGCTCGGCGATCATGTCCATCGCCCGCTCGAGCTCGAGCTCCTCCCACTCGCTGCCGCCCGGGCGGCGGTACCTGACCTTCGTCAGCCGCCCGGGCTGCTGGATCAGCTGCCGGGAGGCCGAGCCCTTGGGACACAGCGTGCCCTGGTTGATCGGGGAGTCGGGATTGCCCTCGATGTCGACGAGCTCGCCGCCGCGCGTGTACACGACCTGGCTGCACCCCACCGCGCAGTAGGGGCACACGGATACGTCGGCCTTGAGTCCCGCGATGCGCGGTCCGGCGTCCCGGGTGCTCTTCGAGACGGCGCGTGGGCCGAGCCCCCAGTCAGCCGCGCGACCGACGACGGGCAGGCGGCGCAGGCGGGCGAAAGTGCTCGGCCTGTTCGACCCCTCCCCGGCGATCCGCCCGCTGTCCTCCATGGAGCCTGTGGTCAGCTCGCTTCGACCAGCGCCTTGAGCCGTTGGAGCGCCTTCGTGTTGCGCCCTTGCACGCCGAAGACGCGGTCGCGCGGGGCGTTTATCACTATGCGATTGCGGGCCATCTGCGCTGCGACGCTACCCGAGGCCGGCGCGGACGCACGCGGCACGACGCGCTCTGAAACCGAAGAAGGCGCCGCGCCGCTCGTCACGCGTGTCCAGAACGCGTCCACCGCGGCGTCTTTTCCGCTCAAGGAACGGCCCCAGACGGTCGAAGGAGAGCAGAAGCCAAGCTGGCGCCGCCATGTCCAGGAGGGACGAGAGACGTGCACTCACGAGATAACAGGATCTTCAGGCGGCGCGTATGCGTCGCGGCTGCACTGTCGGCCGCCTGCGCGGCCACCCTTGGGCCGGCCTCGGCCCTCGCCTCGACGGCGGGCGTCAGCGGCGGGGTGCTCACCTACGCGGGCGCGGCCGGTGAGCAGAACGGAGTGAACGTCTTCCCCCGGAACGGCTACGTCATCGTCAGCGATTCAGCCGGCATCGGTCCGAGCGCCGGCTGTGCCTCGGCGGACTCCACGACCGTGTACTGCGCGCCGACTGGCGTCACCTCCCTGGCCCTCGATGGCGGTGACCAAGACGACACGCTGAGTGTCTTCCACTGGCTCCCTGCCGTTCTCGACGGCGGCCTCGGAAACGACACGTTGGCGGGCGGGGCGGGCCCGGACTCCCTGATCGGGGGAGCGGGGATCGACAGCGCCGAATACTGGCTGCGCACCGTGCCGGTGAACGTCACGCTCGACGGAACGGCCAATGACGGCGCGGCCGGCGAAGGGGACAACGTATCGACCGAGGCCGTGAGGGGCGGCTCGGGCGGCGACCGCCTCACCGGCGGAGGCGACGCCAACCAACTCTACGGCGGACCGGGCGACGACATCCTCGACGGAGGCGCCGGCGTCGACGATTTGCGCGGCGATAGCGGTGCCGACCTCCTCACCACCCGCGACGCGGTGGCCGACAACGCAGCATGCGGCACGGAGGCCGACGTGCTGACCGCGGATTTGGTCGATGTCGCGGGCGGGGACTGCGAAACGGTCAATCGAGCCGCGTACGACTCCGGCAGCGGCGGCGGCACCGATCCCGCCCCGGACCCCGGCACCGATCCCGCCCCGGACCCCGGCACCGGTACGACCCCGGAACCCGGCACCGATCCCGCCCCGGACCCCGGCACCGGCGGCACCGATCCCGCTCCGGACCCCGGCACCGGTACGACCCCGGGGCTCGACCCCGTACCTCCGACCACCGGCTTCCCCGCGCCCGCCCTCGTAATCAAGAACACGGTTATCACGGTGAGCACCAACTACATCGTTAGCGTTCGCGTGAGCTGTCCGGCCACCGCCAAGCGCAACTGCAAGGGAAGGATCGTTCTCGAAATCGAGTTGCCGGGTGCCGCCAGCTCCGTCGTGCATGTCTCGCGTCGTGCCCGGCCGAAGAAGGTCAAGGTGGGCACCCGCAGGTTCGCGCTGCGGCCCGGGGGCACGAAGGTCTTCGGGGTGAAGATCGCCCGCCACGGCCGAAAGGCCCTCGATAGCCGCGGGCGGGTCCCGGCGCGTGTGAGCCTGAACGGCACGGAGGCCGGCCGGCCGACGACCACGACCCGCAGGGTCACCCTCGTCAAGGCCGCGCGCAAGAGTCGCCCGACGCGGCTGAATGGGAGCCGCCGTCGCTGAAGGGTGCGCCCCTCGGACCCACGCGGGCGCCCGGCCATCGGAACCCGCCGCGGACCACTGAGGGCATCGTGCCGACCTCCGACGACACCGGCCAACCAACCAGCATGGAGTTGACCGCCAAAGCCCCGATCGCGGTGCGCGTCGCACGCCTCGGTACTCTGCTCGGGCTGTTCGTCTACACGCTCATCGCCGCATTCGCGGCCGACGGCGGCGCCCTCGACACCTTTGGGCAGGACTGGCTGTACAACGGCCTGATGGTGGCCGCGGCGGCGTTCTGCCTCAGCCGCGCCGCCCTCGTGAGTGGCGAGCGCTGGGCATGGCTCGCGCTCGGCCTAGGCCTGCTGTCCTGGAGCGCCGGCGAGTTGTACTACGCGCTCTTCCTGGCGGAGCTCGAGGAGCCGCCGTACCCGTCGGTGAGCGACGCTCTCTATCTCATCTTCTACCCCGCGAGCTATGCGGGGCTCGTGCTGCTCGTCCGCGCGCGCGTCCGCCGCCTGCAGGCGAGCCTTTGGCTCGACGGGCTGATCGGCGCGCTGGCGGTGGCCTCCGTGGGAGCAGCCCTGCTTCTGCAGCCCGTCCTCGAGAGCACCGGCGGCACGGCACTCACCGTGGCCACCGACCTCGCCTACCCGCTCGGCGACCTGCTGCTCCTGTCGGTTGCGGTGGGCGTCTTCGCGCTCACGGGTTGGCGTCCGGGACTCGGGTGGACGCTGATCGGCGCGGGCATCGCCGCGGCCGCCGTGGCCGACGGCGTGTTCCTCTTCCTGGTGTCGCGCGGCACCTACACCGAGGGCTCGATCCTCGACGCCCTGTGGCCGGCTTCCGTGTTGCTGATCGGCTACGCGGCGTGGCAGCCCTCGCGCCATCGCACCGCCATCAGGCTCGATGGCTGGCGCATGTTGTTCATCCCGGCGGCCTTCGCGCTGATGGCGCTCGGGCTGCTCGTGTACGACAGCTTCGTATCGGTCACCGAGGTGGCCGTGCTGTTCGCCGCGGCCACGATCATGGCCGTGATCGCCCGCACGGCGTGGACCTTCCGGGAGAACCTGGGCATGCTGGAGGTGAGCAGGGAGGAGGCGCTCACCGACTCGCTGACCGGCCTCAGGAACCGGCGCAAGCTGATGCTCGACCTGGACGACGAGCTGCGCGTCGCGAGCCTCGAGCACCCCCGGGTCGTGATCCTCTTCGACCTCGACGGCTTCAAGCGCTACAACGACACCTTCGGCCACCCGGCTGGTGATGCTCTGCTGGCCCGGCTCGGCCGCAACCTCGATGCCGCAATGGCTCCCTACGGCAGCGCCTACCGGCTGGGCGGCGACGAGTTCTGCGCCCTGGTGACCTCAACCGCCCCCGGGCTTCCCGCAGTCGTGGCTGCCACCGCGGCCGCCCTGTCCGACCAGGGCCAGGGCTTCGACATCCGGACGTCCTACGGGGCGGTGGTGCTCCCCCGAGAGGCTGACGACGCGACCGTTGCCCTTCAGGTGGCCGATCAACGCCTCTATGCGCGCAAGGGCGGGCGCAAGCGGACCTCGGTCACGCAACAGACGCGCGACGTGCTCCTGCAGGTCCTGCGCGAGCGGGAGCCGGATCTGCGCGCGCACCTGGACGGCGTCGCCGAGACGGCCACCGCCGTCGGAAGGCGTATGGGTCTGCTGCCCGAGCGCCTCGACGAGGTGGCGCGCGCAGCCGAGCTCCACGACATCGGCAAGATGGCGGTGCCCGACTCCGTGCTTCGGAAGCCGGGGCCTCTCGACGGCTATGAGTGGGGCATCATGCGCGAGCACACGCTGGTGGGCGAGCGAATGCTTGGCGCGGCTCCCGCGCTCACGCCGGTGGCGCTCGTCGTGCGCTCCACTCACGAGCGGTACGACGGTGCCGGCTACCCCGACGGGTTGGCCGGCGACGCGATTCCCCTCGGCGCTCGAATCATCGCGGTCTGCGACGCCTTCGAGGCCATGACCAGCGAGCGCTGCTACGCGCCGGAGATCAGCGAGCAGGCCGCACTCGACGAGCTGCGACGCTGCTCCGGCACGCAGTTCGACCCGAAGGTGGTCGAGGCCTTCTGCGAGGAGATCGAAACCGTCGGCGGAATAGCGGCGACCGACCTTGCCGCGGATGGTCACGAATGGCTTGACGCGGGTGAGGGCTTCGAGGAGCCGGCGCTGGAATCGGTTCTGCATTCATCCGCCGCCGGGCCTCGGGGGGCCGGCGGATGAGCCGCCGGGCGTAGCCCCGACCCAACCCCGACCTCCGCCGCCGGCTCCCGGTCGCGGACCTCCTCGAAGCCGGGGGGTACTCAGGCGCCCTCGGCCAGCAAGGAGCGCAGGTCAAGCGGAGCGGTGAACATGGCCAGACCACCGTCGGCGCCGCGCGGCCACTCCGACTCGGGGCGGTCCCAGTAGAGCTCCACTGCGTTTTCGTCGGGGTCGCGCAGGCACAACGCCTCGCTCACGCCGTGATCCGATGCCCCGTCGAGCCCGATGCCCGCATCGAGGACGCGTCGCGCGGCGTCCGCGAGGGCAGCCCGGGTCGGATAGAGAATGGCGTGGTGGAAGAGGCCGGTCGCGCCCGGCGGGGGCGGCGAGCCGCCGCTGCTGTACCAGGTGTTGAGGCCGATGTGGTGGTGATAGCCACCCGCGGAGACGAACGCGGCCTGGCCGTGCCATATCTGCTGGATCTCGAATCCGAGCACGCCGACGTAGAAGGCCAGGGCGCGATCGAGGTCGGCGACCTTGAGGTGCGTGTGTCCGATCCGCACCGCTGGGTCGATGGTTCCGCGCGAGCTTGCCGCCGCCTCGGTCTCGTTCACTGGTACATCACGAAGTCGGCCTCGGGCCGGAGACGCAGCACCTGGGCGGGGCCTAGCAGTCCCTGGTCCAGGCTGTAGAAGAGCGAGAAGCCGTTGAAGAGCCGTGGGCTGCTCAGTCGCTCGTAACCCCGTTTCTTGGCCCGCCCGCTCCCGATGCCGTCGAAGTTTATGAGCGACGCGACCTCCGCCCGCGGGATGATCTCGTCGCGGTCGGGCAGGCTCGGCGACCTGAACTGGTGAAGCACGAAGAGCTTCTGAGGCAGCCCTTCCCTGTCGACCAGACGGGCGAGGTAGGCCGACACCGAGTTCACCGTCGCCGCCCGAAGCACGCCGTCGGTACGGCCCGGCACCCCCAGCGGGCCCACATTCCACTCCGGGTCGATCGCGAGGTCGACGTCCGGTTCACGCAGCCACTTGGCCAGCACCCTGACCTCGGCGAGCGGCTTCGCCCGCCCGGGCTGCACGTCGAGGATCAGTCGGGCGCCGACCCGTCGCGCGGCCCTGAGGTAGGCATCGATCACGTTGCTCGACTGGCGCGAGCGGTACATGCCGTCGCGCCCGGCGTCGGCCGTCGCGATCGCTGCCACCAGGTTGAACGCCGGGACCACCGGGCGCTCGTCGCGACGCTCGTAGGCGGCCGCCTGCTCGATGAGCCGCTTCGTCGCGGCGCGTGCGCTCAAGCGACCAAGAATCGATCGTGTGAGCTGCGGAGAGCCCCAGAACGACACCACGCGGGCGTCCGGAAAGATGTCGCCGTCGACGGTGCCGTCGTCTTCGGGCGAGGCGACGGGAGTCTGCTCGAGCTCGTCCGAGCCTGCCGCCGACGCCTCAGGGCGCGCCAACTCGTGGCTGCGGGGAGGGGCGGGGCGCTCCCCGGCCGGGGCGCCCGTCGCTTCCACGGCGCTCGGGGCGAGCGAGCCCCCAACCGTCGCGAGGGTCACCATCAACGCCGCGGCTCGGACCCGGTCGCGCCGAGGTCGTCTTTCCGCTTCCGTCATCACGCGCGGGCAGGGTAACGATCCGAGATCTGATGAGCGCCAGGGCGGGGCCGGCTCCCGGGCGTCGCCCGTGCGCTCTCCGAGTTCCTTACGACCTCGTGCACCCGCCCCGAGCCCGGCCGCAGCGGGCTACCCTCTGGGGACCCGCCGAAAGAGAAGACAACATGCTCTTCGCACGCCGAAAGACCACCATGCCAGATGCCGAGAACGCCCTGCCGGGGCGCGACCGCGAGATGACGGTTCCCGACAAGCACTTCGTGAAGGGCACGCCGCTCAAGCCGCCGTTTCCCGACGACATCGAGACGGCCGTGTTCGGCCTCGGCTGCTTCTGGGGCGCAGAGCGGCTGTTCTGGCAGGCCGAGGGCGTGTACTCGACGGCGGTCGGCTACGCGGCAGGCCACACGCAGAACCCGACCTACGAAGAGGTGTGCAGCGCTCGCACCGGGCACAACGAGGTCGTGCTCGTGGCCTACGACCCGAAGGTCATCCCCTACGAGCAGGTGTTGCAGCTCTTCTGGGAGGGCCACAACCCGACCCAGGGCATGCGGCAGGGCAACGACGTCGGCACCCAGTACCGCTCGGGCGTCTACACCTACACCGACGCGCAGCAGGAGGCGGCCTTGGCCTCGCGCAAGCGCTACCAGACCGCTCTCAGCGAGGCCGGGCACGGCGAGATCACCACCGAGATCGTTCCGGCGCCGCCCTTCTACTACGCCGAGGAGTACCACCAGCAGTACCTCGCCAAGCAGCCAAACGGCTACTGCGGCCTGGGTGGCACGGGCGTGTCCTGCCCGGTCGGGCTCGCCACGGCGTAGACGGCCGCCGCGGGCGCGGAGTCGCCTTACGTGCCCACCGTCTGGACGATCGGCTACGAGCGCCTGCTTCCGGCGGAGCTCGTGGCCGAGGTGGAGGCCGCGCGCGTGCAGCGGGTGATCGACGTCCGCTACCGACCGCAGTCGCGCCGCCCCGGCATGTCCAAGACCCGCCTGGGCGAGCTACTGGGCGATCACGGAATCGCCTACGAGCATCGCCGCGCACTCGGCACCCCTCCCGACCTGCGCTGGCTGTACCGGGCCGGCAGGACGGCCGAGGCGGCGGCAGGCTACCGCCGGCATGTCGAGCACACGGCGGCGGACGATCTCGACGCGCTGGCGGCGGAGCTCGACTCGGGGCCCCCTACTGCGCTCCTCTGCCTCGAGGCCGATCCGGCGACCTGCCACCGGCGGATGGTGACCGAGGCCCTGCGGGCGCGACGGCCGAAGCTCGTGGTCGTCGATCTGTAGCCGGCCTGCTAACCGGTGAACTGCGGGTCGGCGGCAATGCGCGCCGCCCTCACCCGCGCGGCGGCGCCGCGGAACCCGCTCTTGCGAGCCCGCGCCCTGTAGCGCCCGGGTCGCCTCAGGCAGCGGCTCATGGACGCGTACCCGCGGCGGTTCGTCCGGGCGCGCTGGTGGCCGAAGGTGACGATGACGCTGCGGACCTCTCGCCTGCGACTGCCCGCCTGCGTGGTCGCGCGGAACCTGAACCGGTGGCACCCGGTCGTGACGCGCGCCGGGCGAACCGACAGCTGCAGCCGCCGCTCGGAGACACCCGATGGCCACGCGCCGTTCGTCAGCCGGACGCCGTACAGCCCGCTGTTGATGTCCGAGTACCAGACGATGCGCCGGTCGACGTCGAAGGCCGGCTTCGACATCGCGTAGTTCGAGCGCGGACCGCCGTCGGCGAGGACCGGGCCCGGCTCCGGCGGGGCGACGAAGTACGCGACCTCCCGTGGGCGACGGAGGTCGCGGATGTCGAAGACGCGCAGGCCCGAGAGGATGGACGCGCACGCTACGAGGGTCGGGTTGTCCTCGCGCGGCACGTTGCAGTAGTGCGCACCGTAGCCCTGCCCGATGAACTGCGCCCCGGGATCGCCGCCGATCTCCTCGCGGTGCTCGGGCTGGTGCACCTCCAGGCGAATGTCCGAGATCACCTCCGGGGCGCGCTCGTCGGAGATGTCGATGATCCGCGCGGCCCCGACCCGCCGGCCGTTGCTGGTCGGCAAGATGTCCTCATCGGAGTCCACGCTGAACTCGTCGACCTCGATCAGGTGCGGCCGGCCGCCGAACCGGACCGGTAGGGCGACCTGCGGGATGCTGAGCGTCGGCCAGCGCAGGCGGCTGACCTCGCGCACCTCCGGCGCGGGCTTTCGTGCCTGGATCTCGCTCGTGTCCACAACGATGAGGCCCGATTGCAGGCCGGCCGCGTATCCGCGATTCCCGTCGTCTGAGACGGTGAACCCGTGCGACGGATTCCGAAACTCCGCCACCGGCACGGGCGCACGCGGATCAGAGACGTCGACCGCCGTGATCGTGCCGGTGAAAAGGGAAGTCGCGTAGAACGTGTTGCCGTCCGGCGCCCAGCCGCTCTCGTGCCCGAGAAGCCCGACCGGCGCGCTCGCCAGGAGCTGGGGATGCCGGCAGTCGCCCTTGACGTCGTAGATGTCGAAGACGCCGGGGCGCGTCGTCTCGCCGCCCAGCACCGCGGCGAGCAGGCCACGCTTCTGATTGACCAGCAGGGACTCGTGCGGCGACTGCATCGCCGGGGTGACGAGTGTCTCCGTGCGCGTGGGCCGGGTCGGGTCGCTCACGTCCACGACGGCGACGCCGGGCGACCCGTTGCCGATCGACTGCTCAAGGGCCTGGAACGGGAAGATCAGCGACGTGTCGTAGTACAGGCACCGATGACCCGCCTCGTCGACGAAGCGCTCGACCTTGAAGCCGCCTGTAGTGCCCTGATGGCCGACCAGTTCGGTGTTGCAGGTGTAGCCCGCGTCGGGCGCCTCGGCGGTGACGCGGCCCTGCAACCCGGGCGCCGGGCGTGAGCCCGCGCCACACTCGGCGCGCGGCGTCGGCGGCGGGGCGACGAAGTCCTCACCGCCCGCCCGGACGGGCTGCGACGACAAGCCACTCAGCTCATCTGCGTGCACGGACGAGAGCGGCAGCGCAGCCACCACCAAGGCCGTCGCGGCAAACACGAGCCTCGTCCTCCGTCGCCGCCCCCCGACCATGTCGACGAGAGCATAGGCGCCGACGAGTGGCGCCGCGACCATCTAGGGTCCTGGTCGATGGGACTCATAAGCGGCGAACGCACGGTCGAGATCGACGCGCCGATCGAGCTCTGTTACGAGATCGCCGCCGACATCGAGGGAGCCACCGAGTGGCAGGGCTCCCTCCGCGACGTCGAGGTGCTCGAGCGCGACGCGGAGAAGCGCGCGATCGTGGTCGAGACGGAGTCCGACGCCAAGGTCAAGAACGTGCGGGCAAGGCTGCGCTTCTCGTACGAGCCCACGAGCCGCATCCGCTGGACCCAGGAGAAGGGCGACACCAAGTCGCTCGAGGGGTCGTGGCGGCTCGAGGATCTCGGCGGCGGCCGCACGCGCGCGACCTACGCGTTGAAGGCCGATCCCGGCCGCGTGCTCGGCATGCTGCTGCGCGGCCCGGCCGAGGGCAAGGTGCGCGACTTCCTGCTGGGCGGGGCGGCGGAGGGGTTGAAGAGATACGCCGAGCAGGAGTGACCGCGCCGGACGGTTGAACAGTGCACCCTCCCAACGAGAAGCCACGGGTGGACGTCCCGCCGGACGTGCCGCCGTCCTACCAGCTCGAGCTGGAGGACATCACGATCGGCGAGGGCGACGAGGCCGCGCCCGGCCAGATCGTGGAGGTCCATTACGTCGGCGTCTCGTGGAAGAACGGCAAGCAGTTCGACGCGTCATGGGACCGCGGCAAGACATTCAAGTTCGGACTGGGCAAGGGCCAGGTGATCGCCGGCTGGGACGAGGGCGTGGAGGGCATGAAGGTCGGCGGGCGCCGACGCATCACGATCCCGCCGGACCTTGCCTACGGGAAGCGCGGGGCCGGCGGCGTGATCGGTCCCGACGAAACGCTCGTGTTCGTGGTGGATCTCATCGGCGTGCGCTGAGCGGCTCGTCCCCTCCGCTCAGCACGTCGAGGGCCCAGCCGGCGTTGGCCAGCAGCCGCTCCACGGGGTAGCGCTCCGGATCGGTGAGCAGCAGCCGCACGGCCTCGTCCGATGCGGCGCTTAGCATCCGCGCCGCGAGCTCGGGGTCGGGGGGCTCCCGTTGCGGCACCAGCCCCGGTGCTGGTGGCCGCCCGGTTCCGGCACGCCGCCCGCAGGGGGCGGTTCGACGGATCTTCGCTGGCGAGGGAGCTCACAGCCCGGTCCGTCAGCCGGGAGCACCGGCGCGGGCGGGTGAGCGCGTGACGAGCACCCTTTACCCGTTCCGCCGGGCTCGGCGTCGCGCATGATCGGCCGGTCATGAGTCCACGCGTGGTTCCCCCGTTCGCGCGCCTCATGGCACTTCCCGCCGACGTGATCGCCGGGCTTCAGATGCTTCCCGCGATCGCCGAGCACACCCGGGCCATGTCTGAGCACACCGCCGTCCTGCACGACGTCTCCCGAGCGCTCGAGAGCGTCGCCTCCGACACCGGCGCCCTGCCCGCCCTGCGCAAGGACATGGCACGGGTGGGCAGGACAACGGCCGTTCTCGGTCCGATGGACGAGCGGATGGCCACGATCGAGGCGGCCATGCCGGCGCTTGCCGACGTCCAGCGCGACCTCGCCCAGCTGCCCGAGACGATCGGGCGCCTCGACGAGCGCATCGAGCGCCTCAGCGGCATGCTCGAGCGGATGCTCACCTCGATGGACGGCCTCTCCCAGAGCGTCGAGGCGCTCCAGGGCGCCGTGGGGCCGATGGGCCGGCTGGCCAGCCGCCTGCCAGGACAGCAGAAAGGCACCTGAGCCGGCGCGGCGCGGATTCGGCGATTTGCCAAGATCACGGCGTGAGCACGGCAGTCCCCGCCCGCACTCCACGGCTCACAACTGTGCTGCGCCAGGAGGACCGGGTCACGCCGCTCGAGCTGTTCTTCGACCTGGTCTTCGTGCTCGCCTTCACCCAGTGCACGGCGCTCATGGCCGCCACGCCGACCTGGACGGGGCTCGCGCAGGGAATGCTCGTGCTCGGCGTGATGTGGTGGTCGTGGACGGGCTACGCGTAGCTGACCAGCGTGGTGGATCCCGAGGAGGGGGTCGTGCGCCTCGCGATCTTCGCCGCTATGGCGGCACTGCTCGTGGCCTCGCTCTGCGTGCCCGAGGCCTTCGACGACTCGGCGCTGCTGTTCGCGGGCGCCTACGGGATGGTGCGGGTGGCCCACATCGTGCTGTTCATGGCGGCGAGCCGCGACGACCCCGCCCTGCGCGGCTCGGTCATCGGGCTGGCCGGGAGCACCGCTGTGGGGGTGGGGCTTCTGGCCGGCGCTTCATTTGCCGACGGCGTCCTTCAGGGCGCGCTGTGGGCGACCGCCCTCCTCCTCGACATGGGAGGTCCGTTCCTGTTCGGTGCCGAGGGCTGGAAGCTCGCCCCGCGCCACTTTGCCGAGCGCCACGGGCTGATCTTCATCATCGCGCTCGGTGAGTCGATCGTGGCCATCGGCGTTGGCGCGGAGATCGGGGTCGACGCCGGGGTGGTGGTGGCGTCCGTGCTCGGCGTGGTCATCGCCGCCGCGCTCTGGTGGCTGTACTTCGATGTCGTGGCGCTGGTCGCGGAGCGACGCTTGGTGCGAGCACCAGAGGGAAGGGAGCGCAACGAGATCGCCCGCGACTCCTACTCCTACCTGCACTTCCCGATGGTTGCGGGCGTCGTGCTCGTCGCGCTCGGCATGAAGAAGACGCTCGGCGCCGTCGAGGAGCCGCTGAAGCTGGTCCCGGCCGTGGCCACGTTGGGCGGCACGGCCGTGTACCTCCTCGCACACGTCGCCTTCCGGCTGCGCAACGTCCGCACTCTCAACAAGCAGCGCCTGGGCTGTGCCGTCGTACTGGTCGCGCTGGTGCCCGTAGCGGTCGAGCTGCCGGCGCTTGCCTCCGTGGCGATCCTCGCCGCGGTGCTGAGCGCCCTCATCGGCTACGAGGCGACGCACTTCGCCGAGGCGCGGGATCGCGTCCGCCACCAGCTCGCGCACGAGGCGGGGTAGGGTGCAACCGTGCCCGGCGCAGTGAATCGCACCAAGACCCCGCTCGAACCGCTCGTCGACGCGCTCGAGGGGGCCACGGGGCTCGACGCTCCCGCCCAGGCGGTCGGAGAGAGGGTGCGGGCGGCGCTCCAGCCGGGACAGGTCAAGGACGCCCTCAGCGGCACCTGGCTCGGTCATGCGCTGCATCCCATCCTCACCGACGTGGTGATCGGCTCGTTCGTGAGCGTCTCGGTGCTCGACATCCTCGGCGGGGACAAGGACGGCCGCGCCGCAGAACGGCTCCTGGCGGTCGGGCTCGCCGCCTACGGGCCCACCGCCCTCACCGGAGTGAGCGACTGGGCCGACAGCGAGCTCGGCGACCCGCGTGTGCGGCGCGTCGGCCTCGTGCACGCCGCTACCAACGCAGCCGCGGCGTCCCTGTACACCGCCTCTCTCCTGGCCAGGCGTCGCGGGGCACGCCGTCGCGGCAGCGCGCTCGCCCTGGCCGGCGCGGCGGCGCTCGGAGGGGGAGGCTTCCTCGGCGGGCACCTGACGTTCGCACGCGGGGTCGGGGTCGATCAGACGGCGTTCGACCCCGGGCCCGACGAGTGGACCGCGGCGCTCGACGCCGGCGAGTTGGTGGCGGGCGAGCCCAAGCGAGTCGTGGTGGACGACACGCCGGTGCTGTTGGTCCGTCACGACGAGGGGGTTCACGCGCTGCACGATCGCTGCTCGCACCGAGGCTGTGGCCTCAGCACGGGCGATATCGAGGGCGAGGTCGTGACGTGCCCCTGCCACGGCTCGCGGTTCGACCTGCGTGACGGTTCGGTGCTGCGTGGCCCGGCCACCGCTCCTCAGCCGGTCTACGAGGTGCGGGAGAGCGCCGGGCGGATTGAGGTCCGCGTCCGGGCTTCGTAGATCGGCGAGGTGGCGGACAGAGCGCCCGTCAGTCGGTCCACCAGTCCTGGATCATCTCGCCGTCTCCCTCGTGACGCGCGCCGAAGGCCAGCACCACGATTCCGTCGGATCCGGCCTCGAACGCACGGATCACGCCCGGCGCGACGCGGATCGCATCGAGCGCCTCGAGCTCGACGATCTCGTCGTCTAGCTTGACGCGGCCGGAGCCGGACAGCACGACGTAGACCTCCTCGGCGTTCTCGTGCTTGTGCGCGAACGCCTGGCGCTTTCCACTCTTGAGGCGGTGGTAGCTGACACCGGTTTGCTCGGTCTCGAGCTCGTCGTTGGCGAAACGCGCCTCCTGCACGCCGGCGAGTCCGTAGCCCGGCGCCGTGTCCTCCACGTCGGTCAGCTTCTTGAGCGTGTATGGCGTAGTCATCTGGACCTCTCTTCGGAGTCGGGGAGCTCGGGGCGGAAACAGTTTGGCCGACAGGCGGCCTCGCCGGGCGCTTCTAGGCAGTTCGTCGGGGCGTTCCTGCCGGTCGCAGGAGGCCTGGTATGCGCGCGGCCATCACGAGGTCCCCGCGTATCCGCAGCCTGCCCACGAGGAACAGCTTGGGACCGGTCGTGACCCCGGCCACCAGCTTGAGGAAGTCGACCGCCCCGAGCCTGTAACGCACGTCGGCCTCGGGGGCGGGCCCCTTCGAGACCGTGCACGCGCCGCGCTCGATGGCCACCCGGAAGTGATCGGTGGTTCCCTCGGGCGGACCGCCGATCTCCCACTCGATGACCGCGCTCACGGTTCGCGCCGCTTCCGCGTCCACGTGCTCCGGCATGCGTTTGAAGATCTCCCCGAGCATCAGGTCGCGGTTCGCCCGGACCCCCTGTTCCAGCTGCTCGTCGCTGGCATCCGCGATCAGCGCAGCGAAGGCTCGCGGATCGGTGACCGAAGCTGCGTCCTGGTCCGGGGAGGCCTCCCCTGACTCGTGCGCGGACACGCCTTGGGAGTCGGGGACGGACGCGTCTTCGAAGTCGGGGACGGACGCGTCTCCGGACGTCGCGCTCACGCTTCGGCCGGCGGTATCCACATCCGCCCCTCGATCAGGTCTCCAAGGCCCATCCAGGCGAAGTTCATCAGCCTCATGGCCTGAAGCTCCCTGGGCTCGTCGGGTCGCTGCCGCCACCAGCTCGCCAGCGCGATCGTCGCGCCGACGAGCGCGTGAGCGAGCGGCTCCGTCTCGGACGCCACCTCGGGGTCGACTCCTGCGTCAATGGCCGTGTCGGCGAAAAGCTCGACGAGCAGCCCCGCCATCGCGTCCCGGGCACGCACGGCGCCTTCGGCGAACGGCCCCGCGCTGGTGGGACCGTAGGGATAGAGGATCGACCACGACTCGCGGTTGTCCTCAACGAACGTGAAGACCGCGACCAGTCCGTGCCACAGGCGCAGCTCGGGTGTCGGACTGTCGAGCACCGCCGCGCGGACGTCGCCCAGGATGCTCTCGGCCGCACGGTCGACGCAGGCCAGGAAGAGTCCCTCCTTGGAGCCGAAGTACGAATAGAGCATCGGCTTCGAGATCCCGACGGCTTCGGCGATCTCGTCCATGGAGGCGCTCCCGTATCCCCGCAGGGCGAAGATCCGGCGCGCGGCCTCGAGCATCTGACCTTCGCGAACGGCACGGGGAACCCGCAGCTGCGTCGATTCCTCTTGGGCAGGCACTGGCGCAGAGGTTAGGGGAGCCGACACGTGTTACTCGTGGTAACTTACCACCGGTAGCCACACGGAGCAGTATGGAGGAGGTCTTGTGGGCAGCGTGCTGAGCGGTCGAGGGGGGAGCGGGCAACGCTCGGCGGCCGGCAGGGCGCTCCTCGGGATGGCCGTGGCCACGGTGCTCTGCGCGTTGCCGGCCGATGTCGCCGCAGCAGCGACCTCGCAGCTCGTCCGTGCGGAGACCGTGGACACGGACGTTCAGCGGCTCACCTACCGGTACGGGCCGCTCGTCGCGGCGCCGGGACAGAACATGATCCTCGTCGGACCAGTGACGATCGAGCGGCCGTTGGGAGCGGGATACGTCACGCGCGTCAAGCCGAACCTGGTGCGGGGCGATGGACGCCCCCCGCCCGTCGATGCGGTGCACATGCACCACGCGGTGATGCTCAACCTGTCTCGCGCCGACGCCACGAGCCCTGACGTGCCCGAGCGCTTCTATGGCTTCGCCGAGGAGAAGACGATCGGCCAGATTCCGGCTCCCTACGGCTACTTCGTGTCGCCCACCGACGCGTGGGGCATCAACTACATGCTTCACAACGGCACGCCCAGGTCCGAGGAGGTGTGGATCGAGTACGAGATCGACTGGGTCTCGGCCGTGTCGGCACGCGGATCGGCGATGAAGCCTGCCCGTCCACTGTGGTTGGACGTGGAGAACGGCAAGGCCTACCCGGTCTTCGACGTGAAGCGGGGCTCCGGCAGCGACGGCAAGTTTCGCTACCCCGACCAGGCCGGCAACCCCTACGGCGACGGCCCCAGGCGCAACGAGTGGACCGCGGACCGCGACGGCACGCTCATCGCGGGCGCCGGGCACCTCCATCCAGGCGGCCTGTGGACCGACCTCGAGCTCGTGCGCGGAGAGTCCGCCGTAGGCGTCTTCAGGTCCGAGGCGCGCTACTTCGACCCGAACGGACCGGTGTCGTGGGACATGGCCATGACCTACACGCCGGGCAGTTGGCGCGTAGGGGTACGGAAAGGCGACACCCTTCGGGTGAGCGGGACCTACGAGACGCGGCGCGCGTCCTGGTACGAGTCGATGGGCCTCATGCTCGTCTACATGGCAGACGACACCGGCGGGCCCGATCCGTTCCAGGAGGCGGTGGCCACCCGCGGCGAGCCCACTCACGGGCACCTGCCCGAGGCCAGCAACTACGGCGGAGCTGATCAGGGCAGTCCTGATCCGACGTCGCTCCCCGACGGCCAGACCCCCGCCGACGGGGTGGGGATCGCGAACTTCACCTACCTGCCCGGTGACGCCGCGGCCTCGGGAGCGTTCGCGTACCCGCCGGCGGTCGATCCCGGCACCCGTCTTCGGTTCGGCAACTTCGATGCCTCCGCTCAGATACCCCACACGATCACGGCCTGCAAGGCGCCCTGCAACCGGTCGACGGGGATCAGCTACCCGCTGGCCGACGGCGACGTGGACTTCGATTCGGGGCAGCTCGGCTACGGGCCGCAGGGCTACACCGCCACAGCCAACCGAGGGGACTGGGAGACGCCGGCCGACCTCAACCCGGGCACCTACACCTACTTCTGTCGCGTCCATCCGTACATGCGGGGGGCGTTCCGCGTCCGCGGCGCCAGCGGTCCCCAGCCGGATCCGGGCGGGCCGAGCGGCGGTCGGCGCGCTTCCAGGGCATCGGTCGGCTCTCGGGTCCTGCGCATGAACCGGCATCGGGTGGTCAAGCTCAAGCTTCGCTGCTCCGGTGGTTCGACGGCATGCACCGGGCGTGTGCGGCTGCAGGGCACCCGCCGCGGCCGCCGGGTGACCCTCGGTGCGCGCGCCTACCGCGTCAAGGCGGGCCGCACCCGAGTCGTGCACATACGGCTCTCCCCCCGGGCGGTGCGCCACATCGGGCGCCGGCGGGCCGTGAAGGTCCGTGTTGGGATGGCTCCGCGAGGACCTTCCCAGGCCGGCCGGGCGCGTCGACTGACGCTTCGCGCGTCGGCGAGGCGACGCTAATGAGCTGCGCGGGGAGACTGCCGGGCCTGCGGCGGTTGGACCGCACGGCCACGCGCATCGTGATCCTCGCCACAGCGCTGGTGCCCGTCGGAGCGGCGGACGCCCGCGCCGACGAACGCATCGTCGCCGGCCCGGGGAACCGCTACCTGAGCGAGACGGTCGAGATCGACCAGGGCGAGCGGCTGACCTTCCTCAACCAGGACGTGACCAGCCACAACGTCCGCGCCCGGCAGGACGGCCCCGACGGCGGTCCTCTCTTCGGCTCCCCGATCATCGCCGGCGGCGAGGAGGCCTTCGTCGAGGGGTCGCAGTATCTGCCGACCGGCAGCTACGCCTTCTACTGCACGCTGCACGCGTTCATGGAGGGACGGCTGAACGTGAGCACCGCAGGCGCACCAATGCCGCGGCCGGGGAGCGAAGACGGCGACCGTCAACCCCCGGCGGCCGCGGTGCGGCTCAGGGATCAGCGCATCCAGCCCGTGGTCCGGCGTCGAGCGCTGTTGCTGAGGGCGGAGACAGACGAACCGGCCAGGCTACGGCTGACCGCCACCGCCAGGGTGGGAGGTCGCACGCTGCGTCTTGGCGCGCTGGACATGCAGCTTCAGCGCGCGGGTGACCGGTCTCTGAGCCTTCCCATGCGAGGCGAGGCGAGACGGGCGCTGAGGAAGGCCCGTCGTGCCCGGGTCGACATCGTGGGCAGAGCGAGTGACGACTCCGGGAATGCCACCGAGTTGCGCGCGCGTCGTACCCTGCGACGCTAGGGATCGGCGCCCCGCCCGTGGCGGCGCGCTCAGCCCGTGAAGCGCGGGGCAGGATCTGCTCGCCGCGTCGCCCGAGCATTCACCGTGACGGTGGCGGGGCGAAGTCCGGAGCTCGTGAAGCGTGCGCGGTGGCGTCCGGGGCCCAGGCGGGCGACCATCGTCGCGCGGCCGCGGCCGTCGGTGCGCACGGTGCGACCGGCGAAGCGGATCGTCGCGGTGGCGAGCGGCCCGGTCGGCGTGGAGGCCCGGAAGCGGAAGCGCGTGCGCTGCCCTGCTCGCGCGCGCCGCGGAGTCACGGTGCCGGTGATGGCCACCGGCCGCGTGGCCGTGCAGGTGACGGGTAGCTCGCGCTCGAAGGGGAGCGTGGCGGTCAGCACGCAGCCCGCCTGAGTCCGGATCGAGACGGTGCCGGAGCCGGCTCCGGCAAGCCGATTGCCCGTGCGGGTGAACGTCTCCACCTCCTCTGGCGGCGCGCCGAAGCGGTAGCTCAGGCCCCACATGTCTCCCATCTGGGCCGCCGTTCGGTAGGTCCACTCGCTCGGGCTCTCCACGACCGGCGCGAAGAAGCCCCACTCGATGGCGTCGCGCAGGTGCTGGCGCCAGTAGGGCCAGTCGTGCACGCCCTGCTTGGGGCGATAGGTGGTGTCGACTCCCGACGCGCGCGCGGCCGTCACGAGGTCCTCCGACTGGGGTCGCAGGCCGGCCTCGAGCGCTCCCCCGCCCACTATCGCCGCGGGCTCGCTGGCAACGCCGGGCTGGGGTGTCCCGTCCCCGACCGTGACGTACAGGCGCGTCGAGCGCAGGTTGTCGGTCAGCCGGGTGGGGTTGTGGCCGGTGGCGTAGAAGGCATCCGGCGGGCCGAAGATGTCCTCGTAGGAGACTCCGCCCACGAGCGACAGGGCGGGCGCGACCTCGGGCCGCTGGTGGGACACGAACCCGGAGAAGGAGGCCGACGAGCCGAAGTAGCCCGGCAGCTGGGTGGCCAGGAACGTCGAGCCGAGGCCGCCCATCGACAGGCCGGCGATCGCGTGCCAGCGGCGGCCGGGGCGAATGCTGAAGCGCTGCTCCATCAGCGGGATCAGCTCGTCCAGGTAGTAGCGCTCCCAACCCGGATCGCCTCGGCGTCCACCGTTCCACCAGTTGGCGTAGAAGCCGCGGGCGGCCTCGGGCATCACCACGATGCCCTCGAAGCCGCGGGCCGTGTTCACGATGTCGCCGCGCGTCGGCTTGGCCCACGCGTCGTAGGCGTCGCCGACCCCGTGGAGGAGGTACAGCACGGGGTAGTCGCGCGCCTCGTCGTAGCCATCGGGCAGCAGGACGTTTGCGCGCAGTTCCCGCGGGTGGTCGCTCCCGTTGAAGCTGACCCGGCTCGGGTCGACGTTCCCTGCACTCGGCGCGGCAATCGTGACCAGCCGCTGCTCGGCGCTCGCCCCCGGGGTGGGGACCCCCAGCCCCAGCACGACCAGGAGCAGGACGACTGTGCGGCGCATCGGTGCAGTACAGCACGTTTGACGAGCCGCTCCCGGATCCCGCCGAGTCAGGCGCCGGGCGTCACCCGGATCCAACCGCGAGTGCAGAGCCCGTGCCGGCCTCCTCGGCCACCATCACCCGGTTGCGACCGGCGGCCTTGGCCCGGTACAGGGCGGCGTCGGCACGCTCGAGGAAGCCGGTGAGATCGTGCACATCCGACGGATGGAGCGTCGCGATGCCCGCGCTGATCGTCACGAACTTCCGCTCGTCGATGCCCGGGTGGGGGATGGCCAGATCCTCCACCGCGTGGCGCAGCCGCTCACCCGCTACGGCCGCCATCTCCTCGCCCTGCCCCGCGAGGAGCACCAGCAGCTCCTCGCCTCCGTAGCGGTAGACAGCGTCGCCGCCGCGGATCGACGCGGCGAGCACGTCGGTGATCTCCCTGAGAGCTTGGTCCCCTGCGAGGTGGCCGCAGGTGTCGTTGTAGGCCTTGAAGTTGTCGACATCGCAGAGGGCCACGGCGTAGGACTGGTCGTAGCGCTGAACGCGTGCACTGACCGCCTCGAGATCCTCCTCCAGGCGCAGGCGGTTGCCGGCCCCCGTCAGCGGGTCCGTGCGGGCATCCTCGTAGAGCCCCGCGTTCAGCCGCTCGAGCTCGGCCTGCTGCTCTTCCAGCCGCTGGTGGAGGGCGGTGATCCGCGTGGCGGCGATGAGCCGCATCTGGAGCTCCGAGCGGTCGAGAGGCTTGGTCAGGTAGTCGTCGGCCCCCGCCTCCATGCCGGTGAGGACGTGCGTCTTGTCGTCGAGCGCGGTGAGCAGGATGAAGTACGTGTAGGTGCCTCGTTGCTCCTCTCTGACCCGCCGGCAGAGCTCGTCGCCGGAGAGGCCGGGCATCATCCAGTCGCTGATGATCACGTCCGCGCCGTGCTCGCGGAACAGCTCCCAGGCGTGTGCCCCGTCCCTGCCGGAGATGCAGTCGTGGCCGAGAGCCTTCAGAGCGGACTCCAGGAGGCGCCGGGACAGGGCTTCGTCCTCGGCGATCAGGACCTTCATCGGCTGGCCGTGATCTCGGCGTCGAGGACGGCGCGGACCTCAACGAAAGCTGCCTCGAGCCGCGACACGAGCGCCCCCGCCGATTCGGTCTTGCCCGCCGCCCCGAGGGCCTCGAGCTCCCTGCACAGCTCGGTCATGGGGCCTGCCCCGATCGTGACGCTGCTGCCGCGCAGGGCATGGGCGGCCTCCCGGAGGCCACCGGCATCTCCTCGCTCGCTCGCTTCGCGTACGGCCGCGAGCTGTGGCGGGGTCTGATCGAGAAAGAGCTCGATGAGGTCACGCAGGAGGTCGCCGTCCCCGTCGTCCATCTCGGCCAGGGCAAGCAGCGCCGAGCGATCCACGGCCTCTGTGTTGGGCGGGACGTTGCCATTGAGGCCATTCCCATTCGCGGCCGAATGGGCGTTGCCGTTCACGGCCGTGTGCTCCGGACCGGACCCGTCATCGGCTGGGACCCATCGCTCCAGTGCGGCCTCCAGGTCCGGCATCCGCAGCGGCTTGGTCACGTAGTCGTCCATCCCTGCGTCGAGGCACTTCTCCCGGTCACCCTGCATGGCGTGGGCGGTCATCGCGATGATCGGAGTACGGCGGCCCTCTCCCTTCGGCCACGAATCTCGCCCGTCGCCTGGTAGCCGTCGAGCTCGGGCATCTGGCAATCCATGAGCACCGCCGAATAAGAGCCCTCGAGCAGGCGCTCCACGGCCTCGCGGCCGTCAGCGACGACATCGGCCCGATAGCCCTGCTTCTCGAGCATCTTCAGCACCACGGTCTGGTTGACCAAGTTGTCCTCGGCCACGAGCAGGTGCCCCCGGGTGCCCCCTGAAGGCGCCGCGGTGCTCGCTTCCGGCACTCGGTCCCCGTTCCCCGCCGGGCAGGCGGCACGGGGAGCCTCGGCCATGACCGTGGCTATGGCGTCGTGCAGGCGAGACTGGCGTACGGGCTTGGTGAGGTAGCCGGCGGCTCCGGCCTCGAGCGCCGGGCCTCGCTCGTCGCCGGAGGAGGTCAGGAGGAGGACGGGCATGCTGCGAAGCGCGGGATCGGCCTTGATCGTTCGGATCAGCTCGACTCCGTTCATCCCGGGCATGTTGAAGTCGACCAACGCCAGGTCGGGCCGCTGGTCGCTCGCCCCGGCGGAGCGCAGCGATCGCAGGCCTTGGCTCGCGCTCGAGACGCTCTCGGACTCCATCGCCCACGAGGCGAGCTGCTGCTCGAGGATGCTGCGGTTGGTCGCGTTGTCGTCCACCACGAGGACCCGCAATCCGGCCAGGTCCAGCCGCTCGGTGAACGCGCCACCTGCAGTGGCTCCGGCTTCGAGGGGCAGCTCGAACCAGAAGGTGCTTCCCCTCCCCGGCTCACTCTCGACCTCGAGAGTGCCGCCCATGATCTCGGTGAGCTGGCGCGCGATGGCCAGTCCGAGCCCCGTGCCACCGTACTCGCGCGTGGTCGAGGCGTCGGCCTGGGAGAACGATTCGAACAGGCGGTCGACCGTGTCCGGCTCGATGCCGATCCCGGTGTCGATCACCTCGAAGCGGACCATGTGCGCCTCGCCCTCCCGAGCGACCTGGAGCACCCGCACCAGCACCTCTCCCTCGGAGGTGAACTTGACCGCGTTCGACACGAGGTTCGTGAGCACCTGGCGCACACGCCCCTGGTCCCCGCGCACGACCACCGGCACGTCGCTCTTGACCAGGGTGGCCAGCTCGATGCCCTTCGGATGGGCACGCGCGGCAAGGAGGTCGCACACGTCCTCGACGGTCTCTCGGATGTCGAAGTCCGTCGGGTCGAGCTCCAGCTTCCCGGCCTCGATCTTCGAGAAGTCGAGGATGTCGTTGATCAGGTCGAGCAGCGCCTCGCCCGAGGAGCGCACGGTTTCGGCCTGCTGGCGCTGCTCCAGGTTCAGAGGCGTATCGAGTAGCAGCTCGGTCATCCCGATCACCCCGTTCATAGGGGTCCGGATCTCGTGGCTCATGTTGGCGAGGAACCGGGACTTCATCTCCGACGCCTCGAGGGCCTCGTCCCGCGCAAGCGCAAGGTCATGCTCGGCCCGCCTGCGCACGATGAACTCCCCGATGTAGGAACCGATCGTGGCCATCATGGTCAGTAGTTCCTCGTCCGGGGAGTGCGCCTCGCGGCTGAAGAACTCGATCACCCCGACCAGCTCGCCTCCGGCCAGCACGGGGAACCCGAACGCCGCATGAAGGCCGCGGTCCCTGACCAGTTGCGCGCGAAAGAATCCCCGATCCTCGGCCACGTCCGTGATCCAGTGCGGACGGCGTGTCTCCCACACGCGGCCCGGTATCCCCTCGCCCTGGGCGAAGGTCAACCCGCGGCTCACCGACTCCGGCTTGCCCGCCGGCTCGAAGGAGCGTGACCACTCCCCCTCGACGCGCATGACGCCGGCTTCCGCGTCCACGCGCCACATCGTCCCGAGGTCCCAGTCGAGTGCCTCGCAGACGGCCTCGACGACCCGCGGGGCCGCCTCATCCAGCGTCGTGGCCTCCGCGAGCGCCCGGGAGGCGGCGTACTGCGCGGCCAGTCGCCGCTCGGCGAGCCGGCTTTCGGTCACGTCTCGGTCGACTCCACGATGACCCCGGAGCTCGCCGGACTCGTCGATGATCGGCACGGCGGTGCTCTCCAGCGTGCGGTAGCCCCCGTCCCGGTGGCGCCAGCGTGTCTCGAGCCGGGACCAGCCCCGCTTCTCGGCCATGATCTCCGGGAAGGAAGCCTCGAACGCCCGCCTGTCGTCGGGATGCATGAGCTCGATGTTGTTACGTCCGGTGAGCTCCTCAGGCCGGTAGCCGAGGATCCGCTCGACCGCCGGGCTGTTGTAGGTGTGCCGTCCATCCTCGGCCGCCCAGACCCAGTCCTCGGTGGTCTCCGCGAAGGCCCGGTACCTCTCCTCGCTCGCCCGCAGCGACCGCTCGGATGCCTTGGTGATCCTGTCCACCTCGAGCAGGCGCTCCCTTTCGCTCTCCGCCGTGAGGCGGGCGGCGCGCTGACGGTTCGAGCCGACGAGCAGCAGCCCCACGCCGGTGGCGATGGCGAGCATCACGGCGAGCGAGCCGAACTCAGCCATGAGCCCGGTGACCCTCGTGCGCGAGCGGTACGCATCGGCGGCCCGAGCGAGCGGCGGCCTCAGCCGATCGAAGGCGGCTTCCTGTTGCTCATGCCGACGGTTGACCGAGGCAACGTCGCCCCTTCGGGCCGCCCGCGCGAGGTCTTCAACCTCTGCCGACAACTGCTCCTCGAATTGTCTGAGCTCGCTGATGCGTGCGGAATCGCGGTCGAGCGACGTGAGGGTGTCGAGCCCCTCCGCGGTGCTCCGATCCAGCCGGCCAAGCTCGTCGAGCTGCGCCTGCTTGAGGGGCCGCGACTGAGCCACGTCGGCCGCCAGGTGGGCCGCCAGGCCGTCCTCGCGGTTGGTGTCGGCTTCGAACCGGGCGACGAGCTCGGTGGTCTGGCGGCTGTCGCTCGCCCTGTCGAAGAGAGAGCTGATGAGAATGCCCGCAGCGACGGCCGCGAGCAGCCCCGCGGCCACCGCGGCGCGGCCGGCCTGGCGACCAAGGGCGGCGCGATCCGCGCCGGCGAAGGCCATGGCGGTCCGCACCGCGCCGATGAGGAAGGTTGCGCCGGCGAGCCCGAACGCCACATCGTTGATCTCCACGAAGCGATCGCGGACGAAGAGCAGCAGGGCGACCGCCGTGAGGGCGGCGGGGACGGCGAACGAGCGCCAGCCCTCTATCGCGGCGGTCGCGGATCGCTGGGGCCGCACACCTGCAGCCCAAGCGAGCGCCAGGGCGAGGGCTGGCCAGAACGCGTCCAGAATCCCGCCCGGGACGTGGCCGCCGGTGGCCACCTGGTGAAGGTAGATCGAGTCGATGATCGCCTGTGCGGCGAAGACCCCCCCCCCCCCCCCGATGATCAACCACCTAGCGCCCGGGCCGCCAGCCCTGGAGGGCGAAGACCGCGAGCACGAGGCCGAGGATCAGGACGTCGGCGAGCGGGTAGGCCAGGTTCGTGGCCAGCGTGGAGACCGAGGCGCCCGTGCTCGCCCGGATCGGCTCCAGCAACAGGGCGGCCGCCACGGCGCTCACGGCCACGGCCGCGGTGAGGCCGTCGATCCAGACGCTGCGTGGAAGCTCGGTCCGCTCGCTACGGACGAGCGCGAGCAGGCCGCCGAAGGCCAGCACGTAGAAGGCGATCCAGAGGCCGTCGCTGGGGGAGGGGTACGGAGGGGACTCGAGGCTCTGGAGAAAGAGGAAGTAGTACGCGTAGCCACCGGCCCAGAGGACCATCCCGGCAGCGAAGGCCCACCAGGTCCGTCGCTCGGGCCGGTTGATCGATCCTCTGATCGCGCAGATCGCTGCCGCGAACAGGTGAAGGCTCACGTAGAGCGCCTGGAAGGGAGCCTGGGGCCCTACGTCCAGCGTCACGTGAAGCACGAAGGCGGCGAGGCCGGCGAGGCCGAGGGTCCACAGGATGCGGAGGGCGCCGTGGCTGCCCCGCAGCTTCGCTCGGGAGCGCGCGCGGCACTACGAGCCCTCGGCCGCGGTCAGCTGCAAATCCGAGCCGGCCGCGATGCGCCGTTCCGGAAGATCCGGCACGGCGACCAGCCGGTCTGCTTCCCGCGCCGGGATCTGCGTGGAGTCCTGCCCGCCCGCGGCCGGCGAGGCGAGCAGAGCCGCATGGTCGAGGGCTCCGAATGCCTCCACCACGCCGGGGTCGAACTGGCGCCCGCTCTGGCGCCCGATCTCGGCAACGGCCTCGTCCACGGGCCAGGCCTCCTTGTAGGGCCGGTCGTGGGTCAGCGCGTCGAACACGTCGGCCACGGCCACGATCCGCCCGGTCACCGGTATCTCCTCGCCGCCGAGGCCGGCCGGATAGCCGGTGCCGTCCCAGCGCTCATGATGGGAGAGCGCGATCTGCTCCCCGAGCCGCAGCAGGGGCGACTGGCTGCGGGACAGGATGCTGCCTCCGATGCTCACGTGGGTCTTCATGACCTCGAACTCCTCGGAGGTCAGCTTGCCGGGCTTCAGGAGGACCCCGTCGGGAACGCCGATCTTTCCGACGTCGTGCAGCGGCGCGGCCAGGCGGAGGAGACGCACCGTGGGGGCGGGGAGCAGCATCCCTTCGGCAAGCAGCCCCGCGGTGTGTCCGACGCGCTGGGTGTGCTCCCCCGTGTCGTCGTCGCGGAACTCGGCCGCGCGAGCGAGGCGCTCGAGCACCTCCAGCTCGGCCCGCTCGAAATCGGCCGTTCGCTCGCGCACCCGCTCCTCGAGGATGCCGTTGTGGCTCGTGAGCTCCTTCTGGAGCAGGCGGGTCTTGACGAGGTTGCCGATCCGCGACCGGACCTCGACCGGATCGAAGGGCTTGGTGAGGAAGTCGGCAGCGCCCATGGACAGGGCACGCCGCTTCACCTCGAGCGACACGTCGGCGGTCAGCACGAGCACCGGGAGAGGAACCTCGGCCGTCATCCGGTCCTCGAGCAGCTCCATCACCTGAAAGCCGTCCGGGGCGGGCATCTGGAGGTCGAGCAGCAGGATGTCGGGATCGATCTGCTCGCACAGCGCCACGGCCGTGGACGAGTCGGTGGTGCTCGTGACCTGCGAGCAGCCCCAGCGCTCCAGCAGGGCCTCGAGCACCCGCACGTTGCCATCGTTGTCGTCCACCACCACCACCCTCGCCTGCCTGACGGCCTCCTGGTTCATGCGGCCGTCTCCACTCCGGCGCCGAGCTGCTCCTCGACCACCTCCAGGAAGCGGCGAACGTCGATCGGCTTGGTCAGGTAGGAGTCGGCGCCTGCCGCGAGCAGCCTCTTGACCTGGCCCTCCGTGGCGTCGGCGCTGATGACCACGATCGGCACGCGGGCGGTTCGAGCGTCCGCTCGCAACTCCGCCAGCACCTCCTCGCCGGTCATGCCGGGGAGATGCAGGTCGAGCAGCACGAGGTCGGGTTGGTGCTGGCGGGCGAGGTCGATCCCGAGCCGCCCCTCCATGGCCGCGATCAGCCTGATCTCGGGCCGCTTCACGAGGATCTGCTCGACGAGCCGGTAGTTCGAGATGTTGTCCTCGATGTAGAGGACCGAGGCCGAGGCGTTGCTGCCGCCTGAGACAAGGACACCTCCCTCACCCTCGGCCCGATCCTCCTTCGGTACCTCCTGAGAGTCGGCTGCCCGTGGCAACTCCACGGTGAACGTCGTTCCGACCCCGGGCCTGCTCGCCACCGTCAGGGTGCCGTCCATCGCTTCCACCAGCCGCTTGGACAGTGCCAGCCCGAGACCCGTGCCCTCCACCGCCGTGGTCTCTGCGCCGAGGCGCTCGAACGGCGTGAACAGGCTGGCCAGGTGATCGGCGGGGATGCCCGGGCCGGTGTCGGTCACCTCCACGCGGAGGCGACCGCCGCCCGGCGCTTCCGCACACGAGACGTCGACGCGGCCCTGCTCACGGTTGTACTTGACGGCGTTCGAGAGCAGGTTCAGCAGAACCTGCTTCAGCTTCTGGTTGTCGGCGTAGACGTAGCCACCGCTGACCTCGTCGCGCGCAACCGCGAGCGTCAGCCTGCGCTCATCGGCCAGCGGTCCGATGAGGTCGACCGTCTCGTCGAGCAGGTGACCGATCTGCACCGGCTCGACGGACATCGCCATGTGACCGGCCTCGATGCGCGAGATTTCGAGAACCTCGTTGATCAGGTCGAGGAGGTGGCGGCCCGCCTTCACGATCTGCCCCACGTCGTCGCTCTGCGAGTCCGTGAGGTCGTCCATCTCGAGCAGCTGCCCGAAGCCCAGGATGGCGTTCAGAGGAGTGCGCAGCTCGTGGCTCATGCGCGAGAGGAACTCGCTCTTGGCACGGTTCGCACGTTCGGCCTCGTCCTTTGCGGCTTCTAGCGCCTTCGCGACCTCCTTGCGATCCGTGATGTCGCGCGCGATCGTCGAGGCGCCGAAGATCCGGCCCTCGTCGTCTGTCATCGGAGACACCCTCAGGGACACGGCGACCCGGGTGCCGTCGCTGCGAACCCGCTCGGTCTCGTATTCGCTCACCTCTCGGCCGGCGAGCACCTCGGCCAGCAGGTTCGAGGCGTCGTCGGGGATCTCCGGCGGCACGAGCCGGTTGATCGAGTGGCCGAGGATCTCCTCCGCCCGGTACCCGTAGAGGCGCTCGGCCGCGGAGTTCCAGCTCGTGATGATCCCCTCCGGCGTCTTGCTGAGGATCGCGTCGCCGGAGGACTCCACGATGGTCGCCAGCCGTCTCTGGTCCATCGCAACCCGGCGCCGTTCGGCGTCCGCCCGGTTGAGACCTCGGGCGGTGAACAGGATGACCGCCGCCATGACAACCATCAGCGAGGTCGCGAAGAGCGCCACCCCCATCTCACGCCCGTAGACTCCGGCGTTCTCACCGTACAGCCGGATCCCGCCCAGCAGGGGCACGATCACGATCGCGGCCGGCATCAGTCGCCGCGCCATGATGCCGCCGGCGGTCGGCGCGCTCAGCGTGCGGACGAGCGACCAGTGCGGTCGTGCCGCCAGCATGCCGAGCGACAGCAGGAGAGCCGTGAGTGCCGTGTGCACCGCCATCGGCGAGAAGGGACCGACGGTGGAGAAGGCCTTGACCCCGTAGGCGTATCCGAGGAGGGCGAAGAAAGAGATGGTGCCCGCGGCGATCGGCAGTCCCTGCCCGAGGCGCCGGTGTGCGGTGGACTCCCCCCTCAGGATCAAGAGGCCCGCGCCGAGCAGCATGAAGACGATGGCGGTCTGAGGCGCAAGGCGGCCGGGGTTCACGGTTGCGGCTCCGCTGACGTCCTTGAACAGCAGCTGGTCGATGCCGAGATCGCGCGCCAGCAGATACTCGGCGAAGGAGATGGCCCCGATGGCGAAGGCGATCGCAGCGCCGGCGGCCGGGAGGACGCCCCGCCGAACCGGGGCGCCGCTTCCGGCGAGGGACCACAGCGCCAAGCCCATCAACGTGAAGCCGATAGCGGTGTTCGCCTTCATGGAGATGAGGCCCGGAATCGGTCCCTTCAGGGCATCCAGATCGAGTGTCCAGCCGAGGAGTACCAGCACCCCGGCGGCGGTGACGGCAAGAGCGGAAACCCTGGCGAAGCGCCCCGCCACCGCCTGCGTGGGGCCATCGGCCTGTGGCGAATCGCGCATGCCTTCTAATCGACGCCTCCCGCTCCCGCCAACATCCGTCGAGTGGCCCGCCGTAAGGGTGAATCGGCCTCCCCCACTTGGGGGGAGGCCGGTCTAGCGGAGTAGCCCGCGGCGCATGGCCTCCGCCACCGCGGCGGCCCGCGTCGATACCTCCAGCTTCTCGTAGAGGTTCTGGGTGTGGGTCTTAACCGTTGCGGGCCCCACCCCGAGGCGGACTCCGATCTCCGGCCCGGAGCATCCCTCCGCGATGAGCTCCAGTACCTCCTGCTCGCGGGGGCTCAGAGCGGCCTTCGCAGCCTCGCCCCGATCTCGGATCTCCCTGACGAGCCCGCTCTGCGCGGCGGGCGCGATCGCGGTCTCACCGCGGGACACCGCGAGAATTCCGGCGCAGATCGCCTCCCCGCTGGCGTCCTTCGACAGGTATCCGGCCGCCCCGCCGGCGAGTGCTCGGTAGACGACCTCGCTGTCGTGGTAGGCCGAGAGCAGCAGGACCCTGGTGTGCCCCCGTCGCCCGCTCAGGGCTTGCGCCACCTGCGTGCCCTCGAGGCCCGGCATCCGGACGTCGATCAGCGCGACGTCGGGATCGAGCCGTTCGATCTGATCGAGCGCGCTGTGCCCGTCGGCCGCCTCGCCCACCAGCTCGAGCTGCGGATGGGCTCTGATCGTCGTCACCACCGCCTCCCGGTAGAGCGGGTGGTCATCGGCCACGAGTACCCGAATGACGCTCGCGCCCTCCTCCCCAGGTCTCGGCTCGTCCGTCACCCGTGGGCGCCCCGGGCTCACAGCGCGGCCGGCAGGTGGGGGGCGGGGCGACCGAAGATGTAGCCCTGGCCGCAGGGTACACCGAGCTCGCGGAGGACGGCCAGTTGGGCTTTCGTCTCGATCCCCTCGGCCACGATCGTCGCACCGGTCTCGCGGGCGAAGGTGATGAGCGAAGAGGCGAGCGCACGTTGCCCGGCGTCGGTGTCGATGTCCCGCGTGAGCGCGATGTCCAGCTTGATGATGTCGGGGCTGAGACGCAGGATGTGCCTGAGGCTGGCGAACCCGGCGCCCGCGTCGTCCACTGCCAGGCGGCCTCCCCGCCCCCGGAAGCCCGCGAGGGCCGCCAGCAGCCCGTCGTAGTCACGCACCGCTTCGTGCTCGGTGACCTCGACCACGAGGCGTGGGTTCGGATGACTGTCGAGAAGCGTCTTCAGGTCGGCGGTGCAGGCCGCGAGAGGTGTCAGGTTGAACGACAGGTAGTTGCCCGAGGCCAGCCGCGGGAGCTCGACGAGGGCGGTCCGGACGGCGGCGAGCTCCAGGTCGGGACCCACCCCGGCTTCCCCGGCTTCACGGAACCATTCTGCGGGTGACCGCTCCGCACCGTCCGGGAATCGGGCGAGCGCCTCGAAGCCCACCGGAGCCCCGGTGGAGAGATCGACGATCGGTTGGAACGCCATCTCGGGCCCGCCTTGGGCGATCAGGGCGCCAATCCGCCCGACGGCCTGACGCCTGGCGCCGTCGACACGGCCCCGCTGTTGCAGATGGGAAGCCAGCTCCTGCACCAGGCTGCTGGAGGACGTGCCCTTGACCAGGTACCCGACGGCCCCGGCCCGGACCATCTCCAGCACCGCCGCGCGATCGGAGAAGGCCGAGAGCGCCAGTATCTGCGTCTGTGGGCTGCACGCCAGGATCTCCGTCGCGGCCCGGGGTCCGCCTCCGCTTGGCATCTTCACGTCCAGGATCGCGACGTCGGGACGTTCGGCGCAGGCCAGCTCGATCGCCGTAGCGCCGTCGCGGCAGGCCCCGATCAGGTCAAGACTCTGCTCCGCCGCGATCACGTCGGTCAGGGCGTCGCGCATGACCTCATTGTCCTCGGCGATCATCACGCGCACGCGGCTCACAGGCCCGCTCCGTCCCAGTCGATCGGTGGGAGATCGGCATGGTCGGCGTTGGGGACCCAGTACTCGACGATCGTCCCGGCACCGCGAGCGCTCTCCACGCGCGTCCATCCGCCCGCCACCTCAGCTCGTTGGCGCATGCTCACGAGGCCCAGGTGCCCGGGCCGGGGGCGCTTCACGGCGTGCGGATCCAACCCCACGCCGTCGTCCTGGATGCGCACGAGCACGCCCTCGTCGAGCGATTCGAGCACAACCGACACGCGGTTGGCGCGGGCGTGCTTCCGAACGTTCCCGAGCGCCTCCTGGGCGATGCGGTAGAGCACTATTCGGCGCTCCTGGGGCGGCTCGGACTTGAGCCGGTTGTCGATGCGGTACTCGAAGCCCGCCTCCGCGGAGAGCTCTTCGAGGATCGCGCCCACACCACTGGCCAATCCCCCATGCTCGAGTGCCGGAGGGCTCAGCTCGAAGAGCAGGTGGCGCAGGCGCGTCGTGGCCATCCCCACCGTTTCCTCCAAGCGGCGGACCATGGCGGCGGCATCGGGCTCGAGCGCCGTCTTGCGCAGCATCTCGAGGCGCAGGGCGACCGCGCTCATCGCCTGCACCGAGTCGTCGTGGATGTCGGCGGCTATCCGCTCCCGCTCGGCCTCCTGGGCCCCGACCAGGTGGGTGAGCAGCACTCGCCGCTCGTGGTCCGCCTCCTGGAGCGTGGCGAACAGCGAGCGCATCCCCTCATCCGCCAGCTTTCGCTCGGTGATGTCGGTGAAGCTCATCACCGTACCCATGAGCCGTCCGTCCTCGTGGATCGGGTTGCAGTTGTACTCAACCGGAAATGTCGAGCCGTCCTTCCGGATGAGGAACTCATCAGCACCTTTGAGGACGCTGCCGTCGCGCGCGGCCAGTACCCAGGGGCACTCCTCGGCGGGATAGGCGCTGCCGTCGGGGCGAGAGTGGTGCACCAGCTCATGGGCGTCGCAGCCGATGAGCTCCTCGAGCTCCCAGCCGAGCATCCGCGAGGCGGCCGGGTTGACGAACGTCATCCGGCCCTCTCCGTTCAATCCGTACACACCCTCCGCGATCGCCCCGAGCAGCAGCTCGTTGCGCCGCAGCAGGCGCTCTCGCTCCTCCTCGGCCACCCGTTGCTCCGTCACGTCCTGCAGCGTTCCGATCATCTTGACCGGGCGCCCATCGGATCCCAACTCGACCCGTCCGCGCGACTGCACGTGACGTACCGAGCCGTCGGGACGCACGATCCGGTACCCGTAGCTGTCCTCGGCACCCTCGAGCCGCCGCCTCATCTGTTGCTTCAGGATCTCACGGTCGTCCGGATGGGCGACGGACTCGAGCGTATCGGTGGGGGTCTTCTCGAACTCCTCGCGGGAACGCCCGATCAGCTCCAGGAGGCCGTCCGAGGCGATGACTCGATGGCGGACGATGTCCCACTCCCAGGCACCGATGCGGGCGATCTCCTGCGCCTCCTGCAGGCGTACACGGCTGTCCGCGAGCTCGCGTGCCTCGCGCGCGCGCTCGGTGATGTCCTCGGTCTGGCACAGCATGTAGAGGGGGCGACCCTGGGCGTCGCGGACCACCGAGGTCGTGGCCCGCGTGCAGATCACCGATCCATCGGGGCGCATGAACCGCCGTTCGGTCTGATGGGCGCCCTCCTCCCCGGTCAGGAGCTGGTCGTCGCTCGCCAACCGCTCGGACAGGTCGGCGGGGTGGGTCACGTCGCTCGCGGTCAGCCCCACGAACTCGTCACGGGGCCGGTCCAGCGATCGGCATAGGGCCGCGTTCACCTCCATGTAGGTGCCCTCGAGACTCACCAGCGCCATGCCGATGGGAGCACGCTCGAACACGGTTCGGAAGCGCTCCTCGGACTCCACCCTCTCCCGTCGCGCCTCCGTCTCGGCGCTGATGTCACGGAGAATCGCCGAGGATCCCACCACCGCGCCGGAATCGTCTCGGATCGGGAAGAGCGTCAGGTCCACGGACACCCGGCGACCGTCCTTGGCGATCCGTTCGGTCTCGAAGCCCGTGAGTTCGCGGCCGGCAGTGCGCTCCTCCTCGATCAGCCGCCGCTGCTCGTCGCGACGCTCGTCGGGCACCAGCACCCCGATCGGGCGTCCGATCATCTCCTCGGCCGAGTAACCGAACATTCGCTCCGCTCCGGGGTTCCAGCTCGTGACGACCGTGTCGGGACCGGTGCTCAGGATCGCGTCGGCCGTGGTCTGCACGATCGTCGCCAGGTGACGAAGATCGACAGTCGGGTCGAGGGTCGCCTTCCGCGACGCCTCGGCCCGCTGCCCTCCACGGAGGGGAGAGACATCTCCGGGTTTCAGCGGGGAGCGTCCCTCAGACCGCTGAGTACACGGGTGTCGAGAACGTCGTAACGGCGGACGCCGGCGAGGCCTTCAGCCTGCGTGTGCGAGTGCAGCTGCTGATCCGACGCCGTCATCCCGTCATCCTACGGCAGGCTTCATGCCCGTCCGCGGGGCATGACGAGCTCGATCTGCTTACCGCTTGATGGTCAGCGGGACCCCGCTGCCGATACGTCTCGCCAGCCATGTGATGGCAGGTGCGCTCAGCCGGACGCACCCGTGCGAGGCCGCGGTGCCGAGCGCGCCCGAGAGCTTGTTTCGCCCGTGGAGGGCGATCTGGCCCGGGCCGCCGTCGAACTCCTGGTAGACGTTCGACCGGGCGCTGGTGGCCAGCGCGAAGGGCCCACCGGCGGCTCGCCGGGAGAGCGCGAGGCCCTCCTCGATGAAGAAGCGGCCGCGAGGAGTCGGCGTCGAGCGCTTGCCCACGACCGCTCGTAACCGCCGTTCGACGCGGCCGTCGCGGTAGACGGTGACCCGGCGCTCGGAGACGTCGAGCGAGATGTGCCACTCGGTGGCGGTGCGCCGAGTCCGAGAGGTGGAGATCCACCCCTTGTGTCCGCTGGGCCGTCCGGGGAGCCGGACGCGTACCCAATCCTTCCCGTCGGGGCTTGTCGCATGGGCAAGCACGGGGAGGACGGTTCGCACGCGCGTCAGCGGCCGTCGAGCGGCAACGGTCTCGATCCGGGGTGCCCGCACGCTTGGCGCGGTTCGGGCGGCGTGATCGTGCAGCAGCACCACCAGCGGCTGGCTTGCGGGCACCGTGGGGCCGGCGGCTCGTGCCGGAGCCACGAGGACACAGCCGGTGGCGGCTGTGAACAGCGCCACAGCCCACGCTGAGATCCCGCGGCGGAGGCCCGCGTCGAGGGCGATGTGGCTCACCCGGTGAACTGCGACGGGCCGCGGCGCGGGCGGAGCACTTCTGCGGCGCATGCGCGATAGCCGAGCGACAGGTTCTTGGCGCGCGTGGCGTCGGTGAACGTGACGTGCGCCGTGACGTTGTGCCGGCCGGGTGCCGCCCGCACGTAGACCCGGAACGGCGACCTACTGCGGTTGGCGATGCGCTTGCCGTCCAACCGGAATACGACCCGGTCGATCTTCTTGCCGCGGACCCTGGCTCGGAATCCGGCGGTGCAGGCCGCACGCGGCGTACGCCGGATCGTCGCGGTGCCGTTCCGAGTCACCGTGGGGCCCGGCCCGACGGGCGGGGTCTCCCCGGGAGGGGTCTCCCCGGGAGGGGTCTCGCCCGGCGGGGTCTCACCGGGAGGGGTCTCGCCGGATGTGGGCGGCGTGCCCGATCCCGTGGTGCAGCGCGAGTTGTCGAGCACGTTGTTGTCCAGGGTGACCGCGCCGTTACGGGCGAGTACCCGTCCGGTCACGGAGGCGCCGTTGTTCAGCGAGATGCTCTGGAGCGCCAGGATGTTGCCCTGGAACGCCGTCGTCGTGTCGAGCGTGGCCGAGCTGCCGACCTGCCAGAAGACGTTGCACGGGGAGGCGCCGTTGATCAGGTTGACCGAGCTGGCCGACGCGGTGGTGAGCGTCGAGCCGATCTCGAAGACGAACTGCGCGTTGGGATCGCCCGCGGCGTCGAGGGTCAACTGCCCCGTGAGCTGGGCGGAGGTGTCGTAGCGGTAGGCCCCGGCAGCGAGCGTCCTGTTCCCGAGGTCTGTGCCGGTCAG